>Ga0209118_1000337_pt1 | contig 27290 bp, 30 predicted proteins | sample BlaSpr_A8_Ref_M1_FD_187988 | JGI IMG/M metagenome (GOLD analysis project Ga0209118, IMG submission 187988) | Forest soil microbial communities from Thunder Bay, Ontario, Canada - Black Spruce, Ontario site 2_A8_Ref_M1 (SPAdes) (version 2) | ecosystem: Environmental > Terrestrial > Soil > Boreal...
CTCGACCAGTTCGGCGTCGTCTTTTCGGCCGACCTCCGCTCCCAGATCGCTCAGGCCACGGTTGCTCGGCCCGCACAGACGGTTCAGTCGATCGTCATCCTCGCCTCGATGGTGGATCGCGAGGCCAACGCGACCACGGCGACCGATCGCGGAAATGTCTGCAGCGTGTACTACAACCGGCTCAAGATCAACATGTCGCTGGGTGTGGACGCCACGCTCCTCTACGGGCTGGGCCGGCTCTCGCCCGAGCCGAGCTTCGACGAGCTGAAGAGCAACTCCCCGTACAACACGCGCAACCACACCGGCCTACCCCCAGGACCGATCAGCAACCCGGGCAAAGCCGCCATCCTGGCGTGCGTCAACCCGCCGCAGACCCAGTACCTGTTTTATTTCACCGACCGGCAGGGCGTGACGCACTTCGAGACCAATCAACAGGACTTCGACCGCGACATCGCGAAGTACGGAACGAGCGGCAGCTGAAGGTCTATCTGCTCGGTCATGGAATCTCCTACTCCCGAAGCCCCGACATGCAAAATGCGGCGTTCCACGCGGTTGGTCTGGACTGGACCTACGAGCTGCTCGACGTGCTGCCGGGTGAGCTGCCCGCGGCCCTGACGCGGTTGCGCGAGCCAGACGTGGCCGGGGCCAACGTGACCATTCCACACAAGCAGGCTGCGTTGCAGCACATGGACGCCCTCGACCCAGAAGCTGTGAAAGCGAGAGCGGTCAACACGATCGTTCGAGACGGCGGTCGCCTGGTCGGATCGAACACCGACATCGCCGCCATTCGGTCGGCGGTGGCGAGCGTTGGATTGGAACCAAAGGGCGCAAACGTGGTCATCTTCGGCGCGGGCGGATCAGCGCGGGCTGCGTCCGTGGCACTCGAAGGAGCGCACGTCACATTTGTCTCCAGACACCCCGACGAAGCCGACGTGCCCGGCAGAGCCATCGCCTGGGAAGACGGGGCCCTCCACGCCCTGGTCAGGGCGGCTGACCTGCTCGTCAACGCCACGCCGCTCGGCCGGCAGGAGGAGATGCCTATCCGCCCAGCCGCGCTGCCGCGCGACGGAGCGGTCATCGACCTCGTCTACGTCACCGGCGGCACTCCACTCGTGCGCAAGGCTCGCTCGCTCGGCTTGCGTACGGCTGATGGCTGGGAGATCCTGCTCGCGCAGGGCGCCAGTTCCTTCGAGGCCTGGACCGGACGTCCCGCGCCGGTGAGCGCGATGCGCGACACTCTGCAGCCGTGAGCGTGATTCTGCTGCCGATTCTCTGGGCGGTGGTTGGCGCGGCGGGCGGCTGGTTCGCGCGTTGGGGCTCGGTACGGCTCGCGCGCCTGGAAGACCTCGAGCCCGGAAACAAGCGATGGCAGGTCTACGGCCCGCCGATCCTCGCCGCGATCCTTTTCGCGGTCTTCGCGACGGAGCCAGCGTCGTTTGCATTCCTCGCGCTGCGGAGCGTGTTCGTCCTCGTGCTGGTGCAGGTCATCTTCTTCGACTTCGAGCACCGCCTCATCCTCGACCGGGTCATGTTCCCGTCGATCGTGCTGGCTTTGGTGGTGAGCCTGTTCCGCCAACCGTGGTGGGCCGGTCTCGCGACGGGCCTCGGGGCGGGCCTCTTGTTTTTGCTGCTGTCGCTCGTCGGCGCGGCGATCTTCAAGGCGGAGGCGCTCGGGTTTGGTGACGTCAAGCTCGCCCTGTTCATGGGCCTTCTGCTGGGCCCACTACCGACAGTGCAGGCTTTGTTCTATGGGGTGTTCCTGGCCGGGCTTGTCGGAGTGGGCATGATTGTCTGGCGCCGCTCCCTGAAAGGAACGATCGCTTACGGTCCTTACCTGGCGGCTGGCGCGCTGATCACGCTGTACCTGTACCCAGGCCTGCCCACGTCCTCGGGCTGACTCAGAGGGCCTGCCACAATAGGCGGCCATGAGCAACCTGCTTCCCGGTGAGAACCTTGTCCTCAAGGACCACCCGCACTGGGTCGTCCTGATCAAGTCGATCTGGATTCCAATCGTCGCGGTGATCCTCGTCGTGATCGCTGACTTCACGATCCTTCTCGACAACTACAACTCGTGGAACCTGCCTCCTCGCTTCCGCACCTTTCTGACGCTCGGCGTGGTGGCGCTTGCGGGCCTCTGGCTGATCGTGGTGTGGATCCGCTGGCAGTCCACCACCTACACACTGACCGACCAGCGGATCAAGATCGAGACCGGAGTCTTCGGGCGCCAGGAAAAGATCATCCCCATCGACAGGGTGCAGGACTGTACGACCAGGATGTCGCTGCTGGGGCGCATGCTCGGCTATGGCAGGGTCGAGGTTGACGCCGCCGGCGCGCAGGGCGCGGAGGTGCTCGACCACCTGCCCAACCCCGGCTCGTTCCGCGACCAGGTCTTCATGCAGTCGGAGAAGCGGCGCGGGGTGGCGCCGGCAGCAGCACCATCGATGCCGGCCAACCCCAGCGGCGTCTGAAGTCGACCAAACCGCTCGCGCTGGTCGGCTTCATGGGCTCGGGTAAGAGCGTCGTGGGCGCGATCGTGGCCGAGCGCGCTGGCGCATCGTTCCGAGACCTGGACCTGCTGATCGAAGCTGAGGCCGGAATGCCGATCTCCAAGATCTTCTCCACCGGCGGCGAGGCCGCCTTCCGGGCACTGGAGACGCGCCTGCTGCCCTCGGCGCTGGAACCGGGGAGTGTAGTGGCGCTGGGCGGCGGCAGCCTGATCAACGACGCGAACTGGGACGTGGTCGCTCGCACTGCCACGACCGTCTACCTCGACGTGCCATTCCAAACGATGTGGGACAGGATCCGGAAGCTCACCGGACGGCCGCTCGCGTCGGGTCGCTCCCGCGCCGAGGTCGAGTCGCTTTTCGAAACCCGACGGGCGCGGTATGAACAGGCGATGCATCGTGTCAACGGCGACCAACCGCCGGCAGTGGTAGCGGATGAGGTGATCAAGCTTTGGTCCGCCTGATCCTCGACTCGTCTTCGGGGAGCTACCCGGTGGTCATCGGAAGCAACCTCCATCGCGAGCTGCGCAGTGTCGTCAGCCGCCTGGACCCGACCGGGGTCGCGATCATCACCGACTCGAACGTCAGGCCGTGGGCGTCGAAGGTCGCCAAGTCGATCAAGCGCGCCGGCCTGAAGACGGCGATCCATGTCATCCCGGTGGGCGAGCGCTCCAAATCCATAACGCAGCTCCACGAGGTCCTCGCGTTTCTCGAGCGGCAGCGCATCGACCGCGGCGGCTGCCTCATCGCGGTGGGCGGCGGCACGGTGGGCGATCTGGCCGGCTTTGCCGCGGCGGTGTGGCTGCGCGGCATCCGCCTTGTCGGCGTGCCGACGACGCTCCTGGCGATGGTCGATTCGAGCATCGGAGGTAAAACCGGGATCAACGGGACTCGCTCCAAGAACGCAATCGGTGCGTTCTGGCAGCCGTCGGCGGTGATCGCCGACCTTGACTGCATCGAAACGCTGCCTGCGGCCAGCTACCGGGACGCGTTTGCCGAGGTTGTAAAGTACGCCGTTGCCATGGACCGCGGCCTCATCGACCTGCTGCAAAAGGAGCGCCCGCGCCTGCTCGAAGCCGACCGCGCGATGCTCCAGAGGGTGGTCTTCCGGTGCGTCGCGGCCAAGGCCCTGGTCGTCGCGAAAGATGAGCGAGAGAAAGGGCGGCGAGCGATCCTCAACTACGGCCACACCGCGGGTCACGCGCTGGAGGCCGCCTCAGGCTTTCGGATCTCACACGGCCGAGCGGTCGCTTTCGGCATGCGGGTCGCAGCGCGCGTCGCCCTATCGATGGACCTGTGCAGCAAGCGACTGGTCGACACCCAGGACGAACTCCTCACCGAATACGGGCTGCCGGACCGGGCGCCGCGCATCGACCCCGCCCGCGTGCTGGCCGCGATCCCCCGAGACAAGAAGGCGCGTCGCGGCAAGGTCGCGTGGGTCCTCCCGCGCCGCCTCGGTCACGCTGAGATCGGTCATGAGGTTCCCTCGCCGCTGGTGCGGCGGGCTGTGACGCGAGCACTCGCATGAAAAGGATCGTCATCGTCAACGGGCCGAACCTCAACCTGCTTGGAAAGCGCGAGCCGCATATCTACGGCACCCGATCGCACGCCGACCTGGTCAAGACCATCCGCGCGAAGGCGCGCGCCTTGGGCGTGACGGTCAGCATCCTCCAGAGCAATCACGAGGGCGAGATCATCGACTTCCTGCAGAAGGAGGCGCCGGGAGCGATCGGGATCGTGATCAACCCGGGAGCGCTCAGTCACTACTCGCTCGCGCTCTACGACTGCCTGCAGGCGCTGGAGGTTCCGACCGTGGAGGTCCACCTCTCGAACATCCACTCGCGCGAAGAGTTCAGGTCGAAGAGCGTCACGGCCCGCGCCGCGCGGGGCGTGATCACGGGGCTGGGTTTCGAAGGCTACGGGTTGGGGATGGAGTACCTCGCAGGGTTGAAGCAATGATTTCGACGAGCGACTTTCGCAGCGGAACGATGTTCGAGATGGACGGCCAGCTCCTGCAGGTCGTCAACGTCGAGCACATCAAGCTCGCCCGTGCCGGCGCGGTGATCAAGGCCAAACTGCGAAACGTCCTGACGGGCTCGATCTTCGACCACAGCTTCCGCAGCGCCGACAAGTACAAGACGGTGCGAATCGACAGCAGCGAGGCGACCTACCTGTACGCCGACGGCTCGCATCACTACTTCATGGACACGCAGACCTACGACCAGGTGCCGGTGGATGAGGACATGCTGGAGGACGTTCTCCCGCTGCTCAAGGAAGGAAGCACCGTGTTTCTGCAGCGGTACCAGGACCGCCTGATCGGCGTCGAGCTTCCGATCAACGTAGAGCTGAAGGTCACGTCAACAGATCCAGGGTTCAGAGGCGACACAGTGTCGGGCGGCTCGAAGCCGGCCAAGCTCGAAACCGGGGCCACGATCCAGGTCCCATTGTTCATCCAGCCTGGCGACGTGATCCGGGTTGATACGCGAAACCAGAGCTACATGGAGAGGGCGTAAACACCCGGCCATCGGTTAGGCGCCTATGCCTCCTCGAAGCGCACCGTTGGCGCCAGCCGTGCGGAATCAGCGTGCACGAGCCGCACCGTTGGCACCAAATGTAGGGAATTGGGCTCGGCGGCCCGGTGCTGGGATGTGGGCGAGAACCTCGCCCCAGGCGGTAAAGTGCGCCAGATGAGTGACAACGGCTCGCTGGGGGCGGTCCGCGTGGCCAACGAGGTCATCGCCAGCATCGCGGCCCTGGCCGCGAGCGAGATCGAGGGCGTCGAAGGGCTGGACGAAGCTGCGGCGCGTCATTTCGGTGACTGGGTCCGCAGGCAGTCGGCGCACCGCGGCGTCCGGGTTCACATTGAGACCGATCGGTCGATCCACCTCGAGGTCTTCATCACGGTGGCCTCAGATGCGAAGCTGGCCGACGTCGCGGCCTCGGTCCAGGCCAACGTCGTCGAGGCGACCGAGCGCATGCTCGGGCTGGAAGTGGGGGAGGTCAACGTCTTCGTCTCCAGCGTCGCCTTCGCCAGCTAGGACTGCGTCATGGGGAAACGACACCAGGCCAGGGAGCTGGCACTCAAAACGCTGTTCCAGCTCGAGGCCGCGGATGACGATCCCGAGGAGGTGCTGCGCTATCACGCTGAGGAGGGCGCGGCCACGCCCGACGTGGCCAATTTCGCCTCCCAGCTCGTCCGCGGGGTGATCGAGAACCGTGAGAAGCTCGACTCGATCCTGAGCGAGGCGTCTGAGCACTGGAAGCTCGGACAGATGGCAAAGGTCGACCGGATCATCCTGCGCATCGCGGTGTACGAGATCGCGATCGATCGTCACGTGCCGACCAAGGCCGCGATCAACGAGTCGATCGAGCTGGCGAAGACTTTTTCCGGCGAAGAGGCTGGCCGCTTCGTGAACGGCATCCTCGGCAAAGTGGCGGCCACCGCCCCTTGACCTCAAAGGTCGAAGTGACGCGCTTCGAGGAGCTGCTCACCGGGCTCGAGAAGACGATCGCCGAGCTGAGCGTCGGCACGGCTCCGCTCGAGGAGCTTGTCGCCGCGCACCAGCGTGCGGTCCGTCTGCTCGCCGAGGCGCAGGCCAGCCTAGACCAGCTCAAGGCTCGCGCCGACGAGATCGCCCAAAAGTTAGGTTAGGCGCGTGAAATTTCTCCTCGCCCCACTGGTGGCCTGGGCGATCGCCCAGGCGGCCAAGGTGATCCTGACCTCGGTGCGCCAGCACAGGCTCAACCTGCGAGTGCTGGCCGAGACCGGGGGCATGCCCAGCAGCCACGCCGCAATCGTCATGGGCATGACCACCGCAGTCGGTAAACATTCTGGTGTCTCTTCCGCGGCCTTCGCGATCGCCCTTATCTTCTCCTTCGTGGTGATGTATGACGCCGCGGGGCTGCGCCGCGCGGCAGGCAGGCAGGCGGCTGTCCTCAACCGCTTGGTCGAGGACCTGGTGCACATGCGCGGCGTGCAGGAGCCCGTGCTGCGTGAATTGCTGGGCCATACACCGGTCGAGGTCATCGTCGGCGCGATGCTCGGGATAGGCGTCGGCTTGCTTCCCTGGACATGATGCCGCGGCTTGACGTGCTGGTGACCAGGAACGGCCTGGCGGAGTCGCGCGAGCGGGCCCAGGCGCTCATCCTGGCAGGCAAGGTGCGCGTGGGCGGCGAGACCGTGCGCCGGCCGGATCGTGCGGTGAGCGAGGACGCGACCATCTCGGTCGAGGCCGGCCCGGACTTTGCGAGTCGCGGAGCGTTGAAGCTCGGTCCGGCCCTCGACCGGTTCCAGGTCGATCCCAGAGGCCGGGTGTGCGCCGACATCGGCGCCTCTACCGGTGGGTTCACCGACGTGCTCCTTCGTCGCGGGGCCCTGAAGGTGTACGCGATCGACGTCGGGCGGGGGCTGATCCACTGGCGGCTGCGCCAGGATCCCCGCGTCGTGGTCATCGAGCGCGTAAACGCGCGCGACCTGGACGCGTTCCCCGAGCCGGTCAGCCTCCTTGTCGTCGATGTCTCGTTCATCGGCCTGCAGAAGGTGCTGCCTGCTCTGCGTACCGCCGCGCCAGAGGCCGAGGTGGTGGCGCTGTTCAAGCCGCAGTTCGAGGTCGGGCGCACCGAGGTGGGGAAGGGAGGCATCGTGCGCGACCCGCTCGCCATCGAAGCGGCACTCCAGCGATTTCGCGACTGGAGCACCGGCAATGGTTACGCGGTGGTGGAGGAAGCAGCTTCGGAGTTGGCCGGCGCTGAGGGCAACCGCGAGATCTTTGTCCACCTGGTGCCGAAATGAGCATCTGTATTCTTCGCGGACCGCGGGCCGAGCAGTCGGTGATCGAGCACGCGATGGCGACGTTGAAGAAGCGCGGCATCGACGGATGGGAGGCAGATCGCGACGGGCCGATGAACGCGATCACCCCGAGACTCAATGGGACATCGCTTCTCGTCACCCTCGGTGGTGACGGCACATTCCTCGCGGGTGCGCGGATCGCCGCGCCTCGGGGCATTCCAGTCCTCGGAGTAAACCTCGGCCGGCTCGGCTTCCTCACCGAGGTCGAGGCAGCTCAGCTGGAAGATGGCCTGACGCGGTTTCTCGACGGGAAATTTCGCATCGAGGAGCGGACCATCCTCCAGGTGACTCTGAGCCGAGGCGACAAGGCGCTGGCCCGCGCGATCGGTCTCAACGAGGTGGTGGTCGACCACTCGGGCGATGCGCGAATGCTGCGCGTCGAGATCGACGTCGGCGGCCAGGCGGTCGGCGTGATCGACGCCGATGGCGTGATGGTCGCGACGGCCACCGGCTCGACCGCCTACGCGTTGGCGAGCGGCGGGCCGATCCTCGAGCCGACGCTGCGAGACCTCGTGCTCGTGCCGATGAACCCGTTTGCCCTCACCGTGCGTCCGATCGTTTTCCCGCCCGGCCAGCAGATCACGCTGTCCGTGGTGCGCGGCCCCGGCGAGATGCGGATCGACGGCCGTCGAGGACGCGCGGTGGCAACCGGCGACTCAGTCCGGTGTGGGTCGCACCCCCGCCGGCTCAAAGTCGTCCGCTTCAGCCCTCCCGAGGAGTTTTACAGGCGGCTGGGCGACAAGCTCGGCTGGGGCCGTCCGCTAGTTCCCAAAAACTGACGTGCTCAAAGAGCTGAGGGTCCGTGACCTGGCGCTGGTCGCGGAGTCCCGCGTCCGCTTCGGGCCCGGCCTCAACCTCCTCACCGGTGAGACCGGCAGCGGCAAGTCGCTGATCGTCGACGCGCTGAGCCTGACGCTCGGCGCAAGAGGAGGCGCCGACCAGGTCCGCCATGGCGCCGAACGCGCCACCGTCGAAGGCGTGTTCGAATCTGGCGGCGCGTCGCTGGTCCTGCAGCGCGAGCTCGGAAAGAGGAGTACGGCCAGGATCGACGGCCGGCAGGCCAGTCCGGGCCAGCTGCGCGAGCTCGGGCGCGGCCTCGTCGCGCTGCACGGCCAGCACGAGCATCACGCGCTGCTCGACAGCGATACGCAGACCGAGCTCCTCGACGGATATGGCGGGGCGCTCGAGCTGCGAGCCGCTGTGGCGGCGTGTCACGCCGGCTGGGTCGCCGCCGCCGGCAAGGTTCGAGACCTGGAGCAGCTGCGGTCACGTGGGCAGCGCGAGCAGGAGTTCATGCGCTGGCAGCTCGAGGAGCTGCGCACAGCGGACGTGCGCCCCGGTGAAGATGACCAGCTCTCTGCGGAACGTGCCGCGGCAAGGCATTCGGCTCGCCTCGCCCAGCTTGGACAGGACGCGATCGAGGCGCTGCAGGACGACGCGGTCGCGCGTGCGGCTGCCGCCATCCGCTCCGCAGCCGAGCTCGACCCGCGGCTGAGCGAGCATGCCTCTCGGCTCGATGCTCTCGCCGAGGAATCCTCCGACGTGGCCGCGGAGCTTCGGCGGTACGGCGAAGCACTGGATTCAGACCCGGGCCGCCTCGAGGCCATCGAGTCGCGGCTGGCCGTCCTCGACGGGATCAAGCGCAAGTTCGGGGGGACGCTCGAATCGGCGATGGAGGAGCGCAGCCGGCTGGAGCTGCAGCTTGGCGCGACGAAAGATGTCGAAGCGGCGGTGGCCGCTGCCGAGAAGGACCGAGATAGGTGCCGCACCGACCTGGAAGCCGCCGCCGGGCGCCTGACCAAGGCGCGCACCGGAGCTGCGAACCGGATGCAGAAGGCGGCGTCGGTCGAGCTCGAGGGGCTGCGTCTCGAAGGCGCACGTTTTGAGATCGCGCTCAGATCTGCTGCTGAGATCGGTCCATCAGGCGCTGAAGGCGCCGAGATGATGTTTTCGGCCAACCCGGGTGAGCCGCTGCAGCCGCTGGCCCGCGTCGCCTCGGGCGGCGAGCTGGCGCGCGTGATGTTGGCGATCAAGACGGTGGGCGCCGACGCGGACCGCCTGCCGACGCTCGTTTTCGACGAGGTCGACGCGGGGATTGGCGGCGAAGCGGCGGTACAGGTGGGCCTTCGCCTCAAAGCGCTGGGTGCGCGGCACCAGGTGCTGGTGGTGACGCACCTCGCGCAGATCGCCTCTTTCGCCGATCACCACCTGCTCGTCGAGAAGGCGCCAGGTCCCGATGGGCGCAATGTTGTGTCAGTTCGTGAACTGACATCAACTGATGACCGTGCTCGCGAGCTGGCCCGGATGATGAGCGGCGGCGTCACACCGAAGGCGATCGCGCGAGCCCACGAGCTGCTGGAAGAGGCGCGGCGGTAGTGGCCAAGCTGTTCACCGGCCCAGAGGATCGCCGGATCAAGCGGGCCCTGTGCATCGTCGCGCACCCCGACGACATCGAGTTCTACTGCGCCGGCGCCGTCCTCCTCATGACTCGACATGGCGCCGTCGTCGATTTCGTGCTGGCCACCTCAGGCGACAAAGGCGCGCGCGACGCGACGAAGTCCCGCGCCAAGGTGGCGCGCATTCGCGAGCGCGAGCAGGAGATGGCAGCGGACGTACTGGGGGTGAAACGGGTCGCGTTCCTTCGCCACCCCGATGCGGAGCTCGTCGAAAACCTCGAGCTGCGCGAGGAGCTCGTGCGCGAGATCCGGACCTCCAAGCCCGACGTTCTCTTGACCTTCGACCCCAACGTCCCGTATCGGTTCCACCCGGACCACCGCATCGTCGGGCGCGTCGCCCTGGACGCAGCCTGGCCGAGCGCCCGAGATCCCCTCACCTTTCCGAAGGCCGGGCCTCCGCACGAAACCGCAGAGGCCTGGTGCTTTGCCGGTCTGCAGCCGACGCTCGAGATCGACGTGAGCGACGTGATCAGCAAGAAGATCGAGGCGCGCCTGGCGCACGCCAGCCAAACGCGAAGCCCGGCCGCGCTGATGCGCCGCTGGCGCGCGATGGCCCGGGTCGAGAAGTTCCACCAGGTGAACCTGAGATAGAAGTGTGAGAAGGAACCGGACTGTTCCTTCTGCGCGCCAGGCGCGTGCAGGATGGGACTAACTGATCGCACCGCCCGGTCGGCTGGGCCGACGGGGCTGCTCATCTTCCCGGGATCGGATTTTCGAAATGGTTACTCCTCGCCATGCCTGGAGCCATGCATGCACGCTAGGGACGGCCGGAATGAATCCGGCCTACTCGCCCCATTTGTCTAAATCGCCTTGACCCCTATCCTTACCACTCGTGGAACCACCGGTCGCTGGCCCACGCCTCGGCGTCAAGACGCCAGTATTCGAAGGGCCGCTCGAGCTTCTCCTGGCGCTCGTCGAGCGCGAGGAGCTCGACATCTTCCAGGTGTCGCTGGCGAGGGTGACCGACGCGTACCTGCTGGAGATCGCTGCGCGCGAGGTCGCGGACCCGCACGAGATGGCCGAGTTCCTGTGGATCGCCGCGCGTCTCCTGCTGCTGAAGTCCATCCGACTGCTCCCCGGCGAGCCGCCGTCCGAGGAGGAGACCGACCTCCTCGGATGGGAAGAGGAGGTCCGTCAGCGACTCGAGGAGTACCGCGCTTACAAGGAGATGGCCGGTCAGCTGATGGAGCGAACGGAGAACGACTCCTTCGCCTTTCCACCGCCGGCGCGCCCAGTCGAGGCCGGCGGACAGGAGGAGCCGTTGGAGGTCGGGCTCCTGCTCATGGCTTTCAACAGCATCCTCGCCCGTATCCCGCCGCGTCCGCTGGTCGTCACTGGTCGCACGTGGACGCTCCAGGAGAAGCTCGACCTCATCACCGACCGGCTGCGGCATGGACCCATCGAGCTCGTGGAGCTGATCCTTGAGTCTGAAGACCGCCTCGAAGCCGTCGTTACGTTCATCGCTGTGCTCGAGCTGCTGCGGAGGTCGCTGGTGAGCGTGCGCCAAAAGGAGCGATTCGGCCCGATCCACGTTGAGGCGAGGGCGCCGGCAGGTGAGTGAGATCTCAGCGGCATTGGAAGCGATCCTCTTCAGCTCGAACCGCCCCCTCAAGCTGCGCGAGCTGCAGCAGGCGACGGACAGTGATAAGACCGCCGTCGAGCAGGCACTTGAGGAACTGCGGGTAGCCCTCGATGGGCGCGGGGTGATGGTGATGAGGCATCACGACGACATCCACCTGGCGACGCGGCCTCAGTACGCGGGCGCGGTGCGGCGCGCGCTGCGCCCGGAGGTCTCTGGCCGGCTCTCGCCCGCCGCATACGAGACGCTCGCCATCGTGGCTTACCAGCAGCCCGTCGCGCGCTCGAAGGTCGAAGAGGTCCGAGGGGTCAACTGCGAAAGCGTCCTCACGAACCTGGAGCTGCGGGATCTGATCACGGAAGTCGGGCGCGGACCCGGGCCGGGCCAGCCGAAGCTTTACGGCACGACGATGCGATTCCTGCAGGTGATGGGTCTCGAGTCGCTCGATCACCTGCCCACGCCGCGACTCGAAGCGAGTGCACCATCGAGCGAACGAGCCCGAACCAAGAACGCCTGAATCGCTTCCTCGCGCGATCCGGCGTGGCCAGCCGGCGCGCCGCCGATGAGCTGATCGCTTCCGGCGTGGTGCGCGTCAACGGAGAACGTCCACCAGCCTCCGGCCTTCTCATCGACCCTGATATTGACCGCGTCACCGTGGATGGCCGGGCCGTCAAGCCTGTGACGCGGCACCGGTACCTCATGTTGAACAAACCGCTGGGCGTCATCACCACCGCCAAAGATGAGTCGTCGAGGACCACCGTGCTCGACATCGTGGGTGAAGAAGGCATGGCGGGCCACCGCCTGTTCCCGGTCGGCCGCCTGGATGCTGACAGCACAGGCCTAATGCTGCTGACCGACGATGGCGACCTCGCGTTCCGCCTCACTCACCCGCGCTACAAAGTGGCGAAGGAATACGTCGCCAACGTCACCGGCAACCCGAATGCGCAGGACCTAGAGAGCTTGCGCACGGGTGTCACGCTCGACGATGGAGTGACCGCGCCCGCCGAGGTGGATGTGCTTCGCATCACACCTGGGAGTCGCGACTCGGGCATCGCTGAGCTTCGGATCGTGATCCGCGAGGGCCGGCACCGCCAGGTTCGCCGCATGCTGCATGCGGTCGGACACAAGGTGCAGTCGCTGCGGCGCGTGGGCTTCGGCCCGTTGAAGCTTGGACGCTTGAAGGTCGGTGGCTGGCGCGTTTTGGGTGAGGCTGAGATCACAGCCGTCCGCCGCAGCGTCGAGAAGAATTCGTCGTGATCGTCGCCATCGACGGCGGTGTAGCCTCCGGCAAGTCGGCGGTCGGCCGGCGCGTCGCTGAGGCGCTCGGCCTTCCGTTCGTGGACAGTGGCCTGATGTATCGCGCGATTACCAGGCTCGCGGCGGAGCGCGGTATCGATCCGCACGATTCGGATGCGGTGACGCGGCTGGCGCAGACCACCGACATAAGGATTGACGGCGAGAGGGTCTGGGCGGGCGGTGTCGAGCTCACCGACGGTATCTACGATGCCGACTACGCCGAGTCGCTGCCGTTGATCTCTGCGATTCCGGGCGTGCGGCAGGCACTGGTCGCACAGCAGCGCGAGATGGGAAAGGGCGGAGTCGTGATGGCAGGGCGCGACATCGGCACCGTCGTGTTTCCGGACGCCGACTACAAGTTCTTCCTCGTCGCGAGCCTCGACGAGAAGGTCCGGCGCCGAGCGCTTCAGTTCGAGCGACGGGGTGAGCGTGTGGATCCCGAGGCGATGCGCAATGAGGTTCAGGAGCGCGACCGCGTCGACAGCCAGCGCGTGGTGGCTCCGCTGCGACCGGCTTCCGACGCCGTGGTGATCGATACCGACCACCTCGATCTCGAACAGGTGGTGGGCCGGATCGTGCAGCACATCAAGTCGCGGCCTTGATCTACGAATTGATGCGCGCGCTCATGCGCACGATGACGCGGGTCTACCTGGTCGGCCTTTTCAAGGTGGTCGGGGTCGAGAACATCCCACGCAGCGGCGGGCTGCTCATCTGCCCCAATCATTCGGCTACGCTCGATCCGCCATTGGTGCCGGCCTTCGTTCCGCGCGGCGATACGTGGAGCATGGCGAAGTCCGAATTCTTCCGGAAGCCACTCATGGCTTTCATCTATCGCAGCTACCACGCCTTTCCCGTCGTGCGGCACACCGCGGACCGGACTGCGCTGAAGCGCTCGTTCGACCTGCTCAAGGCCGGGCAGGCGCTGATCATCTATCCCGAGGGAACACGCGTCGAGTCAGGCGTTCTCGCGAGCCCGGAGCCTGGTGCCGGCTTCCTCGCGCAGAAGGCAGGATGCCCTGTCCTGCCGGTCGCTCTCACGGGGACGCGCGAATGCTTGCCCAAGGGCGCATGGTGGCCGCGCCGGACGAAGGTCACCATCACTTTCGGCAAGCCGTTCCTCGTGCTGCAGAAACGCTCCGACGGCACGCGGGTTACCCACGAAGAGGCTTCGGACGCGATCATGCTCGCCATCGCCGAGCTGCTTCCGCCCGACCAGCGCGGAGTGTTCAGCGACCTGGACTCGCTCCGCCACCGCCTGGCCGGAGTAACGAAGCCGCTCTAAACAGTCACCTCCCCACTCGTGGGGAGGACGGGCCAAAGGCCCGGGTGGGGAGGCGGGTCCTGTACTTAGCCGATAGCGGGTCGGGCCCAGTCGTCCTCGGTGAGGCTGCCCAGCGCGGGGTTGAAGCAGGCGTCGAACGCCTCCTTCAGCGTCTGTGGCGTCAGCCGCGGCGGTTCCTGCCGGTAGTTGGCGAGGTCGACGAGCCGCGCGATCAGGGCTCGTGGGTGCGAGCCCCGAAGCGGCTTCTTCCCGTAGAGGTTGTTGAGCAGGTACCCGATCGCCTTCTCGTCGAACTGCACGCCCTGACGGTCGCACTCGTACCGGAGGATGCGGCCGAAGGACTCCGGCGACGGGTTGCCGACCCCGATCTTGTAGGCCATGCGTCGGAGGAAGGCCTCGTCGACCAGCTCGGTCGGCGAGAGGTTGGTCGAGAACACGACCTGGCACAGGAACGGAAGCTCGATCTTGCGGCCGGACGCCGACAGGTCCAGGTAGTCGACCTTCTTCTCCATCGGAACGATGAACCGGTTGAGGAGCCGCATCGGCGGCACTTCCTGGCGGCCGAAGTCGTCGATCACGAACACGCCGGCGTTCGCCTTCCACTGCAGGGGCGCCTCGTAGTACCGGTTGGACGCGTCGTAGGTGAGGTCCAGCTGCTGAAGCTTGAGCTCTCCGCCCGCAACCACCACAGGTCGCTCGACCTTGACCAGCCGGCGATCGATCGGCTGCTCGCCTTCGGCGATCTTGTGATAAACGGGGTCGATCACGCGGATGATCTCGTCGCCGACAGCGACGGCATGCGGAATCTCGATCGGCGCACCCATCAACAACGCCATGCGCTCGGTGATCGTGCTCTTGCCGTTTCCAGGGGCGCCGAATATGAACAGCGACGCGCGGGAGACCATCGCGCCGCCGATCTGGTCGATCACGTGCTGCTCGAGCTCGAGCGTCCCGAGCGCCTTCTTTAAGAGCGCGTCGGTGACGTTCGCCTTGCCTGTCACCTGCGAGCGGACCAGGCCGAGGTAGTCGTCGAAGTTGATCGGACACGGCCCCAGGTATCGCGTTTGAACCGCGGACATCTCGGAGGCGCGCTGCCGGCCGGCGCTCGAAACCACATAGTTCATGCGGACCGGGATCGGACGGCCCTCGACGCCGGGGTCATTGGAGAAGCCCATCGTGTCCATGAGCTGAGACTTCTGGAACTCTTCGATGATCGGCTGGAGTGTCTCGAAGGGCAGTCCTAGCCGCGTCTCGATCGCGGCTCCACTCAGCTGGTCGGCGAACGCAATCGTGCGCAGGAGAAGGCTCGCGACGAGGTCACGGCGTACGTGAAGGTCCTCCAGCCGCTTAGGTGCCTCGATCGCCCCGGTTTGCATCGGGCGCAAATATAGCAACCGCCGCATGGCTTAACACCCGGCTTAAGACCACCCTTCGAAACCTCCTACATCGCTCTCGTACGTAAGATTCGGTGGCGGTGCCGGAATACGCAGCCCTCGACCTCGAGACCACCGGCCTGGATCCGGCTCGAGATCGAGTCATCGAGATCGGCGCGGTGGCCTTCACCCCCGACCACGTCACGACGACCCTCGAACGCCTGGTCGATCCCGGCCGCGCAGTCCCCGAGATGGTTCTCCGACTGACTGGAATCAGACAAGAGGAGCTTCGTGGGGCGGCGAGCGAGGAGTCGGCGCTCCGCGAGCTGGCGGACTTCCTCCATGGCCGGCAGCCGGTCGGACACGGCGCTCGGCTCGACGTGGACTTCCTGGCCGCCGCGGGTTTCTGGGATCCCTCGACCGAGATCCTCGACACCCTGGACGTTGCTCGCATCCTTCTGCCTGCCGCGCCGAGCCACAGCCTTCCGCTCCTTGCGGTGGAGATGGGCTTTACACAGCCGCGACCGCATCGAGCGCTGGACGACGCGGATGCCACGCGCCAGCTGCTGCTGCGGTTGCGTGACGAGGCCGCTGCGCTCGACGAGGCCTTGAAAGAATCGATGCTCGCGCTCGTGGCGCCCTACGAGTGGTCGATCGCGCGGTTCTTCGCCGAAGCTTTGATCGCGCCCAATCCCGACCCTGGGCCGGCTTCCACGGAGGTGGTCGATTCCATCCACCGCAGGTCTGGCGACGCGCCCCCGGACGATCCCGCGCTCATGGTCGCCCTCCTGGGCCCAGAAGGACCGCTGGCCGGCGTCCTTCCGGACTACGAGCACCGCGAGCCGCAGCTCCAGATGCTGCTCGCTGTCGCGCAGATCCAGGCCAGGGGCGGCATCCTGGTCGTCGAGGCGGGCACAGGGACGGGCAAGAGCCTGGCCTACCTCGTGCCGTCGATCGCTCGCTCGGTGCGCCATGGCGAGCGGGTCGTCGTCTCGACCAACACGCACACGCTGCAGGAGCAGCTGATGGGCAAAGATCTGCCAGGACTGCGCGCGTGGCTGCCATGGGACTTCAAGGCCGTCCTGCTCAAAGGCCGGTCCAACTACGTCTCTCTGCGGCGCTGGCGACGGTTCCTGGCCGAGCCTTGCAGAGACTCCGAGGAGCTGAGGTTCAAGCTCAAGATCCTGATCTGGCTGCATTCGACTGAAAGTGGCGACCGCTCAGAGCTGCGCCTACACGGTCGGGAAGAGGTCCTCTGGGCGAACATCGCCTCCGATCCGCTCGACTGCGTCGGGATTCACTGCACGAAAGAGGATTGCTACGTGCACCGCGCCCGTGCGGAGGCGGAGGCCGCTGACCTGGTCGTCGTCAATCACGCGCTGCTGCTGGCCGACGCAGAGGTGGGGGGCGGGCTGCTTCCAGACTTCGACCACCTCGTGGTCGACGAAGCCCATCACCTCGAGGAAGCCGCGACGCGTGGGCTGCGCCAGGAGGTGGACGGCCCAGGTCTGCTCGCGCTCCTGGAACGGCTGGCCAAGGCCGGGGAGGCTCCGTCCGGTTTGCTGTCCGAGCTCCAGCGCCAGCCGCACCTGGGTGCGGCGGACGAAGCCTTCGGGCTGGCGATTCCGCTGAGCCTCAGTGCGGGTGAGCGCGTACAAGAGCTTTTCCAGGGCGCCGCGAATTGGGTCGGCGCCCGGCTGGGCGACCTCGAGCGCAGGGACGACTCGCTTCGCCTTACCCCGGTCCTCCGCGAAGACGCGGGCTGGGCGCAGGTGAACATCGCCGGCGAGAACGCGGTGACAGCACTTTCCGCCCTCGACGCTGGGCTGCGCCGCGCGGTCGCCGGCGTTCGTGACTGGCTCGGCGGCTCCGAGCCGGACCAGGGCATCCGCGAGCTAGAGATCATCAGGGGCCGCCTCGCCGCGGCGACCTCAGTGCTCGACGAGGCGCTGCTTACGCCCGACCCGAATCGCGTCTACTGGTTCTCGCTGCTCGCCCGGACCGACAACTTCGTGCTTCGCGCGGCGCCGATCAACGTCGGCTCGCTGCTGCGCGATCGCGTGTACGCCGAGCGACGCTCAACCGTCTTCACGTCGGCGACGCTTGCGGTGGGCGGAAACTTCGACTACTTCAGCTCGCGGGTGGGCCTTGGTCCGGGAATCGAGGAGCTGATCCTTCCGTCGCCATTCGACTTCCTCCACCAAGCGCTGGTTTGCCTGCCCACGGACTTTTCCTCGCCGGAGCAGGAGACGTTCGACCACGAGGTCACGGAGGTCGTCGCGTCCGTGGCGCGCCGGGTCGGGGGCCGCACGCTCGTGCTCTTCACATCGCATCGCCAGCTGCGCGATGTTCACGCTGCGTTGAAGCACCGGATCGACCTCGACGAGGTGCTGATCCTCGGCCAGGGCATCGACGGTCAGCGGCGCCAGCTCTTGAAGGCGTTCGAAGAGGCCGAGCGTCCGCTGCTGCTCGGCACCGCGAGCTTCTGGGAAGGCATCGACGTGCCCGGTGAGCGGCTGAGCTGCGTGATCATGGTCCGGCTTCCGTTCCCGGTGCCGACGGAGCCGGTATATGCCGCGCGTGCGGAGCAGGTGCGCGACGGATTTGCGCAGCTCGCTCTGCCGCAGGCAGCGCTGCGACTGAAGCAGGGGTTCGGCCGCCTGATCAGGCGCTCGACCGATCGCGGCGCCGTGGTGATCCTCGACAATCGCATCCTCGGCCGTGACTACGGGAAAGCGTTCCTCGACGTGCTGCCGCCCGCGTCACGCTTTGTCGGTCCCAGCTCAGAGATCGCGGACAAGGTTGGTGACTGGTTGGGGAGGGATTGAGCCGGCTGTTCGTGGTCGGGACCCCGATCGGCAATCTCGAGGACGTGAGCGCGCGTGCGTTGCGAATACTCGGCGAGGTGGGCGCGATCGCTGCCGAGGACACACGCGTCACGGCAAGGCTCCTCGCCCGACACGGAATCAGCAAGCGGCTGATCAGCTATCGCGCTCCGGTGGAGCGGCGCGGTCTGCCCCGGGTCATGGCGGAGCTCGATCTGCACGATGTCGCGCTGGTCAGCGACGCCGGCACTCCGACGGTTTCGGATCCCGGGCAAGCGCTGGTGACGGCCGCGTGGGCCGCGGGACACACCGTGGTCCCGGTTCCGGGGCCAAGCTCGGTGACTGCCGCCCTGTCGGCCGCCGGCTACAGTGGCCCTGGTTTCACGTTCCTCGGCTACCTGCCACGCAAGCCGGGCGAGATGCGGCGACTGCTCGCAACGCTTGCGCAGGACGCACGGCCGGCCGTCGCTTTCGAGTCGCCATATCGGATCAAGAAATCGCTGGCGATCATCGCCAAGGTCATGCCCGACCGTGAGCTCACCATCGCGCGTGAGCTGACGAAGATCCACGAAGAGCTGGTGCGCGGGACCGCGTCGGAGGTCCTGGCGGCACTCGGTGATCGAACGCGCGGCGAGTTTACGCTTGTCATCAGTGGGCAGGATCGGCCACCAGCGGCCTGAGCTCGCGGCAGGCGACCGTAGGTCGCCGGTCGGGGCGCCGAGGCGAAGGCAGGGGTGGCGCGAGGAGGAGCGCATTCGTTTGGGGTCCCCGCGTCGTGGTCGCGGGGGCAGCGACAAGCGCCGGGCCCCCTAACGCACGCATCGGCGTCCCGAGCCGATGAGATCAGGTCGCGGGCTGGCTGATACTGTCCACCAGGTGCCTGAGCAAAGAAGAACCGTCCTCGTCGCGCCGGCATGGCCTTATGCCAACGGCCCTCGCCACATCGGCCACGTGGCCGGCTTTGCGGTGCCCGCCGACGTGCTCGCCCGCTTTGAGCGGCTTCGCGGCTCACGCGTGCTGATGGCGAGTGGAACGGACGAGCACGGCACTCCGATCACGTACGAGGCCGACAAGGCAGGAGTCCCGCCACGAGAGTTCGCCGACCGCAACAACGCGCTGATCGTCGAGGACCTACGCCGCCTCGGGATGACCTACGACATCTTCACTCGCACGACAACTGCGAATCACTACCGCGTCACGCAGGACCTGTTCCTCAAGCTCTACGAGAAGGGCTACCTCGTCAAGAAGACCCAGATGGGCGCTTTCGACCCGGCGAGCGGGCGCACGCTGCCGGATCGATACATCGAGGGCACATGCCCGATCTGCGGATTCACCGGAGCGCGCGGCGACCAGTGCGACAACTGCGGCAACCAGCTCGATCCGATCGACCTGATCGAGCCGCATCAGCGCGGAAGCGATGCTGCAGTCGAATTTCGCGAGACGGAGCACTTCTTCTTCGACCTGCCCGCGTTCGGAGAACAGCTGAAGCAGTGGATCGAGAGCCACGACAACTGGCGGCCCAACGTACGGAAGTACTCTCTCGAGTTCGTCCACAACCTGAAACCGCGCGCCATCACGCGCGATCTCGATTGGGGCGTGCCTGTGCCGCTGCCAGGTTGGGAAGACAACCCGAGCAAGAAGATCTACGTCTGGTTCGACGCCGTGATCGGGTACCTGTCGGCGTCCATCGAGTGGGCGGCAGAGCGCGGTGAGCCGGACGCGTGGAAGGATTGGTGGCAGAACCCCGACGCCTGGCATTACTACGTGATGGGCAAGGACAACATCACGTTTCATACCGTGCTGTGGCCGGCGATCCTGATGGGCGCCGGCGAACTGGAGCTGCCGGATGACATCGTCGCCAGCGAGTTCCTCAACATGGGGGGCAAGAAGTTCTCGACGAGTCGGGGACAGGTGATCTACGTCCGCGATTTCCTCGAGCAGTACGACGCCGACGCCCTGCGCTACTACTTGATGATTGCTGGCCCGGAGAACCAGGACACCGATTTCACTTGGCCGGAGTTCGTCCGCCGCAACAACGACGAGCTCGTTGCAACGTGGGGCAACCTGGTCCATCGCACCCTGGTCAACGCGCAGCGCAACTTCGGCGCGGTGCCCGAACCGGAAAAGCTCACCGATGCCGACAAGGCGTTGATCAAAGAGTTGGAGGACGCGCTCGACCATGTCGCTCTGCAGCTCGACCAGGCGAGATTCCAGCTGGCTCTCAAGTACGCCATGGCGATGGCGGCGAAGGTCAACGTTTACCTCGGAACCGAACAGCCATGGCATGTGATCAAAACGGACCGCTCGAGGGCCGGCACCGTGCTGTACGTCGCGCTCCGGTGCGTCGACAACCTGAAGACGATGTTTGCCCCGTTCCTTCCTTTCTCTTCTCAGCGGCTGCACCGCATGCTTGGCTACGACGACGTCATCGCACCCCAACCCGACGTGCGAGAGTTTGCCGAGGACGGTGTTTTGCACACAGTGATCACCGGCGATTACGCAAGCGACGACCGGTGGCGGCCCTCTGAGCTTCCGCCCGGCCGCAAGCTGCCGGTTCCCGAGGCGCTCTTCAAGCGGCTGGACGACGTGGTCGAAGAGGAGCAGATCGCATCTTCGTAGACACGCATCTCCACCTCGAGGAGCTGGGCGAGCCGAACGGAGTGGTCGAGCGCGCGGTCAGCGCCGGCGTGACGCGAATGATCGCTATGGGCACCGACCTGGAACGAAGCCGTGGCGCCGTCTCGCTGGCCAACCGCTTCCAGGAGGTGTGGGCGGGCGTGGGGCACTACCCCTTGGAGCCGTCCGCGCCCGACGTCGACACGCTCAGGGAGCTCGCAGCGGACCAGATGGTGGTGGCCATCGGGGAGATCGGTCTCGACTTCGAGCACGTCGGCGGTCCCGACCACGGACTGCAGCGTGACCGGCTCGACGAGATGTTCACCCTCGCGCTCGAGCTCGATCTACCCGTTTCGGTCCACAACCGTGGAGCCGACGCCGAGGTCGCCGATGCGATCTCCAGGCATAGAGGGCTGCGGGGCGTCATGCATTACTTCGCGCTCGAATGGGACTGGGCTGAACGTTACCTGGACCTCGGGTTCTACCTGTCCTTCGCCGGTCTGATCACGAGGCCGAGCCGTGCCGCGCTGCGCGAGGTCGTGAAGCGCTGCCCGGCCGATCGATTGCTGCTCGAGACCGACTCGCCGTACGGAAATGCTCAGAAGCGAATGGGAGTGCCCAATCGCCCCGAATACCTGCTGGACACGGCAGAGGTTGTAGCCGAGCTTCGCGGCACGACCCTGGATGAGCTTGCCGAACTAGAGAAGTCGAACGCCTACGCGCTGTTTCCCAAGATGAAGTGATCGACCCGGCCGACGCCCATTGGCTCGACCAGCTGCTGCGCCGTCATAGGATCGAGCTCAAACATTCACTCGGGCAGAATTTCCTCATCGATCCGGCGTTGCGGGACGCCATCGCCGACCAAGCCGGGCTCTCGGCGGAGGACGAGGTGCTCGAGGTGGGCGCCGGCGTCGGCACGCTGACCATTGCGTTCGCGAGACGTGCTCGGCGCGTGGTTGCGGTCGAGCTGGACGGCCGCCTCATCCCGGCCTTGCGCGAATCGCTGGCGGGACTCGAGAACGTGGAGGTGGTGCGGACGGACATCCTGAGGTACAACCTTCGGTCGGCCTTCCCCCGCGGCCGAGAGATTGTCGCGGGGAACATCCCGTACAACCTCACCGGCGCATTGATCCGCAAACTGCTCGACGATCCGCCTCGTCCACGCCGTCTCTCGCTCGTGGTGCAGAAGGAGGTCGCGGAGCGTTGGACGGCGTCGACCGGCGCAAGCCTGGCCACGGTCGCCGTGCAGGTTTTCGCAGAGGCCAGGACCGCTTTCACCATCCCCAGGTCGGCCTTCACCCCGGCGCCGCGGGTCGACTCGGCCCTCGTGCAGCTCGACGTGCGCGAGCGTCCAGCCGTCAGCGTCGATGATCTCCCCGCCTTCTTCCGGTTCGTCGAGGCCGTCTTCCAGGGCCGCCGGAAGCAGATCGGCGGGACGTTGGGCCGGATCAGTGGCCTCGGCAGCACCGAAGCCGGAGCGCGCCTTCGCAAGCTCGGCGTCGATCCTCAGCGGCGGCCTCAGACGCTCAGCCTGCCTGAGTGGGAGGCGATTTATCAGGTTTTCCGCAGTCCCGGCGGCTAACCTCTAGCGCCTACGTGGAAGAACCGATCCGTTTTCCGCTCGAGACGCCGGGGGCCGGCGGCTTTCGGGCGGTGCTCGGGCACACCGCATTCCGGAACATCTGGTTCGCGCAGCTCGCTGCTCAGCTCGCGGACAAGTTCCTGCTCTTCTCGCTGATCATCCTGGCGTACAAGATCTCGGGCGGAAGCACCCCCGTCGCCATCACGCTCCTGACGTACACAGTCCCAGCCGTGCTGTTCGCACCACCCGCCGGCGTGATCGCAGACCGCATGGACCGCAAGCAAATCATGATGTGGTGCAACTTCGGCCGCGCGGCTGTCGTGGCTCTCATCCCGCTGGCGGCGCTCGTCCCCGGTTTGAAGGGCGACTTCGCGCACCTACTTGTCATCACGCTGATCTTTTCAGCCGTGGGCCAGCTGTTCGGGCCGGCCGAGGCCGCTGTCATTCCCACGATTCTCCCGCGTTCGGCCCTCATCACCGCCAACTCAATGGCGCTTTTGACGATGGTGCTGACGCTGGTCGTGGGTGGGGCGCTGGCGCCGGTGGTCTCGAGGATCGACCTCTACGCGCCGTACTGGTGCGCGGTTGTGCTGCTGGTCATCGGCGGAACACTGATCTTCGCCTCGGACATCCCGCACCTGCAGCGGACGACCGAACCTCCAGTGGCGGACAGTCGGAACCGATTTCACTCCATGCTGGTCGACCTGAAGGAAGGCGTCGACGCGCTCCGCGCATCGCGCGGCCTGATGCTGGCTTTCGGCCAGGTGAGCATCGCGGTGCTGGTGCTCTTCATGCTCTTCGCGCTGGCACCTGCCTACGTGAGCAGAGTCATCGGCATCGCCGCTCAGGACACGTACGTCATCCTCGCCCCGGCCACGGGAGGGGCCATCCTCAGTGCCGTGCTGCTGGGCCAGTTCGTTCGCAACATCGACCGGACGCGTCTCCTGGCCGGCTCCCTCGTGGCCAACGGGGTGACGATGCTGGCGCTGGCCGCCGTGCCCCAGGCGATGGCGCAGTTCCCCGACCTCCAGGTTCACAACCGGATCACCGCCGCCGCCTTCAGCTTCCTGCTGGGCGTCGAGTTCGGGGCGATCATGATCCCGGCAATCACGTACCTGATGGAATCGACGAGCGACGAGATCCGCGGGCGAATCTTCGCGCTCCTCTACATGGTCATCAACGGAGTAACCGCAGTGCCCGTGCTGGTCGCAGCCGCCCTGTCCGACACCATCGGCACCGCCCACGTCATCGGCGGTCTTGGGGCCCTGCTGGTCGGGGGCGGCGTTGCGATCATCGTGGCCGGCCGGACGCCTACGCCCGGCGGCGCCCAGCCACGAACAGAATGACGGCGACCAAAACGAGCACGAGCAGACCACCGACCCCGATGTCCCGGATGATCGACTCGAGCAGGGCGAGGTTGCTGCCCAGCAGGTAGCCGGCCGCGCCGATGATGGCGGCCCATGCCAGGCCGCCGATGGCGCTGAAGAGCTGGAAGCGCCAGAACGGCATGCGCGACATGCCCGCGAGCATCGAGCCCCACGTGCGCAGACCGAGCACGAACCTCGCCAGGAGCACAGCGCGGTCGCCGTGCCGCGCGAAAAAAAGCTCCGAGCGGGCGATGTGCTCCGGACGAATGCGGAAGATGCTGCCGAACCGCTCGACGAACGGCCGGCCGCCTTTGTAGCCGAGGTAGTAGCCGATGTCCGCCCCTCCGGTCGCACCGAGGAAACCGAAGAGGATGACCAGCACGATCGAGTGATGGCGCGCAGCCGCCCATGCTGCTGCGGCGAGCAAAAGCGCCTCGCCCGGAAAAGGCACGCCCGCGCTTTCGATGAGGATGCCGAGCCCCGCGGCCGGATAGCCGAGAGCATCAACGATGGCGGTCGGATTCATCAGACAGTCACTTCCCCGCTAGCGGGGAAGGTGGCGCGAAGCGCCGGATGGGGAGGTGGAACCGGCCAAAGACCTTTCAGAACGGTCCATATACTGGACGACCCCATGGCCGAGTACGGCGATCACGAGGCTAGCGACGATCCACTGCAGACGCTGCGGCACTCGACTGCGCACCTGCTTGCCGCCGCAGTCATGGAGCTTTACCCGGATGCGAAGTACGGCATCGGACCCGCGGTGCAGGACGGTTTCTATTACGACTTCCAGTTCACCAAGCCCGTGTCGGAGTCGGATCTCGGCGCGATCGAGTCGCGCATGCGGCGCATCGTCAACGAGAACCGACCCTTCGTCCAGGAGACGCTGTCGCGCGAGCAAGCCATCGAGGAGTTTCGCAAGCGCGGCCAGGATTACAAGCTCGAGCTGATCGCCGACAAGGTCGAGGGCGACGAGGTGAGCGTCTACAGGACTGGTGACTTCCTCGACCTCTGCCGAGGCCCGCACGTGAAGTCGACGCGCGACCTGAAGGCGTTCAAGCTCCTCCGCGTCGCCGGCGCGTACTGGCGCGGCGACGAGAAGAAACCCCAGCTGACTCGCATCTACGGCACCGCATGGCCGACCCCCCAGCAGCTCGACGACTACCTCAAGTTCCTCGAAGAAGCTGAGAAGCGGGACCACAAGAAGATCGGGAAAGAGATGAAGCTCTTCATGGTCGACGAGAGGGTCGGCCCCGGCCTCCCGCTCTGGCTTCCGGATGGGGCGACCATCCGGCGCGAGCTCGAGCGCTTCATAGTCGATGAGGAGCTGTCACGTGGATATCTGCACGTGCGCACTCCCGATGTCGCGAGGCTCGATCTCTACCGCCAGAGCGGCCACGCCCAGCTCTATGCCGAGTACATGTACCCGCCGATGAAATTCGAGGACGGCGAGGAGCTGGAACTACGCCCGGTGAACTGCCCTCACCACATCGTCATCTACCAGTCGGACCTTCGCAGCTACCGCGACCTGCCGATGCGGATTGCCGAGATCGGCAACAACTGGAGATATGAGCGGTCCGGCACGTTGATCGGCATGAACCGCGTGCGCGCATTCGCGCTGAACGACGCGCACATCTTCTGCACGCCCGTTCAGCTGATGGGCGAGGTCAAGGGAGCGATCGAGCTGTCGCTCTACTTCTCAGACGTGCTGGGTATTGAGGATTTCTCGTATCGGATCTCGACGCGCGACGACGTCAAGGAGAAGTGGCTCGGTGACGAGTCACAGTGGCAGTCGGCCCAGGCCGCGCTCATGGAGGCGCTTGAGTCGATGGGCCAGACCTACCAGCTTGGCGCTGGAGAGGCTGCCTTCTATGGACCGAAGATCGACTTCCAGGTCAAGGATGCGCACCGGCGTGAGTTCACCAACTCCACGGTCCAGGTCGACTTCCAGCTGCCGCAGCGATTTGACCTCGAGTACGTCGCGGAGGACGGGTCCCGGCAGCGGCCGATCATGGTCCACCGTGGCGCTGCGGGCTCGATGGAGCGACTGTTCAGCTACCTGATCGAGCGCTACGCGGGTGCATTCCCGACCTGGCTGCACCCGGTGCAGGTGATCGTCATCCCGATCACGGACGCGCAGCTTGACTACGCCCGCACAGTGGCCGATCGGCTGCGATCTTTCCGCTTGAGGATCGAGGTCGACGCACGGCCCGAACGCATGCAGCGAAAGATTCGTGACGGCCAGGCGCGCAAGGTGCCGTACATGGCCATCGTCGGCGCGCGGGAGGCCGAGACCTTGCACGTGAACATCCGGGACCGGTCCGGCGCGCAGGTCGACTCGACGCTGGAGTCGTTTGCGACCATGGTCGCCACCGAGGTCGCCGAAAAGCGCCACTAGCTGCTGAGATCGATCCTGATCTCGGTGCCCGAACCTCGACCGAGCAAGTCAACGGTCCCCACCGTTAGCGGTCTCGACGCTCGCTGAAACTGAATCTGCCCCGTCGATTGATTGAATGTGACCACCTTCCAGTCGCCGCTGCCGAGCTTCTCGTTATAGAAAGCCGTGACCGTCGCCACGTTGTCGTTCGAATCCAGTGTCATTTGGCATGACTGCGTATCGCCGGGTGCGACTCCCGTTCCGTAGAAGGTGTGCTCGTTGATCACCGTCGCCCCCGAATAGCTGGGGAAATCGGACGGCAGGCAGGTCAACCCGCCGTGCTGGAACGAGTTGACGAGGGATGTGATACCAATGGCGCCAACCACCACGGCCAGCACGAGCACCAGGGCGCATCCGCCGGCGACCCACCAGATCCAGACCTTCGATCGCCGTGCGCTGGGCGTGCCTGAAGTCGCGGCGACCCACTGCGCGCCATCCCAGCGCCACCTGCCATCAGGCGACAGCTGACCCGGTTGCACAGGGGGTTGGGCGGACACCAACCTAATTGTCGCGGAGCCAGAGCGTCCTCATTTCGAGATCGGTTCCTGGCATAGGACTGTGAGATGCGGGTTTCAAGCCGCGAGGTTCCCCGCATGGCTCGAATGCGGGTATGAAATGAGATTCGCCGGGCTTACAGGCCGCCCGGCAGGCGGCCGGCGCAGTCTCCTTGCGCGGCGACCGCGACGGCGTTGCCGTTCGTGACGTCTCCTACGCGGGGTTGGTGCTGAGCGTCTCCACCCGAAAGCACGTGGTTGTCATCGATCCATCCGCACGCTTGCATCCCGGCCAGGGTGCGGCTGGTCTCCTGGATGACGGTGTCGCCGCCGCCAAGCGCCACGATCGCGACCAGGCTGCCGTTGGGCGACAGGTAGGCGAACGTCGGACCCTGGATCGAGAAGGAGCGGGTCGAGGTCCCAGTCCAGGTGAGGACGCTGGCCTGCACGTCTGTCTCACAAACCACACCCGCCGGGGAGGGCGCCCCCGCGAGCTTGCACGTCGGGTCTCCGACGGTGAAGCGGCGCACCGCGGTCGCCGGGTCGACCACATGGAACTCCTGTGGACCGCAGCAGAAAGGCCCCCCACCCTGGGTGCAGGAAGGAACCTTCGACAGCACCAGGTTGCCGGTT
>Ga0209118_1000338_pt1 | contig 27269 bp, 23 predicted proteins | sample BlaSpr_A8_Ref_M1_FD_187988 | JGI IMG/M metagenome (GOLD analysis project Ga0209118, IMG submission 187988) | Forest soil microbial communities from Thunder Bay, Ontario, Canada - Black Spruce, Ontario site 2_A8_Ref_M1 (SPAdes) (version 2) | ecosystem: Environmental > Terrestrial > Soil > Boreal...
TGGAATCAGAGGGATAGCGGGGGACTAGGGTTGAAATCTTTGAGGAATAAGGAGTTACAGGGAAAATCTTGGAAACAAACGGGTTGTGGGTGGGAGAAGACATTCGGCGTATGAGCTATATACTTGTTATCTTGTATAGCTCAAGCGAAGTCAAGGGAATTGAGCAGAAAGAGCGGAGAAGATGCCCGAAATGGGAAGAGCGGCTTCGACCGTCAGTCGTCGACCTTCAGTCCAGTCAAGGTGCGGCGCTGTTCTACGAGTATCGTGCCCTTGTCTGAGGTCCGACGGCTCGTCTCGGTGGTAATGCCGTCGGCTGGATACTTCGACGAGTAGGACGGAAATGCATCCCGGAGCGCTTTGCGCAAATAGCCCAACCTCTCGTCGAATTGTCCCGTTAGCACGACCGAACTATCGATGGATGTCTTGCAATCCTTAGCTCTCTTAATTAACCATTCTTCCATCTCCCCGGGACTCGAAGTGCTCGTAACATAAAAGGTAAGGAACTTCTTTCCACCAGTCCTCCCCGGAGTAAAACTGCTTCAGGGCCAGCTTTACACGATCGCCGCTCGGATCTCCCATTACAAGGAATTCTGCCGCGAGATACTCTTGGAACGAAAGGTGACTGAATCGAACACCCGCGCCCGTGTCCACGAGAAGGCCGTCCTGCAATATCTCGCTCAGCAATCTTTCTTCCGGATTACTTCTGTAACTTGTCCCCAACACAGGTCGTTTTCTACCATAGACTCTGGATCACTATGCAATCTCTTCTGTTCTGCCGGGACGAGAGGTCCGCCCGCGCGTTGATCCCGCTCCTCGAGGGACTGGACATTGTTGTCAGGCACGAAACCGAAGTGTTTTCAGCAATGAGAAGTCTCATGGCCGAATGCTTCGACTTCCTGGTCATTGACTGCGAGGACGAACCGACTAGGAGATTGCTTCTAAGAAATGCGCACGGTTCTCCAGGGAACAAAACAGCGTTAGTTGTGGCTGTCGTCGCCCGGGAAACGGGGGCCAACGCGCTTCGCTTCGGGGCGGACTTCTTAGTGACGAAGCCTATCATGGTCGAACAAGCCGGAAGAACCCTACGGCTCGTGCGAACTTCTATTCTTCGAAGTCAGCAAGTCTCGCCGGCCAAGAGAGCGACCACGGCCACTGCAGCGAAAACCGAGGCAGCTTCCTCAGAGAGTGGCCCATCCTCAGCAAACGCTGCGCCAGCCGTCAGCACACCTGCGCTGGAAGCGAGCCCGGACGGAGCCGCTGTTGCCGCTGCTAGCACAATAGCCCACTGTGCTGTATATACAAGTACTACGAGCACAGTGACAGCTGAGCACAAGACACTTTCCGAACCTGAAGCGCCTCCGGCCCAATCATCCCAGCCTGCGCAGTCACCAGATCCTACCGCTGGGAAGGACGTTGTAGGATCGCAAGCTCCAGAGACTATGGCGGTAACGGAAATTAAGAAGACGCCGCGGCGATTCTTCATGGCTTCGACGGCGGCAGCTATTGCGGCCATTCTGTTGATTGTGGGCGCTATCGCATGGCACACCCACTCCGAGATCTCGGACGAGGATGGCACGCCAGCGCAACCGGCTGCCAGTGCGTCGGCCCAGCCGAGCGGGAGCGCAAACCCATCCGCCGCCCAGGCACCAGCCGCCAATCAAACTCCAGAGCAAGTGGCCCCGGAGCTGGTCACCGCGGAGCCGCGCACGGTCTCGGTGCAGCCCAAGTACAACGAGGAGCGCCCTATGCCTAAGGAGAGAGTAAAGCCCCGTCCTGCTCCCGCCATTATTCCCGGACAGCTAAGCGTCCGTTCAACCGCACCGGGCGCTCAGGGGCCCCGAACCATTAAAGGAGCTTCCGGCAGCAAATCGTCGATGAGCGTGCAATTAGCTCCATTGGCCGCCACCGTATCGGTGAACAGCGATCCGCCCGACGCAGCGCTGTGGATGGATGGCAAGGACACGGGACGAATGACTCCGGCGCAGATCTCCGTGGACCAACCGGGCACTCACACCTTCGTTTTCAAAAAGCAGGGCTATCTGGAGGAAACCACCGTCGCGAACTTGCGGATCGGACAGACATTCCATTTAGCACCCAGCTTGCGCGCCTTGGGCCGTACCGATGAAATCAAGATGGTAGGCAAGTTCAGGAAGCTTTTTAGGGGGAGCGAGATGGCGGGGATGGGAACCGTGAGCGTCAAAACCCGGCCCAAAGGTGCCCAGATCGCGGTCAACGCCTGGACTCTCGATAAACCGTCGCCGGCTGAGTTTTATCTGAACCCGGGGAATTATGTGATCGACATTACGGCCTCCGGGTTCAAGATTATCCATCGCGTGGTGAGCGTAAACAAGGGCGGCAAGGTCGCGATCGACGAAGTAATGGACCACGAATAGTTCAGCCTACAGATAACCATCCGCAGCTTCGGCCAGATTCCCGAGTGCTCCATTCGGTTCAGAAAAACGATTACCGCAGTAACCATCGTGGTATTGTGCCGAACACTCTCAATGCAGCAGGTGCCCTAAAATAGGGGCAAGTGTGTTCTGCCGGACCAAGAAGTGATGAGCCAAATGGAAACTCGGTGGGGTAAGCGTTGCGGACGATACGAGATCATAGCTGAGCTTGGTCGTGGAGCTATGGGAGTGGTGTACAAGGCTCGCGATCCCAAGATCGACCGGTTTGTAGCTGTCAAAGCGATCTCGCTCTCCGGCCAGAATCCAGAGGAGGAGCGCGAATATCGAGACCGATTTTTTCATGAAGCTCAGGCAGCCGGCCGTTTGTTGCATCCCGGTATCGTAACCATCTTCGACACCGGCGAGGAGCCGGAGAGCCGTATTGCCTACATCGTCATGGAGTATATTGCGGGTCAATCTCTGGACCGGCTGCTTTCGGAAAAAACCAAGAAGCTAGCGCTCAACACTGCACTTCAGTTGACGGAGGAACTGGCAGAAGCACTGGATCACGCCCATGCCCAAGGAGTAGTCCATCGTGACATGAAACCTGCCAACATCCTGGTGACGTCCGAAGGGCATGCCAAGATCGCGGATTTCGGTATTGCAAAAGTGAACCTGGCGCACCGGACGATTCCGGGCCAGGCGCTGGGCACACCGGCTTACATGTCGCCGGAGCAGTTGGAGGGTGAGCCGGTGGACGGACGCTCCGACCTGTTTTCGTTAGGTGCGATTCTCTACCGCACGGTTACCGGCTACGGACCGTTTCAAGGCAACAGTGCGGCCACGGTTTGCTTCAAGGTAGCCAACCGCGATCCCCTTCGGGCAACCTCGTTTGACTATGACCTTCCTCCTGAGCTGGATGCCGTAATCGCCCGCGCCATGGCAAAAGATCCCGCGCAACGTTACCAGCGCGGATTGGAATTCGCTCTCGATCTCCATGAGCTGCGAGAGCGAGGGCAGGCAATCTCAAAACGTGGTAACGGCGCGTCGCGGTTCTCCAGAGCAGGAGAAGGCACCGGCCGGCCAGCCAGCGACATTACGAATGACATTCTTTCAGCGAACTTCGTACCGGTTGGTTTCTATGAAACACCGACTCAGGCGGAGACAAAAGTACGCTCATTCATCCCGCTACAAATCTTGTCCTGGTGGCGCATGCCAGTTGTGCGCACAGGACTCGTATTCTCGGTTGCGACGATCATTCTCAGCTTCTTTGCTTATCGCCAAGGCCACGCACTCCGAAGCCCGGGTCAGACCGGTACGCCAGTGGCTGTCGGCGCGAGCGGTACACCGGTGGCAGTCGCCGCGAGCGGAGAACCGGCTCCCGCAGTGGGTAAGTCCCAGGGCATCGCCCACAGCGCTGGAAAAGTTTCCGATTCCAGGACGCTTTCTAAAGCGGTTGCTGATGCCACGTTGGACATACGCATTGAACATCATTTCTCGGCGGCGGATCTTTCGCTGTGGATCGACGATAAGTTGGCTTACGACCATTCATTGCAGGCTCAGACCAAGAAGCGTTGGAATCCATTTCGAGGGAATGTCAAGGAAACCGAAACCATCCGGCTAGCCGGTGGCGAGCACCGTCTCCGTGTCCGGGTGCGTTCCACGCTCGAGAAATACGAACAGTCAGCGACTATCTCGGGAAGTTTCGCCAAAGGCCATCCGGCAATCTTGCAGATCAACTTTGACAAGCGCGGCAAAGAGATGCGCTTGGCATTGCGATAGTCGGCAGTGGGGTTGGTTGGAACAGGCGCTAGATGTGGAAGTAAGAAGCATTTGTGATAACCTGCCTTAGTGGTGTTTCGACTCGCCGTTCGACGAGGAGGAGTCTATGAAGAACAGAATAATGAGTTTCTGTGCTTTGCTGGTTCTGTTGTTGGCATTGTCTCCGGCCTCGCCCGCGGGCGAGCGGCACCCCCAGATTCGGGCTGCGATCAATGCACTAGAGAATGCGAAAGCTCACCTACAATCCGCCGCTCACGACTTCCAGGGGCACCGGGTGGATGCAATCAGGGCGGTCGATGAAGCCATTCACCAATTACAGATCTGTATGCGATATGAGAACTAAGCTTTCCTCTGGTCTCCGGCGAGTCCAAAGGTAATCGTTTGTTCTTGTGTGGCTTCCGCGCTGTCTACCCACTCGATGGCCTGCACAGCGCTGGGGAGTGGCCCATGTATTCCCCGCTCCGCCAATGGAGAGGTTGCCCCGTCCTTGCGTTTTCTGCAAGGGTGGACGACCAGGGGTTCGACGACGCCACAGTATCCGCTTTTAGAAACAGGATGCAGTCCGTTGGTTGCAGAAATCGAAGCGCCCCTCCTCCGCGAGTTGCCCACGCCAAATGCGACTGCTTGAGGAGACTCTGACTAAGTGTGAATTTCAATTGGGTGTGGACGGACGCCCACGCCTACATTGGGCAAGCCTGTCGCTGAAAAGAAGACCCTGAGCCCACAAAAGTCGAGATCCTCAAACCGAACGGCGAAAGCACGGGGCCTACACGGCGCCCCATGCTTTCAGGTTACCTGCGAAAGTGGAAAGGCTGTTCCCTGATGGCGTGCCCGGACCGCTTACTGCGCGGCGGCGTCCAAGTTCGCGGGAATCGACTTAAGGTACTGCGCCAGGTCTGCCTTTTCACCATCGCCCAACCCAAGGCTGAAACAAGAGTCATAGTGATTTACCACATCGCTAATCATCGCGAAGCGGCCATCGTGGTAGAAGCCGCCCTTGGCGTGAGTCCAAAGTCCCGCCAATGGGGCAGTGCGGTAACGATGATCCGGAGCACGATTGGCCTGGAAGCCATCAACACAGACCTCCTTGGGGGTATGCAGGTTCCAGCCGGAGTCGGTGAATGTCCCCGGTTGATGGCAGCTACTGCACTGGGCTTTGCCGGTGAAAAGGACGCGCCCGCGCTTGGCAGCCTCCTTGTCATAACTGCCGGGTGGGGGCACGGGAGCAGGAATCGAGAGTTGGTAAAGATGGAGTCCCGCGAGCTTGGAGCTGATCATGTCATTATCGCTGTGCACATGGCCGAAATGGTTTTTCGCCGCAACCGGAAATTGTTTTGCGTTGTCCAACCGCGGATCATAGAAGTTTCCCTGGCCGTGCATCTCCAAGTTGGCCACGAACGCATTCCAGTACGGCACCGAGCCCCATCCCGTCCAGGTATGTAAGTTCACACCGGCCAAGCCGAATGCAGGAGGGATGAGAGTAGCCGCCGATTTGCCGTCCGGGCGAAATGCCTTGCCGTCCATGAGGAGCTCGGCATCGAACTTGCCCGGGCCCCAACTGGCCAGTACCTTCTTCACGGTCTTCACATCAACACCTAGCACGTCTGCGATGGGGTCCAGGTTCGGAGAGAGCCCCACCACCGCTCCGACATTGAGGTCGCGGTTTGCCCAACCGTCGAGACGATGCCCGATCCCGGGCACGAGCGAATTGTCCACCGTAGAGTGGCAAAAAGCGCATTGAAGTCCAACCGAACTGAGGCTGCCATCAGCGTTCAAGTGACCAGTCACGCCGACCACAGAATTTAGCTTCAGTAACTGCAAGGTTACAGCGGGGTCCTTCAGATTGACCTTTCCATCTTCGATGGCGTCCTGGAGGGACTTGGGCAAAGCATCGAGATCTACTTTCAGACCGGCGGCCAGCGCTTCAGCTGGACTCAGACCCGGCCCAACCCCGCCAAAGTGGCTGCCCTCAATGGCCTTATGGAGTTGCAGTTGCCCACCCCACCAGGCCTCATCACCAAACGTAGCGTAACGAAATGTTTCCCTGCCCTGTTCAATCACCGAAGAGTCGTGCTGCGATACGAGCTCATCGAAATACGAACGCAGACCGGGTGCCGCTTGCACCTTAAATACAAAACTGAACAATGTGAACGAGACTAGAGGAAGAGCTACCAGCAGGAGTTTTCGCTTCATTGACACGTCCTCGCTTTCCGGCTTGGTTGGATTGTCTGTTTGCTCATGAAATTTTGAAGTGAACACTTCCGCTGCTGAGGGATTTCAAGTATCGGCCAGAACAACTTCTGTGAACTAGCCCGTTCGGGTAGGCATAGAGCGAATACCGTACACGTGGGGACAAATCACAAACAGCGGATCCGGCACCGCTGTAGGGATAGAGTGGATAGATCGAGATTGGTTACAAGGAAAAGGATGCCCGAAAAACCTTTTGAATCTGGATCATTGGGGTAAGGACAGCGTGCGAGCTGAGAACAAATCCTTATGCAACGCGCTCAAACACGCGCTGTACAACCCGATCGCAACGGGTACCCATAAAAGGGAATATATCGGTGGCAGCAGATCCGGCTCGTGCATATAGATCTTTACGCACTAACGCGCGCGCCCGATGCAGTCTGACCTTTACGTTCTCCTCCGTCAGTTCCAGAACTCCTGCGACCTCCTTGGTGGACATTCCTTCAACGTCGCGCAGCATAAGCACAGTGCGATACTTATCAGGTAACGAAAGAACGGCACTCTCGAGCAAGTGGCCAACTTCGCTCTTCAATGTTTGCTGCTCGGGAGTTTCGGGTGCTTTGGTGATGGAGGTTTCAAAGTCCACGGTCAGGTCGGTTTCTTCCTCGAACGGCACCACTGGCCTGCGGCGGTGAATCCGCGCGAGCGCTTCATGCACGGCAATACGTGTGAGCCAAGTGGAAAAGCGTGCTCGTGCAGCAAACTGGTTCAGATGCCCATACGCTCGCACGTATGCATCTTGAATGACGTCCTCAGCTTCCGCATCGTCCCGCAGAATGGCGCGGGTAACTCGATAAAGCCGCTGGTTGTAACGGCGCATAATGATCTCGAACAATGCGGTCTCGCCCGCCAACACGCGCTCGACGACCTCCTCGTCGGTCCAACCTTCCAGTCGCGCTCGCTCCAGGACGGTCACGGTCGCCATAGCATATATAGAGTGACGACCCGGCGGAAAGTTACATTCATGGCCAGGACGATTCTGAATATTACCTGGAGAGGACCGTCGGAAAGTGAGTCTAAGGGTTCTGTGGAAGGGACGGCCCAGAGTTTCGATGACGCTGCAGGATGCTCAGAGGCTCCCCAGTCCTCGGGCGGGGCTCAGGGCGCAATTTCCCCGCGCAAATGTTTCGAAAGCTTTTCGATGCGTTTAAGTTTTCCGATCGTGTCCTTGGGCAGCACGCCGTGATTCACGGAGTCGATATCAAGCTGCAATGATTGCGAAAGTTCCAGAAGCTCCCGGCCCTCGCGCTGTAGCTGGACTGGGTCCAGCTTGATCTTGGGCCCAACGATGGGGCCGATTTGTTCCTCCGGTTGAAGATGCGGTACATCGCCATGCCTGGTGGGCATGTGTGTCTGCAGTAGAGCGTAGATGAGTGCGGAGTCAGGCGTGTGGGCCGCCACGGTTTGCGGCATAAGTTGAGCCGGAGCCGACCCGCAGAAAGCAGCGATCAGGACGAGTGAGGAAGGAATAAGCAGTCTCACGGCAAACCCCCTTCTCTAATCAGAGTTTCCTAATTCAGTCCGGAAATCACGTACAGCACCGAGAGGGTCTGGTAGTAGCTGTAGGCGAACTCGGACGCATTCACATTGGTGATCACGGGCCCGATTGAGACCACGCCTCCGAGATCCGCAGGGACCAGTTCCCGAACCGTTTTCACCCTTCCGGTGGCGATGTCCAGGCGCGCAATTTTCAGCGGCACTTCTCCTGGCTGGAAGATATACAAGGCTTTGCTATCGGCGGACCATTGCGCCAGCACATAGCCGGAACCCACGCCGGGAATGGGACGCGTCGGCCCTCCGTCCAGCGGGAAGAGAGCTAGTTTGGAATCTGCCGTCTCACCTGCCAGGAACTTGCCGTCGGGCGAGGGGAGCGTGGCATAGGTGCCCTCGGGGGTGACGGGCTCGGGTTTGCCGCCGGAGACATCGACAATGTAGGTGCGTCCCGGGCGTGCGGGCTCATTTCCGTTGACCGCGATTCGCTTCCCGTCCGGCAAGAAGTGGGCGCCGTTTTGCAAACGCTCCAACCCCGGCAAAGGGATCTGACGAGGTTGACCTGGGCCAACCGGAAGCAAGGTAAGGTGCAATGGTCCGGTTTGCGAGACCGAGACGGCCCAGTTGCCATCGGGCGACAGCGTGTCGGCGGTGCCATCTCCCAAACGGATAGGCGGCGAGCCGTCGATTTTGCGAATGGCAACCGCGTTGCTCGGACCGGCCGGTTCCCCGCCCTCCTCGAACAGCACCGATTGGCCATCGGGTGAGATATCTTTCGCGAGGCTCCAGTCATACCAGGAAAGATCCCGGATCTGTTTGTCTTTGCCGCTCCACTCCATGGCCAGCCGCTCAATATCAATCGTAGCCAGCATGCGCCCATCCGGCGCAATGTCTTGAATGGTGACGCCGCCGGGCACAGTGAGCACTTTGCGCTGCAGTCCAGATAGATTTACGGCCCACAGGGAGCGATTGCTCGATCCGCCTTGCAAGGCAGTGAACCACACTTCGTTGCCTTGGGGAGACCACGCCAAGCCGTTCTCCGACTCCCAAGCGGAGGAAAGCGTGGTTTTGTGTCCGGCCAAGTCGACTACGCAAACGGAGCCGCTGTTGTCCCATCGCTGGGGGTGATCGAGGAACGCAATGCGGTCTCCATGAGGCGAAAAGCGGATGTTACTGATCGAGCCGCTGGTCTGGTAGAGAACTTTGCCGACAGGGTATTCCAGGTTGTCGCGTCCATTGGCGTGGTGCACAACGGCAAGCTCCCCAGCGGGACTCCAGTCTGCCCAGACCACATCCTGAAGAATTTCGCGGGGAGTGCCACCGATCATCGGGGATCGCGCCAACATCCCACCTTCGAATTCGAGACGGGAGCCGGGCCTCCCGTGCAGCGTAAGCGCCAGTTCGCCGAAGCGAGAAAGACCCAGAAGATAGGCGGAGGTTAAGCCCAACGGGCGGGCCAGCAATGAGTCAGGAATAGTCGAATAAATCTGCAGCGGGCGCCCATTCCACGCGGCTCCGTAGACTACGGTACGCCCGTCGAGAGTGAAGCGAGCGGAGTACACGGTACCGCGCTCAAACGTAACCCGGTGGAATTCCGGGTTCGCCACTGGTCTGAGCCTGGCTCCCAGAAACATGGCAAGAGCTGCCACCAGCACTGCGGCAGCGGCGAGGGGCAACCAGGTCCGAAAGCGGGTCTTGCCGCGGCGGAAGGCAAGGACTTGTTTGCTGGTGGTAACGTCCGACAAGGTGTTGAGGGCGAAAGCCAGATCGCGAGCCGACTGGAAGCGGTTCTCGGGCTCTTTCTCCAAACAATGGCGGACCACCTTTTCGCAGGCTTGGGGGATGTACGCGCCCTCCTGAATCATCTCGGGAGGATCCTCTCTAAGGATCGCGGTCATGGTGTCTACCTGGGTCTCGCCGGCAAAGGCACGGTTGCCGGTGAGCATCTCGTAAAATATTGCGCCAAAGCTGAAGATGTCACTGCGATGATCCACCGCCTTGCCGCGCAATTGTTCGGGAGACATGTAGGCAACGGTTCCCAGCACCGACCCTGACTTGGTCTGCGTGGTCATATTCGCAACCGAGGCAGCTTCGCCAGGCTCGGAGCCAAACTCCGAACTTGTGAGCTTGGCAATGCCGAAATCTAGGATCTTGATCCGGCCATCCTTCGTAATGAAGAGGTTTTCCGGCTTGAGGTCGCGATGCACAATACGTTTTTCGTGCGCGGCGACCAGGCCTTGCGCAATCTGCGAGGCGTAATCAACCGCTTGACGCCGTGGCACAGGACCATTGGGCAGGCGCTCGCGCAGGGTCTGCCCTTCCAGCAATTCGGAGACGATGTAAGGCGCGCCGTCGTGCATGCCGATGTCGTAAACGGCAACAACATTGGGATGACTCAGGGTGGCGGCCGCGCGGGCCTCCTGCTCGAAACGGCGCAGGCGATCCTGATCATGGGCGAGAGAGGGTTTGAGTATCTTGAGGGCGACGTCCCGCCCCAGCCGTTCATCGCTGGCGCGGTATACTTCCCCCATCCCCCCAGAGCCTATCTTTTCCAGCACTCGATAGTGACCCAGGATTTGACCAATCATGCAAAGCTGAAGCGGCGTAGTGTCGGCATGTTATGACTGGGCGTGCCTGAAGTCAACCGCGGCGTCCAAATTCTTGGACAGCGCGCGGGTTCGGCACCGCACAGGCGGGGACGCCCGCGCCTACATGGGCAGTCTGGGGTTTACAAAGAATTACACGGTTCAGCCTACTTCTATGCGCAACTTCCGGGTAGAATCGTGTTTGATTACAAACAGTTAAGCTGCGAAACACAAAGAGCGCGAAGGTAAAGCGAACTGCTATATTATCCTCGTCTCAAGCACAATCCCGGAGGGAAGTTGGTATTTTCATACTAATGGCCATCGAACGTGTGGGCGTCCCCTGCAAGAGGGCGGCAGTCTTCATCTTCTTCGTTTTTTCGGTAGTCATGGCAGCCTCTTCCCTTTCTGCGGGACAGGTAGCTCCCCGGTGGGAGGTGTTTGGCGGCTATTCCTATCTGAGACTCGATTCGCCAACTATCGGTTTCGCGAATTGGTCCAACCTAAATGGATTTAATGGCGAGGCCACGTTCAATCTCACCCCCGTTTGGGGCTTGACTGCGGATGGAAGCGGTCACTATGGCTCCCAGCTCACCGTATACAACTATATGATCGGTCCCCAGTATTCTCTGCGAAGGGACAAATCAAAGTTCTTCGTTCATGCTCTTTTCGGCAAAGCGCAAAACACGGTCAATATCTCGACCGCAACCAGGAATGGATTCGAAAGTGTCGGACGCGCCATCGCGGCGGGAGGAGGTTATGACCTGGACCTGACGCCGCGGTTCACGTTTCGCGCCCAGGCGGATTACCTGAGGACCCAGACGTTTGGGGCCACTCAAAACGATATACGCATCTCAACCGGGTTGGTTTTCCACTTTGGCCATATTGGCCGGCGTCCCAAACTTTGAATTTAAAGAGTTGCATCTCGAACCTGGAAACCTCCGAAGCCATGTTTCATAGATCTGTCGAACTTAGACCTGTCGAAACTTCGATCCGTCGAAACTTCCACTTTTCGCGAAGGGGCTCGATGAAGCCGAGCAAGCGAACGTCTCTGATTTTCATTGCACTGGGGTTGGCAACTCTCGCGGGGTGCGGTTCCGCCTCCACCCACACTGCCTATGTGACTTTGCCAAACTCAAACGCGGTGGCAGCCTACCGCATTGATAACAATTCCGCGCAATTCACCACGATCGTGGGTTCGCCGTATCCCGCGGGGAGCTCGCCGTCATCGGTTCTGGTGCATCCTTCCAAGCGGTTTGCTTACGTCGCCAATCAAAGCGAGAACGATATCTCGCTTTTCACCATCGACAGCTCTTTGGGCTCACTAAAGGAAGTGTTGCCACGAACTCCTACCGGGCTCGCGCCGGGTTCTCTCCTCATGGACGCTCCCGGTAGCTTTCTTTTTGCGGTTAACCAAGTCTCCAGCAGCATCTCGGTTTATTCCATCAACTCCGGAAGCGGAGCTCTTGCACCGGTCGCCGGATCTCCCTTCAGCACTTTTCCCAATCCGGCGGCCTGCGCAATCACTCCTTCAGGGAAATTCCTCTACGTGCTCAATCCCAATTTAGCGTCGGTTTTCGCTTACGCCATTACTTCTGGAGTTTTGCGACCGGTGGCCGGCCTTCCAGTTCAGGTTGGCAACGGGCCGTTCGGCATCACGGTCGATCCCGGGGAGAAGTTTGTGTACGTGACAAACTCGGCCGACAACACAGTTTCCATACTATCCATCAATTCCAGCACTGGGGCTTTGACTCTGCTGGGTTCGTTTGCTACCGGAACCCAGCCGACCTCCGTCGCAGTCTTGGGTCAGTATCTCTACGTCGCCAACCTGGTATCCAGCAACATCTCCGTGTTCTCCGTTGCTCCCACCACGGGTGTTCTCACGCAGATTACGAATTCGCCGTTCAGTGCCGGTGGCGCTCCTTTGTTCGAGGTGATTGATCCCAATGGCAAGTTCCTTTACACCGGCAGTCAAAGTGCAAACACCATTTCCGTGCTGTCGATTGCTGCTAGTACCGGAGCTCTGACCACCACCTCGCAGTCGGCATTGACCGGGGTTGCGCCTTCCTCGATGTCGGTCACGAAATAACTTTGGTTAGGATGATCAGTTCTGCTGGAGCAGCGCTTCAGAGTGTGAGTGAGAACTAAGATTTCGGCGACACGGTGGAACAAAGCTCAACGCTCTAAGCCGCGAAGCGCCGTAAGACTGCAGCCCACGGCGTGAGCCGTGGGGAAAAGTGGGAAACTGACAAGCCCCAGGGGGCGAAAGAGTAGTTCTCACCAACACTCTTCAGCCGCTGCGCTAAACTCTCCAATCAAAGAGAACTTTAGCCTTTGAGGTATCGAAAGACGAGTTTTCCCGCAGCCTGTTTATTCGTGCCGCGAGTGCCACAATGAACATCGCCTTTAGACGTTGTCCTGACCTGCCATGATCAGCTTCGGAATAATCGGTTTTGGACTCCACGCGGTGAAGCGGCTGATGCCTGGCTTCGCTCTAGCCAGGAACTGTCGCGTAACGGCTCTCTCCCGGCGCGACCTGGCAAAGGCGCAAGAATCGGCTCATCAGCACAATATTCCCTTGGCCTTCGATTCAGCCGAAAAGCTGTGCCGCTCTCCCCAGGTAGACGCCGTGCTCGTGGCCACACCGAACGCCTGCCATTTACAGGATGTGCTGGTCGCGACCGCATGCGGCAAGCCAGTGTTGTGCGAGAAGCCAATGGCAATCCATGCCGATCAATGCCGGCAAATGGTCGAGGCCGCCCGCAAAGCCAGAGTTCTGCTGGGAGTAGCGCAAGTCTTTCGCTTTGAAGAGAGCACAGCGTGGTTCCGCGGACAGGTGGCCGCGGGAAAGATCGGCAAACCTGTTTTCGCGCGCTCCGAATTTTCCTTTCCCGCCGCCCATGGGCACGCGCGAACCTGGATCAATGACCCCGCAATAGCCGGCGGCGGCCCGGTCGCCGATGTGGGCGTGCACTGCATCGACGCGCTGCGCTTCATTCTTCAGGACGAAGTACTACGGGTGAGCGCTCGCGAGATTGCCGGCAACGTGCCGGGCAACGTGGAAGCCGGGGCGGCGCTGCTGCTGGAGTTCTCCCGCGGAACCCTGGCCACGGTCATGGTTTCATTCCGCGCGGAATACCGCACGCCCCTCGAAGTGGTTGGTGAAACCGGCGTGCTGCGCGCCGACGATGCTTTGAACGTGGAGCACCCGATCCATCTCGAACTGCGTCGGGGCGGAGCCGTGGTAGAGACCAACACAGTCTCGAACCAACTCGCCTACGCACGACAGGTGGATGCCTTCGCTGCCGCAGTCGAAGGCAAAGCGGAGTTTCCGATTCCAGGCGAAGAAGGCTGGCACAATCAGAAAATTCTGGACGCGGCCTACAGGAGCATGAAGAGCGGCCAAACCGAAGACGTGCGAAGCGTCATTTAGAGATCTCGCGATCCGTCTGCTTAACGACAGTGCAATGGTTTGCATGTTGACTCACGTTCTGAGCAGCCGGATAATGTGTCGTCTTCGACGGAGGCTTCCATGAAACGCTCTCCCCGGCCCCCTAGGGTTCCAACGGATACTTCACTGCGACTTACCTCGCTCCGCCTAACGCCGAATCCCCCCCAGGGTGAGCGTGACCGTCAGCTCGGTGAAACATGCCGGTGTGAATAGTACCGAGGAGGTCTCTATCCAAGGGACGGCTGCGCCCACAATTTCCATCACCCCAACTTTCTAATCGGTGTTAGCCGGCCAGAATCAGGTTCCTTTCCAGCGACCATAACTAACTATGATCCGACTGCCACGGTAGTATGGGAACTGGACCGCATTTCGGATTGGGATGGCGGCTTCTTGCAGAATTGCAATGAATACTGACCGCGATCAGGATGGTCTGGGCTGCATCGAGGTACAGGGCGGCCGTCAATCTTGCGGTCAACAGCTGGCGTCAGGGGCGGGAAATCTGCCTCTTACTTACACGTCGCCCAAAAAACTTTGTTTACCACCGACTTTCAGGCAAATCAATGCTCGGGCCAGAGCAACGACGCAATGGATACGTGGAGCTAACCGTAACGCTGACTGCGCAAGGCTGTCCTGGGAATCCGCCGACCTGCACGGCGAACGCGCGGCGATCTCCTCAAAAAGCTAAACCGCTTCGACGAAGCCCGCGCTGAGTTCGAGCGCGCCCGAGCATGCGTGGCCGGCTCAACGCCGCCTAGCCGCGGTGACGAAAGCGGCGCGTCTTGCGCTTTGCGCGCGTTCCTCGCGGGCGAAATGCTGGTGGCAACTTTGGCTAAACTTGCGGGACAGGATTGACTGACCTAATTGCGGTCGAGTGACCGGCAACCCTGAAATAACCCCAAGGCAAGGTTTCCCGACTATTCACCCAGAATTGGCCTTTTGCTTCCCAGAACCCGGCTAGACCTCGGCAACGTAGCTGCTGTGCGGCGGTGAATCTCACCGCTCAAGAAGCGCAGGTCAAAGAAGTTTCGCATCCTTCAGGCAGTTCAGGAAATCGTATGCATAGGTGGTTTGAAAAGCGGGTGCGGCTGGCATTGAACAAGCGACAAGTTGCCGCGATGCGCTCACGTCACGAAGCTGGCTGCCGTTCTGGCTTAAAATACAAGGTCCTCTCCGGCAACCATGCTCCGGAACGACCTCTGCTTGCCAGGTATTTGAAGAGTTGTCCAGCTGTAAGAGGAGATTATGACGAAACGGATGATCCTGATGCTGGTCGTGGCCGCGCTGCTGATTGGGGGTCTCGGCTATTTCAAGTTGCACCAAGTTCAGGCGGCCTCAAAAGCTGGCGCGTTCCAGCCTCCTCCGGAAGCCGTCACAACCATTGTCGCCAAGGAAGAAACGTGGCCGTCAACACTTAGCGTGGTGGGAACCACCGTGGCCGTACACGGCGTCACTGTGAGCGCGGACCTCCCTGGGACCGTCGACACGATCACCTTTGATTCCGGCAGGTCCGTTCATGAGGGAGATGTGCTCGTACAGCTTGACATGCGGCAAGAACGAGCCCAGTTGGCCGCTTTGGAAGCGCAGCGTGATCTCGCAAAGATCAACTATGCCAGGAATCAGGAACTGGTGAACGAAGGGGTTATCTCCAGGATGGATTACGACAAGTCGACGGCGGAGCAAAAGCAAACGGAAGCAAACGTTGCCGAGATCAAAGCGACCATCCAGCGGAAGACCATTCGGGCGCCGTTTTCGGGAGTCCTGGGTATCCGCCAGGTCAACCTCGGGCAGTACCTTTCTCCCGGCACCGCGATAGTCTCTCTTCAGGCATTGAATCCGATCTACGCAAACTTCAGCGTGCCACAGCAGGTGATGAGCCAGATGCGACCGGGACAGAACGTGAAGGTCTCAACCGACGATTCGGGCCGCCACCAGTTCAGCGGCACCGGGCGCGTGAACGCTCTCGATTCCACTGTGGACGAGTCCACCCGCAACGTTCAGGTACAGGCAACGCTGGCTAATCCTGAAAACAAACTGCGTCCGGGCATGTTTGTCCAGGTGGAGGTCGGAGTGGGCGCGCAGCGTTCAGTATTCCCCCTGCCGGCGTCGGCGATCAACTACGCGCCATTCGGCGATTCCGTCTTCATCGTTACGGATCTCAAAGGCCCGGATGGGAAGACCTACCGCGGAGTACGCCAGCAGTTCGTCAAGATAGCGGGCTCGCGCGGCGATCAGGCCGGCATCATCTCAGGTGTTAAGGAGGGCGACGAAGTTGTGACATCGGGGGCCTTCAAACTGCGAAACGGGGCAGCAGTGGCGGTCAACAACCAGATTCAACCGGGAAACGATCCGTCTCCGAAGCCCGAGGACAACTAAATGAAACTTACGGATCTGTTCATCAAGCGGCCAGTCCTCGCCATCTGTGTCAATTTAGTGATTTTGATCGCCGGCCTGCAGTCCATACGCTCACTCAGCGTGCGGCAGTATCCGCGCAGCGACATTGCAGTGGTGCAGGTTTCCACGATATATGTCGGCGCCAATGCTGACCTGGTTCGAGGATTTATCACGACCCCGCTGGAGCGTGTGATTGCCAGCGCCGATGGAATTGACTACATGGAATCGTCGAGCGCCCAGGGCGTTAGCACGATTACCGTGCATTTAAAGCTCAACTACGACACCAACGCGGCTCTTACTCAGATACAGGCCAAGGTCGCGCAGGTTCGCAATGACTTGCCGCCCGAAGCGCAGGCGCCGGTCATTGACCTGCAGACGGCCGATACTCAGTTTGCTGCAATGTACCTTGGGTTCTCGTCCTCTGATCTCGATCAGAACCAGATCACGGATTACATGACGCGCGTAGTCCAGCCCAAACTGAGCGCCATCAGCGGCGTCCAGCGCGCCGATATTCTCGGTAAGCGCACCTTCGCCATGCGCGTCTGGCTCAAGCCAGAAAAGATGGCGGCTCTTGGCATTACGCCATCCGCAGTGCATGACGCGCTAGCGAACAATAACTACCTTTCGGCCCTCGGGCGGACCAAAGGCTCCATGGTATCCGTGAACCTGGTGGCGAACACCGATCTGCGCACAGCGGAGGACTTTCGCCAGCTCGTGGTGAAGCAGGACAAGGGCACGATAGTTCATCTCGGCGAAATCGCGGACGTAGTGCTTGGCGCCGAGACTTACGACGAAGATGTTCGCTTTAACGGTGAGGCCGCGACCTTCATGGGCATCTGGGTGCTGCCTACGGCCAACGCGCTCGAAGTGATTAAGCAAGTTCGCGCTGCCATTCCTGAAATTCGAGCCCAGTTGCCGGTCGGTATGAAGGTGGGCATACCCTACGACTCGACTGCGTACATCCAGGACGCGATCAAAGAGGTCTTGAGTACCCTTACCGAGACTCTTCTCATCGTTGTTGTGGTCATCTTTTTGTTTCTGGGCTCGTTTCGATCAGTGCTGATCCCCGTGGTCGCCATACCGATTTCATTAATTGGCGCAGTCTTCCTGATGTTTGCGGCCGGCTTCACCATTAACCTGTTAACTTTGCTGGCCATCGTGCTCTCGGTCGGCCTGGTGGTAGACGACGCCATTGTGATGGTGGAGAACGTGGAGCGGCATCTCCATGAAGGCAAGACTCCGTATCGGGCGGCAATTGACGCTGCCCGTGAGTTGGTGGGGCCGATCATAGCGATGACCGTCACGCTCGCCGCGGTTTATGCGCCTGTGGGTCTCCAGGGAGGCTTGACTGGTGCGCTGTTCCGCGAATTCGCGTTCACTCTCGCTGGGGCGGTAATCGTATCGGGAATAGTCGCACTGACGCTGTCACCAATGATGGCTTCGAGGTTGCTGCGCGCCGGGGACACCGAGCGCGGTTTCTCGGGATGGGTCAACCGCCGCTTTGACAGCGTGCGCAAGGCTTACGCTCGCATGCTGACGGGCACATTGCAATACCGGCCGGTGGTCCTCGGTATATGGGTGATTGTGGTTGCGTTGGTTGTGCCGTTCTACATGTTCTCTCAGCGCGAACTGGCGCCGGCCGAGGATCAGGGCGTGGTCTTCGGGGTGGTCCAGGCCTCCGCCAACGCAACCCTTGATCAGACCAAGCTATTCGCGTCGAAGATTTACGATGTCTATCACTCGTTCCCTGAGAGCGAGAGTGTGTTTCAGATCACCGATCCTAACGGCGGCTTTGGCGGCATGGTGACCAAATCATGGAGCCAGCGCAAGAAGACCGCTCAACAACTTCTGGTGGAGTCCACGGGGCCGTTATCGAAGATCGCCGGTATTCGCGTGATCCCGCTCACACCACCGCCGCTGCCGGGAGGCGGCAATTTCCCTGTGGACTTCGTAATCGCTTCGTCGGCGGAGCCTGAGCAACTCGTCCAGTTCGCAAACCAACTGGTCGCCAAGGCCTTCGCCAGCGGCATGTTCATTTACGCTGACGCCGACCTGAAGTTTGACCAGCCTCAGACCGAGGTGGTGTTTGACCGCGACAAGCTCCGCTCCCAAGGGGTTGACCTGAGCCAAGCGGGAAAGGACCTTTCAACCCTGCTCGGCGGAAACTACGTGAACCGGTTCAGCATCCAGGGTCAAAGTTACAAGGTCATTCCGCAAGTCAAGCGCGTGGAACGTTTGACGGCCGATCAGCTATCGCAAATTTACGTTAAAGGATCGGATAGCAAGCTGGTTCCCTTGTCCACCTTCGCTACCCTAAAGACCACTACCGAGCCGCGAGAGCTGAAAAAGTTCCAGCAGCTCAACGCAGTGCGGATTCAGGGCGTAATTCCGCCTGCGGTCCCGCTCGACAAGGCGCTGACCTTCCTTGAAGACGAGGCCAAGAAGATTCTGCCCCAAGGCTTCACGGTTGACTACGCGGGCGAGTCTCGCCAGCTGCGAGTTGAGGGCAGCAAGTTTCTCGGCACCTTTTTATTGTCGGCCATCCTGATCTACCTGGTGTTGGCCGCGCAATTTGAAAGCTTCCGAGATCCCTTCATCGTCCTTGCCGGCTCGGTGCCGCTAGCCATCTCCGGGGCACTGATGTTTTCGTTCTTGGGGCTGACAACGCTTAACATCTACAGCGAGGTTGGACTGATCACCTTGGTTGGTCTGGTGTCAAAGAACGGCATCCTGATCGTGCAGTTCGCAAACCATCTCCAGGAAACGGGGAAACAAAAGCTGGCTGCCATCATTGAGGCAGCCGAGACGCGGCTGCGCCCGATTCTCATGACGACCGCCGCCACCGTCGCCGGTCACTTCCCGCTTGTACTCGCGAGGGGACCTGGAGCTGGCGCGCGCAACAGCATCGGGATCATGCTGGTCAGCGGAATGATCATAGGTACATTGTTCACGTTATTCGTAGTGCCATCGATCTACATGCTGGTAGCGCGGAAACACGTGGCTCTTTCCGCGGAAGAAGACACCACGGAAGCCGAGAACCCCGAACTCGCGGGGGCCACACTCTAGCGATAGCACAAGTCGAACAAACCGGAATCTCCTTCGACCCGGCGGTTGAACTCCTTCTCCGTTCTGCTGGGCAATGGCGACGGCAGCTTCCAGCCGCCCAGGAAGTTCAAGGTCGGTGCTGGACCAAGGCAGGTAATTGTGGCTGATTTCAACCACGACGGCAAGCCCGATCTCGCGACCATCAACAACGCCGACTCCAGCTTCAGCATCTTGCTCAACACCACCCATTAGATAAAAGGAGGAATCATGGCATGGACCACGCCACAATTTGAAGAAGTCAGCCTAAACTGCGAAATCAATTCGTACGCGAATGCTGAGTTGTAGTTGACGGCTAGGTAATTAACTCCACACGTCTAATTTGCGCGCTCACAAGACCTGGGGCCAATCACGGACAATTGAAGACAAAACCAAAGGGCATCCGAGAGTCGGTGCCCTAAGTTATGGATAAATGGTGCGCCCGGAGAGATTCGAACTCCCGACCCTCTGGTTCGTAGTCCGATTCCGCCCTACACTCCAAACAAACCAGCACCACTAACCGTAACGAAACACTGAAAAACCTCTCCCGCTGCTAGCACGATTTTGCCCCACTTTACGGACAAAAGACGGACAGAGATGTTCAGCTCCAAGGCCCGACACGAGGCGCTATTTGATGCTGTCGGCTCCCGGTTTTCTTGCTCAAGTACATCTGTTTGCAGTCAGGACAGTCCCATCTTACGTCTTCTGAATCCTCGCCGTAGTGGACAACGTGCACGGCGTGGCGATCCTTTTCCCAGCAGCGGGGACAGTAGGGCGTTTGATCGCCTTCCTTCAGGTAGTAGAAGGGTGCTTTGAAGACTGTCTCTTCCTTGAACCGTAGCGCGTGCTCCAGTTCCTCGACTCTGTCTTCGAGCCGCCGCTTCTCGCGCGTGATCTCTCTGACTTCGTCCTCGGCGGCTGAAATCTTCTTGTATAGCTCAATCTCTCCGGCTTTCTTCACCAGCTCGGCAACGTCTTTCAGGTTTTCGACTACTCCCATGGCGATGGCACTCCCTTCCCCTAAAGTGTAAGCTTTACTCACGGCACAGTGCGAATGTTGCAGGCGCGAAGGTTTGTGCAGGTGGATCGTGCACCAACCGACACAGCGCAGTGCGTTGCCTTGGTCTGAGGTTTCTGCCAGCAGAGTGTCGCACTAAGGTCGCAAACAGGCGGATGGGTTTACAATGGGTGCCGTTTTTGATGTCAAAACGAAAATCCGTGTTTGGGAGCTGAAGAATGAAATGGTTGGCAGTCGCAATGATGTTGGTGAATGCCGGTTTCTCTCAAACAAAGCCACTTACACAGGATGTTCCATCGAAGCAGCCGACCATCTACATCGGTATGGAGTTGCAGCTTGGAATGTCTCGCGATGGGGTCATCACTCGCCTTGCGGCAACTTACAGGGTCGTGAAGGTTCAGGGAGAAGAAGGTGACACTTGGATTGTCGAGGAGAAGAACGACCCAATCACCATTATTGGCGCTCTGGGATTCACCGCTGGAAAGCTCACTTATGCCAGTAGGAGTTGGACTCAGGGCAACGAAGACACCTACGCCTTTGCTCAAGCTCTCTGGGGTGCTATGGCCCAGATCGACAAGGAAGACCAGCACGCCTGCTCTTTCAGTGTTCCGACAAGTCGCTCCCCGACTGCGGAAATGAGTTACGTGAGGCTCTACTGCGGACCGAAGAGAATCGACATCGAGACAACCAACGTGTTCAACGGAACTGGCAAGGGCCACTATGCGTCCATAGGTGAAGTCTTGAGTTCGGAGAAGTACCGATAGGGCATGACGCAGCGGCGTTCAATGTTGCTATTCAGGAGGATTTTCCGAATGCGCTCGCTCTGGTAGCCCGCAGCATGAAAACTCTGCTCTTGGGTAAGCCTAACCGGCGGGCTGGCTGTTCCCGATACCGAGGATCCGAGGATGGTTCACTGATCCCCAACTGATTCATGTGAGCAATCGGTTTTGACTTGTCCCGAGGCGCAGCATCGAGTTCTGCCGCGAACTGAGACTTGAAGCCGTGGCCTCGCTTCTTCGAACTCGGCTTTAGCCCAGGATTTCCCTGCCAAAACCCACAATTCACTCCTTGGTCAGGCCTTGGTCGTTAGCAATGGCGGTTGTTGTGCTGACCGGCTTCTCTTCGTCTTTCATAGCTGACTTGAAGCCGCGGATGCCCTCTCCGATTCCTTTGCCCAGCTCGGGAAGTTTTTGGGCCCGAACACGAGCAGCGCGATTCCGAAAATCACAAGCAGATGCATCGGTTGAAACAGTCCTTCAAACATACAGGCTCCATAGATCGAGTGAGAAAATAGATCGAATGACAAAATCTCAAAACCGTGTTAGTAAAAATGCGGGCGCTGCAACCGGTCACAGATACAGCACCCGCCCAGACAGCAGGGGAGAGCTTGCAACAATCAGAAGCCGCGTTTGACCGCGGGGGGCCTGTGTCAGCAGGCGCTGTTTTCCCTACTCGCGCAGATTCCGCTTGCTTGCTGAAGTACGCGTTCAGACGTTCACGAAGCTGCAACCGAGCTCGCCATAGCCGCGACTTCACCGCAGCGTGACTCAAGTTCAGCACTTCTGCCGTCCGATCCGTTGAAAGGCCTTCAAGATCTCGTAGCACGAAGACCGCTCGCAAGATCGGCGGCACCTCTCTTAGGGTCTTGATCAGGATGTCTCGTAATTCAGACGCCCTATAGAGTTGTTCAGGATTGGGAGCCCAATCGGTGACCTCCATTGGAAGCATGTCTCCATCTACCTGAAAATCCTCATCCAGGGACACGTCTCTTATTGGTTTTCAGGCATAGTCGTCTGACACTCTGGGGAATGCACGGCGGTTCTCTCCTGAGTTTCTCGTAGCGTTACCATTAGGGCTGCACGATGATTTTTCCGGTCATCTTCGGATGCATCCGGCAGTAAAACGGGTATTCCCCCGGCTCAGTGAAGCGGAACTGGAACTTATCGTCCGTGTCGAGTGCTGCAGATTTGAACCTGCCTTGCGTACTGTCAACGGTGTGGGGGATGTCGTCATGGTTGATCCAAGTTACCTGCGTGCCCGCTTTCACGGTGACCACCCCGGGCGTAAACGCGAAATTGTCGATCTTAACTTCGGTTACGGAGCCCGCCGATGCTTCCGCAGAGGCGGCTTGAACCATCCCTGAGGCGCCTCCAGGCTCTGACGCTGAAGATGCCGATGCGGCGCTAATCGTCATCACCGATACGATTGCAATGAGCGCCAGAGCGCTCCACGTGAAATCAGCAGACTGGCTAGTTTTGATCCTGCTCATTATTCCTCCAGTAGATTGGTCTCACCGGAAATAACTGGCTTTTTGATCTTTTATTCCGTCGGCAACAATTCTGGAGCGCCATGTTCTAGCCGGCGCTTTTTCCGGAAGTGGAAGGTGACGAGCTATCGAGCAAAGAGTCGACAATTGCGAGGCTCTTGCCGCTGACCAGGTAGTTTACGTCCGTGATACCTAAAACCTTCTGCAACTGGTCGGCTGGTACCTTCATGGGTCCGGCTGAGGGAGCTGTTCCCGGAGCAGGCTGCGGGAGGGCAGATGACATCGCAGTGTGAAACGAAAGCTTGCCTTCGATCTTCTGCATCACCTGGTGAATATGGCCGTTTAACACGGTCACGGAGCCGAAACGCTTGACGTAGGACAAGGCCTGCTCACTGTCGTCGGTTCCCCAGCCCCAGTCGGGGTAGATAGTCCACAGCGGTATGTGGGCAAAGAGCACAATGGGAGTGCTGGCAGAATGGCTCTTGAGATCGTCCTCCAGCCACTCTAGCTGTTCGTGACCGAGCGATCCCATGCCTCCAGCTTTCAAATTAGCGACATTCACCAGACCGACGAAATGGACGCCTTTCTGATCGAAGCTGTACCACCCCGCGCCCTTTGTACCTTTGCCATAGCGCTGGAGATATTGCTCGCCGTTGTCGGTCAGCATGTCGTGTTCACCCGGCACAAAGTGGATCTGTTTCGCGGACACCCCTTTTAACACCTGATCGAACCGATGGCGTAATTACAATCGCCTATCTGACACGAGAGAACCAGAACGGCTCGACCATCAACTTTGTGACTTGCACTCCGGGCGCGGCGCCGAATCCACCCGTTTGTGGTACGCCGCACATCGGCCCCACCATTGCGATCCCACTGCCCATACTTCATAACTCTAATTTCGACACGTTGGCAAATATCAACGTCTCCGCGGTCACCAGTCTGAAGCACACAAGCCGGGCGGAGTCCGGTGGCAAATTCACGACGTTTCTGGTCTATAACGACTGCGGAGTTACGTTTACCGACCCCTCGATTCAGAACGCGCCGACTTGGTGTGTGGCGGCGGATGTGAAGATGACGTTCTCCGCCGATAACGGAGTGACATGGTCCACTCCTGCGTCGGTGGACATAGCAAGCGGACACCACTTCATGCCCACGGTTACAACCGACGACTCCACGGGCATCGTCAACATCGTTTACTACAGCACTGAAGGGGACCGTTTCAACCACAATGTTCGCGTGCTCTTGAACCAGATAAAGCCAGGCGGGACAGCGGCCGGGCCCTCGCAATCAATAACCACCGTTTTGGACGCGATCGATGACTTTGCTCCTTCTAACACAGGCTCTGCGTTTTTCGGGGACAGGGCGGTTGGAGCAAGCGCGCGGGGAAACGGAGCCTCCGGACAAACCCGGCTGTATGCGGCGTTCGACTCGACCGCGGCAAATGGCGCTTACAACGGCAAACTGCTGCGGGAACTGAATAACTCAATCAGCGTGCTCAGTTTTTAGGCGCTGACTATCATTGATGGGTGAATTAGCCGTATGTTTCCTGACATACGGCTTATTCGCCAAGACGCGATGCGCAACTCTTTCGCCAGACGGATCCACGCCGCCGGCTGGCCCACCCTTCGGATCAGAAACGTGAGGGGCGAACAAATGAGGCCGCGGTCAACCCGTGTGTTGTAGAGCGAATCCATCGCCTGAAACTGCTCACCGTCGAAGTGAAGGGCGGCGGACCAGGCAACAAAAGCAATCCGCAAGTACAAAGTCGTGAAATCGTGCGGCCCTGACGACTCGCGCTTTGCGAGATCAATCAAGAAAATTCAACACGCGATAACTAGGGCTTGGCTTTCTTCAGTGCATCCAGAGATTTCCTCGCCTCCCGAAGTTTAGGATCGAGTTCGAGTGCCTTTTTGTAGGCGGTGAGGGCTTCCGGGAGTCGCCCGGCCTGTTGCAGCAATTTCCCCAGCCGAAGGTAGCCTTCTCCCGAGGGCGACTCTGCCACATTCCGCAGCGCCTCCGACAACTCGATCTTAGCTAATGCATCTCGGGCGCTGGCTTGCTGGGGATTGATCCGCAATGCATCCTCGTAATTTGCGCGCGCCTGGGAGTAAAATTCGAGTTCTCCGTATAGCCTCCCCAGAATCTCGTAGGTCCGCAGCAGCATCTTGGGGTCGGTGATCAGCGGAATGGTCGCTTCATAAGTTGGGATCGCTTCCCGCTTGTGGCCGCCGAGTGCGAGGTCGCTGGCCACATTCAGGTGGCTCCAGGGATCGTTGGGCCTGATCCGGGCCGCGTTCTGCAGGTGGGGCAAGGCCTCGTCAAAGCGTTTTAGCGCCATGAGAGTCACGCCGAGATTTTCCTCTGCGATATAATTATTCTTCGTGACGTCCACGGCGTGCGACCAAAGCTCATAAGCGCTCTGCCAGTAGCCGAGCTGCCGCCAAGTCAGCAAGGTCAGGACAAGCAGCACCGCTGCAGCGGACTTTGCCTGCACTCCAACACTGAGCCGCCTGTAGTCAGCCAAATCGGCGCCTCCCCACACCATCATCAAAAGCAATCCAATCAAGGGCACATAGGCGTAGCGGTCGGCCATGGCCTGCTCGCCGACCTGAATGACTCCAATCACCGGCACTAGAGTTCCGAGAAACCACAGCCACCCCATGAGCAGATATGGGCGGGTGGAACGCAGCTGCCATGCCAGCACGCTCACGGCAAGAAGAAAAAACGCCGCCAGTCCCAGCCGCCAGGCCGCGAGAGCAGCGCCGGGATGCGGATAAAACACGGCCAGGTCCACCGGCCACAATGTCTTCCACACGTACACGGCATAGGCATAGACCGCATTCTCCAGGCGCACGCCAAGCGGCAGCGCCAAACGCATGGAGCCGCCAGACCGCTGCGCGAAAATAGTGACGGCGCCGCTGGCAACGCACAGCGCTAATAAGGGCAATTTCTCAAACACAAGTTGCGAAAAAGGCCTGGGAGACATCGAGAGGGGCTTCGCCGAATCAGGATTGCCGGATGATCTTTCGTGCTCCTCGTCATCGCGGAACCTGTGTGCCGTCTGTCCCCAACCCTGGATTCGTCGCAACGGCCAGAAATCGAGGAGCAGGAGCACGCAGGGTAAAGTGATGACCATGGGCTTGGCGGCGAGGCCAAACACGAATAACATCGCCACAATTGCATAACGCTTGAGAGCCGGCGCATGCGCGTACCAGCCGTAAGCCCCGAGCGTTAACAGAAAGAAAAATGTGCTCAGGACGTTCTTGCGTTCAGCAACCCAGGCCACCGATTCCACATTGAACGGATGAATTGCCCACAGCGCAGCCGCCAGGAAACTGCGTCCGGGGGAACCGGTTGTGCGCGCCAGCAAGAGAAACAGCAGTCCAACACTTAGCGCGTGCAGCACTATGCTGCTGAAGTGATGTCCGGCAGGATTCGCGCCGTACAGCTCGCAATCCAGGGCATGCGAAAGCCAAGTCAGAGGATGCCAGTTGGAGTACTCGGTCGAGCGCAAGGCCCAGACGAATGTCTCCCACGTCAGGCCAGCCTGAACGTGAGAGTTGTCGGTAACATAGTGCTCATCGTCATAGTTAAAGATGAAGCGATGCCGGATGGCAGGACTGTAAACTGCCAGAGTTACAAGAGCCAACAGGAGACTCAGGGTAAGTTGGCGAGTCCGGGGCAACGCCAGCAGAGAACTTCCGGCAGATCGCGCGCCGGCCTTGCGTTCCTCGGCAAGCTCCCGCCTCTTCCGTCGCCGCTGATTCCTTGATCCCACCTTCACAGACATATCGAAAACCGAAACAACTTAATGCCGGTTGCTGCGCACCTGGATGCACAAGGCATTGTACATTGGCTGAAAATGTTCGCCGTGGAACACTCTCAACTCCTCGCCGTCAGATGGCACGAGTGCGTCTTCATGATCAGCCACACCTCACGCCCCGGCTGCAGTGCGAGCGCATCGCGCGCGGTGAGCGTCAAATGGAACTTCCTTTTTCCGTCCTCACTAGCTCGGCTAGGTGCTCGGAGGGTGGCCCAGCTATTCAAAGTGCAAATCTAAATCACATACAGAATGAGGGTGCCCCATTCTTCCGAGTTCTTTGCGGAAGGGTGGGAGGCGAGAATGCCAGAGGCACGAATGTGTGAACGCGGCCCAGATATCGGCCTTTTTCTCTCATGCAGGGTTGGGGTTGGACGAGCGGCGGTAGCCGGAATCCATGCTATAAGTTGCCCACAGGATGTGGCCTGAACCGCTCCCCTTCCTCCCCGGCCCACCGACTGAATAGAGGTAACGAACCATGCGATCCAAGCAACCCCGTTCCGCTAGCAACACGGCCGCGCTCCCGCCGATTACCGGGTTTTCCGTGGCGAACCTTCCGATCTCAAAAGCCTGCGCGGAATCGTCCGCGACGCCTACGGATTGCATGCCCAAGGCATCATCCAGTTCGGACTGCTGTTGCTCATTGCCACTCCAGTCGTCCGCGTCGCATTCTCCATCTGGGGATTCGCCGCCGAGCAAGATCGCATGTACATGATCTTCACCGGCATCGTGCTGGTAGTCCTGCTGTAC
>Ga0209118_1000339_pt1 | contig 27259 bp, 26 predicted proteins | sample BlaSpr_A8_Ref_M1_FD_187988 | JGI IMG/M metagenome (GOLD analysis project Ga0209118, IMG submission 187988) | Forest soil microbial communities from Thunder Bay, Ontario, Canada - Black Spruce, Ontario site 2_A8_Ref_M1 (SPAdes) (version 2) | ecosystem: Environmental > Terrestrial > Soil > Boreal...
TCTTCTCCTGTTCCATCAAGTTGCCGACCGCATCATCGATCTTGCGAGCGGACGGTTCGACCGCTTGCTGCAGTCTTCGGCCGACCCCAGTTAGCTCTTCGCCGTGCTCCCTGCCGGCAACTTCCTCACTCTTCAGAGAATTGCCGATCAGCATGAAGGTGGGCGCCCAGAGCCCAATGAAGATACCCAGCCGCTCGGCATTGGGGGCGTCCTCGTCGTTCCGCCAGGCCCAGGCAACGATGCTTGCGGCGATGGAGGCTAGAGCGGCGACATATGCGGCGTCGCTTGGGATGCCGAAGCGGTGAAGCCATTTCGTAATCATTTGTCTCTCCTTTTGAATCTGATCAATTCCGCCAAATCGCTGATTACCCTGTCGTGACGCGAGTCGCCATCGAGTTGCCTGGCTGGGTCTTGCTTACGATCACGACGAGGACGACCGCGATGCCGACCACAACGTGGGGTAGCCAAGCGTTCGGCGCTCTGCTGCTAAAGCCAAACAAGAACGGAGACAGCGCCAGAAAGAGCGCGGCTAAGAAGTCGATCATCAGGTGGTAAGGCATGCTGATCAGCTTGATTACGCCCCATTCGTATCGTGTGATGAGGCTGTAGACGATTAGTACCGCGCCCAGCACCCGCGGAACGAGGACAGCGGGCCCCCCGACCTCGGCGAACTGAAAGATGTTTGGCGCCACGATGAGCGCGAGGCCGACGATGTAGTCGAGGGCCCCATGGACCTTTGTCGGAAGGAACCGAATGGACTCCACTTTTCTGTTCTCCCCGTGTGAATTCGAGCTTGTCTGTTCATCACTGGATACGAACTGCACCTCGCTCCGGATCAAATCCGCGAGTACTGGAGTCGCCGGCACAAATTCGAGCACTATCACCTCCACCGCCGGAGGCGTTTGGTGCGGGCAATGTGCCGGTCGAGACGACCGATTGCCGAGGGCCTCCAGTCCGTCGCCTTCATAGCGCGCCAGCCAGCGGTGCATCGTCCGCCGAGAGATGCCCAATCCCTGGCCACCTCGCCCACCGTCCGACCGTCGCCAATCACCGCCAGGACCGCCTTGTACCTCTGCTCAGTCCCGCTCATCTCCCTCATGCGCCGGAGCGTGACAAATCAGCCGAAGTAGCTGTGACGCATCAACCGAAAGTGTGTGACCCATCAGCCGAAGGCCTTTTGGGACCTGTCAGCCGAACTTGCACAGGACACTGGCTCCGGGACAGGGATTCGAACCCTGAACCTTGCGGTTAACAGATCGCTGCAGACCGATCAGATTGGGGGTTCCGAATTCGCTGAGTAGCTCCGAGCACCACCATTTGCCACGGTTTATCGCCGGAGTTGCTGTACGCCACTCTTTCTTCGATCCCGGACCACCCCACGGTCGAAGGACCGATTATTGAGCAAGAGCACTTGGCGCTGTGCTCGATCACTGGGGCAGATCGCCCCAGCCGATTGATGGTGCTTGCGATCGTACTTCGAAAGAAGCTGATTGGGGTACAGACCAATCAGTTAGGGCGAACCAACTTTGGGTCGCCCTACTGACAGGTTTCTGGCCTTAGCTGGCCATCGCAAGCTCAGCCCCGGATTCGGTCATGCCGCGCACCGACTCGCGAAATGGGTTGAGCTGCAGGGGAATCACATATCCACCCTTCAGTTCGTACATTCCGGTGAAGCTCTGGATCGTGAACGTTGCATCGCTAGATCGCATCAAGAACAGGATGGCGCGGTGCTTTGGCAGCAAGATCGGCCCGTCAAGAGCGTCGGCAATCATCACGCCCTTCCAGTCGCTTGTGGGCATCGGCCCACCTGCTTCGCGAATCAATAGTGAGGTGGGAGCAGAACCTTTCAATACCCTTTCAACGGAGGCGGTTACTACAGTGCCGCCATCTCCAGCAATTGCCACCGAGGTCCCGCTCACTACCACAATGAGATCTGCCTTGGCCTTAGCGTCGCTCAGTGTCGCGAGTGGGGGCAAATAGCTGGCGTTTAGATCTGAGTGCAGCACGGAGTCCCACGCGATTGCTTTGGTATCAAGACCCCGCTTCCAAAGAGCTACACGCTGATCAAATTGATCCTGAATCGCCTGGCGCGCTTGTAGGCGTTGTGCATCGGTCAAGCCCTGATCAGGATCTGGTGATGGCGACTTCATTCCTCCGCCCGCAAGAGCTGCGGTGATCCCGAGCAAGCTAAAGACCACGACAACAGTCAAAGGAAAGGCAGACCAGATACTTAGTCGTCGCCGCATATTCAGCGCCCCCATGCATAGATGCAGAAAATTCCGAGTCCACCGCCGGCGCAGCCTGGGTACGATCCGAGATCATTCGACTTTGGCCCCTGTGGGGGGGGATTGCCGCGTTGGATCGGGTACATCAAGGCACTGCTGTCATAAAAGTTGTGAGCGAGTCCCATTGCGTGGCCTGACTCGTGAGCGAAGACGTTCTGCACCGACGTGTCTGGAGCAGTGGCCATGTACGTGCCGTTGATGTAGACGTCCGAGTAGTAGATGTTCATCGCAACATCTGTATCGGCACAATAGCCTGCGGAGTTGCAGTTCCAAGTAAGTCCAGCCTTCCCGTTTAAATCGTTGCGGCCGTGCTGCGGGGCACAGCCGTCGCATCCGAAGTTCAGGTTGATAATCGTGTCATTGCTTCGAGCAGAGAAGCTGTAGTACTGGGGACCGGGAGCGCCGTTCCATGCGTTGACGGCCCCGTTTGCTGGAGGTCCCCAACTACCGATCGAGGTCGAAAAGTGGTCTACCGCGCGAAAGTACATCCACGGTCTCGACGCGGGGAAAGAGGTGCGACAGGTAAACGGGGTTCCTGCCTGCCAACAGTCCCCGCCGCCTATTGAAGGGGTCTGCATGCTCGCGCTCTCAACTGGGATAGACATTATTACCAGAAGCGCGGCGGTGAGGGCGGCGGCCACAGACGCAACGCGCTTCGTGGTGGCTAAAGGTCCATTCAATGCTCTTCCTCCCTAGAGTGCCGACTAACGCTTGGAGGGAGCCTACCGGGCTATTACTTAACTGTCAAGTGATGTCAGTTAACAGCACCGCGATGCGCCTGCCGGGCCCCGTGTCGTGCTCGGTAAAGTCTGGGATTAAGTCGACGCCAGACGCGAGGTAGGCTCACACCGTGGCTCCCGGCAAGTATCGCGGGCGCCTTAAAGGGATCCGCTGGCCGAGACGCGTTTCGGCTAACGGAGGTAATTTCGCGCGACGCCTCGAGACGAGGGTGACTTGGGGAGTCACCGAAGCGCTCGCGTCGTTATTTCAACAGATGACAGTGCCACGGTGCGCTGCGACGGGCAGGACGTTCCCGTCGTCCCCATCCGGACATCTCCAGAACTCTTGCGCTTCCATGCAGAGAGCCCGGCTTCGACGCCGAGACGCCTAGTCGAGAATCTAGCGCCGACGCTTCGATTGAATGAGTCTCGTCAAGGCTGCTCCCTGGTGAAGAGATACCTCGATCATGGTCATGGCCTCACGCTCGAGCCTGCTGAGTCGGGTCGCTGTGACAAGACGCTTGACGTGATTTGCGACGTGCATGAGTTCCGTGGCAAGGTCATCCTCGAATTGCGCCTGCGGGGCGGCAGCGCTTAGGAAGTAGTCGATTGGCCGACCGGTGCGACGCGCGATCAACTCCAGGACTTTTGGCGATGGCCGGGCCCGGCCGTGCTCGACCAGATGAATGAACGTGCGTGAGACCTTGTCCCCGGCGAGTTGCGCCAGGCTCAACCCGGCCGCCGCCCGCGCCTCGCGGATACGGGACGGGTCCACCGCGACACCGGACCCGCGAGCACTGGGCTTCACGCCAATAACGCATCGTAATGTTAACCTGCAGTTAAGCGATCGAGTTCAGAGGGCTAACGGTAACGAGCGGTTATCAATAGCAGCGCCGGGGGGTCTGGGCCACGCGTCGTGGTCCGTAAAGTCTGGGGTTAAGTCGACGCACGGCGGGGGTAGGCTTCTATCGTGCCTCGCGGCAGGTATCGCGGTCGCCTCACAGGGATCCGAATCCGGGAGAATTCTGTCTGTCAAGCAAGGCGCGAAGCAGGGCTCAGTCTTGCCGAAGTGGCAGCCGGCCAGGTGAGTCGCACCGCCATCCATTACATCGAGACAGGACGCACAAAGCCTTCGCTCGCAACGCTCGAGCTGATTGCCAGACAGACTCACAAGCCGATCGAGTTCTTCCTTAACAAGAGCCGGGCCGACCTGGTCACGGATGACTGATCGCGCTGGATCCTATTGCTTAACGATCCACTTTACAGACGAGTTCCGGGCTGCGATACTCCAGTTGCTTCGGGTTTGGTTGTCTCCGGGGGGCTTTTGAACATGGCTTTCGACAGAACGAGTTGGATGCGTGCAACGATGGTTCGCGGGATAGGTCTGGCACTAGCCGCGTGGTTCGTCATGGGCAGCTTCTGCGGCAACGGTGGTCCGATCTTGGGCGACATCCTCTCCGGCCTAACAAACAACATCACGACCGTGATCCAGAATGCCACGGCAAGCGGTGAGACTTCGGTCCTCGTCGCCGCGGGAAGCGTCACCAGTGCGCTCAACAATTTCGAGTCGTCGTTCGCTTCGGACCTCAACAACTCAATCGACCAGCTCAATACGGACGCCCGGAACCAACTGACAACGCTCCAGACTTTGGTCGACGACCTCAAGAAGGGAACCGCGGACCTTCTGCATGCAGCGGTGACCGGGGCACAACAGTTGATCAACACGCTGCCCTTCGCAAATCTCAATCCGCAGGTGACGAGCTACTCACCGATCTTTGTTGCCTCGCCGCCAGCGGGCACGACAACGGAAATTACCATCAACGGCAATTTCTTCTGGGCCTTCCAGCAGAAGCTCACGCCTACCATGCAGACCGGTGGCGTCACATATCAGCCCAACCTAGTCGAGACACAGCAACTCGGCTTCGCCCTGCCCGGTTCGGCGTTTGCCCAGTTCACTAACCAGCTTGCTGCAGTCTCTCTAGAGCTGGACGCGCCCTACAAGGAGGGCGTCATCTTCAAGAGCATCAAACCAGGAGTATTTCGCCTGCTGGTGACCAGCCTGCCGCAATCGCCGGTGCAAAGCCTCACTCTGACCACGCAGCACTCTTCAACGAGCACGATCACTAACAACCTAACCTACCCACCAGGAGCATCAGCGAGCGGAGGCGAGCTCCATCAGGATTCCTTTGACTGCCAGACGCACATAAAAGCGTACGTTGCCAATGCCGATATCGGCTTTACGATCGTACCAACGAGCGCGGTGCCGGTGATTACGTTCAACAAGAATGGCGTTACCAGCGAGCAAGTCGTCGCAACAGTCACCAACAACCAGGTCGTGCTAACCGCTTCCACGTATCCCAACTGTTTCTTGGGCATCAGTAATGGCTCGGGCGATATCTATTTCTACGTGACCTATGTGGAGCAGAAACAACAGACGACAACGGGACCTCAAGCGACGCCGATCAACATCAGGTGGGGCGATCAGCTCTCACTTCCGGTGACACCAAATCAGTGGATGGTGCACGCGGTGATGTTCGACGGAACTATATTCGATGCCACCGACACCAATCACACCAACCAGTACCTGTCCGTGACGAACAATGGGCCGTTCGTACAGATCAAGGCGTCATCGACGAAGGATCTGAGCACCATATGAGCTCGAGCGCCGATCATGAATTGAAGACGCACATCCACAGGGTCGACGGGGAGTCGATCGTTCAGTCATCCCGCCGCGTAGGGAAGACTGTCAATACGTGCACACGAGCCGATCCCCGTGTTTCACCACGAGCAGCTGATACTCGCCTCTGGACCACGAGCATCCCCACCCCCACTGACCCCCTTTAGACGCAGTCCTGGAGCCTGCCCCTCCTCACGAGCCTTAGCGGCCAGCGCTGCACCTCGGCATGCGACCCAAGGTGGACGCGTCAGCGCCGTGCGTGGGTGCTGGTCTGGCTGGCTGTCGGGCGAATCGATGGCATGGACTTCCCTATCCCTGTGGCCTTCGTACCTCACGGGCGGAGACCGGTCAATGTCTTCGGGCGGGCCGGGATCATTTGATCACTTCAAAGTTGAGCTGGATCCCGCGGCGCAGATAACTCGTTTGACGTGGTCGGGGCGCTCACCCGGGTCTGTAATTGATGCGCTGCAGAAGCACATTGACGAAACCACCAAGGAGATGAAGGCGAGATCGGCTACGGCAGCGTTACCCTTCGTTCCGCACGGACCAGGAAAGAAACTAAAGCGCCGCAATAAGTGAGGCAGCGCTTGTGCGTTCGTCATCTTGGAGGACACTGCCAAACCCACGCCTCTGAGCTCGTTTGCTGGCTGCGGCCCTGGCGCGCGCGCTCAGGTGACCATCGAGTTGGTTTCCTGCGACGAATTGCCAAAAAGCCTAGCAGGCGCGGATGAGCGTTCGAGTCACCTCTGAGCACCCTTGTCGAACTATGAGGTCGTCGCGGTTCTACCTGCCCTTATGTTAGCGGAAGACTCCGCTGCGAGAGCGTAACGTTCAAGGGCTCCAGCGTCGAAGAAGCGAATTGCATCGGAGGTTCGCGACGCAACTCGAGAAGTGAGGGTGCCGAACCACTGGGTCCGGTTCTTCAGTGGGGCGTATCCCCATTCCACCTCAAGATGCCGTTTAGATTCGTAGGCAAGAAAATCGGCTGCCTGGAGGCCGCCTTCTGTTACGGAGTCTGCAAAAACGAGGCTCCCAAGGCGCTCAGCGAACTCGAGCGCCGGTGGTCGTCTTCTTTGCAAGGAGTCAAAGACCTCGGTTGCGCCTCGCTGGTGCTTGGCGATCTTGTCGAAAACGAAGTCAATGCTCGTCTTGCCCCCGACCTGCTGTTGGGCCATCAGCGTAAGTTGGTGCTCGAAGGCTAGGTGATAGGGACGCCACTGCCTTGGCCTTGCGCGTCGAATCCGACTCGCGATTGCCGGCCAGCTCGGCAACTGAATGGCCGTCACAACGGGATCGACCGCACTCTCCGCGACCAGTGTGGCAAGCGCGAGTTGCAAAGCCTCGCGATGCTCCGGCGACCAGTCTTCGAAGTGTCCTCGACCCTGCGCGCAGTCGACCGCGTGGAATTCGTCGATGTGATATTGCCTCAGGATCCGGTCACATCCGAACTCGAACTTGCGCCATGCGGGTGAAGGTCCGACGTAGCCAGCGACTATGAACGTTGCACGGTCGCTATAGCTCTCATCGCAATAAGCGATTAATCGACTGGCCATCGTCAAAGACTGGAGGGCGGCGATTCCGTGATGTGCACAGGATTCTATCTAGAGTTCCGTTGCCCCGTGGGCTGACCACCTCCACTCATGGCACGGCACGGCGACTCGTGGGTCGTTGAGAAACAACTCGACATCTGCGGGCTTGCCACGAGTCTTGATAGTGACAGCCCCACCGTGTGGATTGACTTCGGAATCCGTCGTCTCAGGTTGAGCCTGTTGGGGGCTACTTCGCCAATTGGCATGCAAATTGAGATTGTCAATCGCGGTGACTCCGGACCTGTCCGGCGGCTGCAAGAAGCAAAGAGCCCGTGCAGACAGCGGTGGTCCATTGCGTGGATGCATCGATGGCCCGAATCCAGTTCCTTAGTCTGGAATTCGTGAGCAATCGGTCAACTCCGGGGCCTCCAGGCACGAGGAAGCAGGTCGGCGCGCGACATGTCGTCGATCCCTACAGACGGCGATAGAACGAGGGCACCCCTCCCGTCTGGACACTGGCCTCGATCAATACCGACGATCGTCACTTTCGCACCGGGTAAGCGACATAGGACCTCGTATGGACCAACTGCATCGAGCGCAGTGAAGCCAGGGATTACGACGATCGCAATTTCCATGCGAGTCTCCACCAACACGACTAGCCCCGGATGCAGCCGATGTCGTACATCAGGGGAGAACCGTATACCTGCCCCTTAAGAGACAGGTCAAGATTTTCATCAGTACCAACGAGTTCCGGAACATGGACGCCTAACGTGTCGACACCAGGGTCAAGGGGCGTATAGATCCGCCTGGGGTTGCTGTACCGTTGCTGTAGTACACCAGTACCAAGCGTGGCGTGCCCACTGATTCAGGTTCAAATTCTTGGCTCCGCGTCCCGTGAACTGCGAGGCACCAACCGCAATGCACTGGCTGGACGGTGGAGAAACCCCACCGGCCGTCAGATTTGAGCTAATCGGTACGAGGATCCTTTCAGGCCAAGCGCCAACGGACGGCCGACCACGCTACCAGAAGCGCCGTAGCCGCCAGAACTGCGTATATGGCAGCCTCGTAGCCCTGGAAGAGCCAGTACCTGTCCGCGGGCTGGTACTCGGCAAAGCTGCGCAAGCCAATTTCACGGAAGCATTGCTGCAGCGCCGTCGGATCTGCGGCATACGGCTGGCAACGGGCGGACGCGACCCCGATTAAGTCAAACGTCTGGCCTTCGCCATCGATGAAACCTAGCTTCATCAGCCATGCCCCGTTTGGCACGACAGGCACGTCGGAGTTCAGGCTGACGGCAGCCGTCGTTACAACTGGAGAAGCAAAGTGCGGCCGGAGGAAGGATGCAACCGGTATCCGTACTGCGGTGAACACAATCACTGTAAGTACCATGGCCAGGACAGTTTGACGCGTGAGGGCGCCTGCCAAGATCCCCAGGGAGAGGGCTAGGGCTGTTGCGGCGAGCGCTACTGCGCCAGTGAGATCGAACAGTGGTGTCGTAAGCACGTTCAGGGTAGGAAGGAGGAGTATGCCTTCGACACGAGTCAAGGGCCATAACGCCCAGGAAATCACCGCGCTGAGAGCGGCTGTCATCAGAATCGCACCTACGATGAGCGCGACGACCTTGCTGAGGAACCAGCGAGTTCGAGTGACGCTTTGAGTCCAGACGAAACGATATGAGCCGGACTCGACCTCACGTGCTATAAGAGGCGCTCCAATGAAAATGCCGAACATGGCGGGGAGCAAGAGCATCCAGTAAATGCCTACATACAGCCAGCCGAACTGGTTGGCGAATGCTTGAAGGTTGGAACTGCATGCGGGCGAGGCGGCGCTGGTGCATTTGCCAAGCCCGAGGTCCGAGTACGTGCCTACAAGCGAGATGTGCTCGAAGGCTAGAAAAGCCGAACAAAGACAGACCGTGGCCAGGACGAATAAGAGTTCAATCCGGTGTTGACGCCAGATCAGCCAGCTCATCGAACGGCTAGCTCCGCGGCAGGCTCTGCTTCCTCCTGTCGCGACCTGGTCAGGTAGGCGAGAACGATTTCCTGAAGGCTCATTGCGTGGGTTTCCCACGAAGGATCGAGCATCCTCCCACTGCCCTTGACGACTGCAGTCATTTGGCGAGGCGTTTGGCTGGCGACCACGACATCGTGAATCGAGGACAGAGCCAGTAGGTCGGATGGCGGCCCGGTGAGCTTCTTATGCGTGTCCAGAGCCTCGTCTATGGCGATAGTGAGCTGGACTCGAGCGGTAGCAAGTATCACCAGGTAGTCGCACACACGCTCTAGTTCATCGACGATGTGCGATGAGAGGATGAGCGTTGCCCCCGATTCCGTAACCGCTTCCATAAGCGTCTGCAGGAACTCCTGCCGTGCAAGCGGATCGAGGCTCGCCAGTGGCTCATCGAGTATCACAATGTCAGCCTGCTTGGCGAGGCTTAGGCCGAGCGCAACCTGTGCCCTCTGCCCTCCGGACAAACGGCCCACTGGACGATCCAGCGGAACTCGCAGCTGGCGAAGCCGATCGCGGACCAGCCGATCGTCCCACCGGCGATTCAAGTGCGCGCCCAGGGTCATTAGATCCTCGGCCGTGAAGTTGCTGTAGAGCGGTTGGTCCTGGGCCACGAACGCGACCCGCGGAAGAACGTCAGCAGGCTGTTTGAAAGGTTCGTGACCACACACCCGCACCGCGCCTTCGGTTGGTCGCAGGAGGCCAACCATGAGCTGCAGAAGTGTCGTCTTGCCAGCGCCGTTTGGGCCAACCAGGGCAATCGCCCGGCCGGCCGGCAAGCTCAAGGTGCACCCCTTGAGCCCCCATCGAGCGCCATAGCGCTTTCCCAGGTTGTCAGCCTCGGCGATTGCGGTCACGCCGACTCCTGGCCGGCAAGTCCCGAATCTTGCAAAGTGGTCGCGAACAGAGCCTGAACCATGTCCGAATCGAGCCCCGCTTCTTCTGCCGATGCTAGCCAACGCATCAAGCTTCGACGAAGGGCGGCGAATGCCCTAGCGGGGATTGGTCGCGGAGTCCGGCGTACAAACGTGCCTTGACCATGGCGGAGCTCCACAAGCCCCTCTTGTTCGAGCTGCCGGTACGCCTTGAAAACTGTGTTGGGATTGATGGCGATTTGCAGGACGACCTCGCGCACTGCAGGCAATCGGTCATCGACGTCAAGACGCCCGAGCAAGATCGCTTGCTTGACTTGCTGGATGATCTGAATATATGGCGGGACTCCAGATCGGTCATTCAGAGAGAACTGAATCATCGAAGCCGCTCCCCCCCCCAATTACCAGAGTGCTAGTAATCTAGCACACTAAGCGTGAGTCCGATGAAATCTCGGGCTTCCGCAATGTTTGCGGGGGCGCCAGCAATCGGGCGCCCCCGTAGCGACACACGACACAGGGAAGCGACTCGTTTCGTCTAGCAGCAGCCGAAGCAGGTGTAGCTGTAGTACTGGCCGTAGATGCAGTTGTTGTAGCTCACGGCGTAGACGTGGTTCGCGCAGTTCCGGCCCCAACAGAAACCGCAGTTCGGACAGTTGCAGTTCCAACAGGCGTCACCGCAATACCAGTAGCTCTGACCGCAGAGGAGTGCAGTGGCGTCCTCCGTCGGGAGAAACCGCGACGCGATGCCGTCGACCATTGTCGCGAGGATCTTCGAGCGCGAGATCAGCGCGTCTACGGCCGAAAGAGATCTAATCATGTGCCAACCTCCAGAAAACAGACTTGGCGTTCAACGTAGCCATTGTCTGTTGGGTCGAGGTCGTTGCATACTCGGACATCAATAGTTTTCTGCTCGGGGTTTGGATGCATTCCTTGGTGAGCTTCCGCCCCTATGGAGCGAATTCCTAGGCTAGGTCTGTCAACTCTTCAGGGGGGACCTGACGGGGGCCGCCGATGGGTGGCCGGACTCCGCCGGGAAGGAGGCCGCTGTCGGGAGGAGCAGGCGGAGGGCCACCCGGCGGGCCGGGTGCTTCATGGGCCATCCGCGGACGCAGGCCGCTTGGGCTCACCGGGACTGGCTCGCCGGCTGGAGAATGAACCTCGCCAGGACGGTTCGTGGGTGCGATTGGGGCAATCGCCGGTTCGCGGGGAGGGGGTACGGGCGCGTTTGCAAAGGCACCATCATTGCGGGGATGGCTGGGGTCCAGCACCAGGTCCCCGTCAGGCCCCGCTTCCGCCAGGTCCGGTTTCTTGTCGCGGTAGTGCGCCGCTTGGATCGAGTACAAACGAGCGTACGAACCTTGGCGAGCCATCAACATATCGTGCGTGCCGCGTTCGGATATCCGGGCTCCCTCGAGCACGGCGATCGTATCCGCCATCCGTACCGTGCTGAAGCGATGGCTGATGAGAATGCTCGTCCGGCCGCGCACGATTCGCTGAAACCTGGAGAACAGCTGGTGCTCGGCCTCGACATCCAGGGCGGCCGTGGGCTCATCGAGTATGAGAAGCGGCGCATCCCTCATCAACATCCGTGACAAGCCCACGGCCTGCCATTGACCGCCAGAGAGATCAATGCCCCCCGACATGCCAAGGGAGCGGCTGAGATTGGTCTCATAACCCAGGGGGAGCTGGTTGATGACCTGGTGTATTCCAGCCTTCCGCGCCGCGCGTCTGATGGCCGGCAAGTGCTCGAGCTGGTTGACATCGCCGAAGCCGATGTTCTCGCGGCAGGTCAGATCATAGTGCACAAAGTCCTGGAGTATGCCGCCGATCTGGAGTCTGAACTGGGTCGGGTCGAACTCCCTGATGTCGATTCCGTCCCACAGTATTGATCCTAAGACCGGGTCATACATCCGCATCAGCAGTTTCACTAGCGTGCTCTTGCCGGCGCCGTTCAGGCCAACTAGAGCGGTAGTGGACCCCGCGGGAATTACGAGGTTGAGGCCATCGAGGATCATCGACTGTTGATCCGTGTATCGGAAGGAAACCGATCGGAACTCAATTCCGACGCGCAAGGGCGGCACCGGGCGCGGAGTTGGGCAGATATACAGCGGATCTGGCAGAGCCAACACTTCGGTGTACTGCTCAAAGAAGAGCGATGCTTCGCTCACCTGTCCAAGAGAGCCAAAGAGGTTGGCCACCGCACCCTGGATTCCGACCATAGCGCTCAGGTACAGCGTAAGGTCACCCACTGTGATGCGCGAGGTCGCGGCTTGAAGGACCACCACCGCCAAGGCTCCCCCCATGATCGTGAGCGAGATTATTGAGGTCAACGCCTGCCGTCGTACATGCCAGACCTGGAACTCGCGCTGCTTGGCGTTGATGGCCTTGGCGGCAGACTCGAACCTTGCCAAGAGGTGCCCGCCGAGGTTCAGAAGGCGCAGTTCGCGAGCGAACATCAGATTCGACATGACAAACGCGAAATACCCTGCGATTCTCGACAGCGGCATCGAGGTGGCCGCGAGATCGAAATTGCGGCGTCCATATGTGAGCTTTATCCACAGTTCTGGAACGACCGCTACCGCGGCGGCCACTAGGAGGAAGGGTGCGGAAGCCACTAGGGCACCGGCAAAACCCACCACAGTCAGCGTCGAACGAGCAATGGTCAGCGCGAACCTGAGTGTCGAAGCCGGCGCATGTTGCGCGCGCTGAGTTGCGAGTTGAATACGGTCGTAGATCGCCGGGTTCTCCAGGTGCGCCACGCCGGCGACGGAATTCAGCTTTTCGTAGATTCGGTATTGGATCTGTAGCGTTAGGCTCCGGTCGATCTCAGCCGCGAGGACACCATTGAGCGGGGCTAGGAACTGAACCACGACCATGAAGGTCACCAGCAGCCCAACAAGCGACAGGAGGTAGACAGTGCTGTCGTGGTGGCGGTGGCTGGTCAACTCGTCAATCAGGAGCTTGAAAGTCCAGGCTTGCCCAACGGGCGCGACGCCTTGCAGGAGCTCTATTGCGCAGATGCCAGCAAAGCCCAGAGGGCTGGCTTTCACAACCTCACGAACCATGCTCACGATTGCGGGGAGCAGCCCAAATCGATTCTTCCGCGGCGGATGCGGATTCCCTAGCGCTGCCCTAGCGGTCACTCACGAGCCTCCCGCTCCGCGACGCGAGGCGCAACAGCACAAGCCCGGCTACCTCGTCGACTGGCACTGGGCCGAACCACCTTGAGTCGACGCTGCCCGGAGAGTCACCGACGATGAAGATCTCCTCGGGTCCGACGAGACCGGACCAAGCCGCTGCACCTGTCGCCGAATCGTAGCCTGGTTTTACGTGCTCCCCGGCCACGGCCCCGACGCGTTTGACGGCCGCATTCTGCAGATAACGGTCCGCCGGCTTGAGCAGAATGACCTCGCCGCGCCGAAGCCAGCGACGCGGCCAGCGGCGTAATACCAGCACCCGATCTCCCACCCGCAGCGTCGGAGCCATGCTGTCGCCGTGTATCGACACAACCACGAGCTGGCTGGCCAGGGCCTCCAGAACGAGAGCCGCCAAGGCGCGAGCAGCCGCGACAACCACTCTTCAGGCACCCATTCAGGCCCGTGCCAGGCTCGGCGCCGTATCCCTGTCAGAGTCAAACCAACGGACCACATCCTGCCATGCGCCCGAGGTCGGCATGACAACACCAGACGACTTGACCACCTCGCCCTCGATCTGAACGAATGTCGGGGTGGCAAAGATGTTCCAGTCGAGAAACATCGAGTTGGTCCCCGAAGGCGCCAAGAGCACGAGGCCGCTGAGCGGATGCTCTTCGAGCATGCTTTCGACGTCTTCTCGTACCCCGTCCATGACTACGACAACCTCGGAGTGAGCGGCAGGCGCGTGCTTGATAAGCTGCTCCCACGTGGGGATCGCATCGATGCACGGCTGACAGCCCGGCTTGGCAAACAAGAAGAGGGTCCGGCGACCCACGAAGTCGGTGCCACTGACCTCTGAACCGCTCAGCGTGTGCGCCTTGAAATCCGGAGCTCGAATGCCCTTCTTCAGTGGCTCGGCGACGTTGTTGGGCCGAGCCCCCATACGGCGCACCATCGCCAGGGTCAGGGCGAAGTTCAGAACCACCACCAGCGACAGCACCACTATCACAGCGATCAGGACTGCGTTAGTCATTGCTCTTCATCCCCACAAATTGATGGCACCGGCTGCAACCGGGCGGGCCTTGGATGGCAGCCGAATCATCCCGATGGCGACAACTCCGGCAAGCATGGCGATAGTTACCGACTGGCCTAGGTCGGTCCGTTCGCCGATTGCGGCAGGAACGAAACATAGAGCCAGTCCGACGGATGCGAACCAGACGAGGCTCATGTTGCGCCAGATGTTTGAGGCATCCATTGGAGTCCCATCCCCCCCAAAGCAGTAGCAGGCAGGAGCCCTGCCCGCGCGCACCCTGAGGTAGATGGCGACAGAGAACGTAACGAGAAGACAGTCGACGATCGCGAACCCGAACGCAGCCGCCGGGCCGATCAGCGTTAGAGGCACCGCGGTCTCCGCCAGAATCACCAAGGTTGCAACCAGGTTGCGCAGGACAGCTGGAACGCCGAACTCCGTAACGGACTCGGCGAAGGCATGGAACCGACGGGCTTTGGCCACCGCCGCTATCGCGAACACTGTGGCGATCAGCGCCCGCGCGAATAGCAGTGCACCGGCCGCGACGGTCATGGCTCCGCGGTGACGCTGATTGCGAGCTGCATACCCCATCCCAGGGGATGGCCCGTCGCCACGATCTGGTTACCACACATGATCGGCGGAGTCATGTGCGCGGGCCTACTCGGAAGGCGGTAACTTTCCACCACGGTTCCAAGCTGTGTTGCGCGGACCACGGCATGATCAGACAAGGCCTTTTTGGATTCCGAACGCCGCGGCTTGAACACGATTTCGGGCTCCAAGCGTCAGAAGTAGCCGGCTGACGTGGAACTCGATGGTGTTCTCGGTCAGGGATAGGGCACCAGCTATCTCCGAGTTGCGTAGACCTTCGCAGAGGAGTCCTAGAACGTCGCTCTCTCTTCCGCTCAGTGAAACGAAGGAACCGACTCGACGGGCGATGACGAAGTCGCGCGCGATGATCGCTACATCGAGCACCGCCGCGACCGTCAAGATCTCCTGCAGGTCCCGCCTGGGTACCGAGTTCGAGACGTATACCGAGCATCCGCGGCGCAGCCAGCGATCGCAACGCTGCATGTCGTCGGGCGCGCCTACCATCGCCAGCCGCGCCGAGGGCCGCATCGTCGCTGCCGAGCGCCAGATCTGGGTGAGGACGGTCTCGTCCACCCCGAGGCCGAAAAGCAGCCAGGGGCTGCGAGAGCGAGCGATGATGGCTTTGACTTTGCCTGGAACAGGCAGGCAGGTATCGACGGCGAATGGACCTATGGTCCTGTCATCGCCAGCCGACGTGACAGCTGGCCACGTTCCCAAGAGAATGGCTAAATGCGCCGTGGGTTCGGTCGCATAAACGGTCCGCGGCACCCAGCCGTCCACCGGAGCCGGCCCGACTCGCCCCGGCACGATTTGCGATACGCCACTTACAACCTTCCTGATCGGCATCGTCCCCATTGGCGTCCCCCGCCCACCTCAGCGATCCAGCAAATCCGCAAATGGATTGTCAAGTGAGACAGCAGATTTGTCAAGTACTTGACTTAACGCATGGACCGCCGTTGACTGCTCCTATCGCGGCTCGTCGTAGCCGCTTTTTATGGGGGTTCGGTCCATGCGCAAACTGTTCTTCAGCATCGGGATGGCAGTGGTTTGGCTGGTGGTGCTTGCGATTGGGGCTCAAGCAGACTTCCCTTCCTGCTGCTAGGTGCACTTTGGGGGAGGTGGGCTCCGCTGTACCACCTCCCATCCCAAGCTGGTTCGCCACCAACCACAGTCGTGTCTGGCCGAAGTCACGGTCAAGTGCTGGACATTCGATAATCTAGAAGTAGATGAACTCTCGCGGCAACCGTCCGATCGGTTTGATTCTGCGCGCTGGCGCGGCCGCCAAGGCTCGGAAAAAGGCAGGCCTTAGCCTCCGCGCTTTGGCCGGCGCACAGGTAAGTGCGAACGCTCTCCATCTGATCGAGCGCGGAGAGTCTCGTCCAACCCTGTCGACCCTTCGATTAATCGCCGAGGGGACTGGGCAGCCAATTGAATACTTCTTGGCTCCGGGACAAAGCGAGACGCTCGCCTTGGAGCTCCAGCGGGAACAGCGGATGGGCCTTGAGGAGATTGAGCTCGCTCTTGATCAAGAGCGATTCACGGACGTGTTGAGTCTGGTTGCCGAGATGGGTGGTCACCTAGGTTCAAGCCACGACCGCGCACGTGCCCAGTTCTATGCTGCGCAGGCCCATATCCGGCAGGCTCAGCCAGAGCTCGCCCGCCCGTTGCTCGAAGCTGCGAAATCGTATTTCGAGGTTCAAGGTGATGGCTTCATGGTGGTGGAGTGCCTCGACTGGTACGCGGCAATCCTCCACATTGAGCAGGATCCGGAGGCTCTGGCCACTGCGCGCCAGGCGCAGCGGATGGCGTCCGACCTCCGACCACCGACCACGAGGAGTCTCGTTCGGATATGGGGCCGGATCGGGGCCATTTCCGTCTCCCAGCACAAGTGGAAGGATGCTATTGACGCATACGAGAAAGCGGTCGACGTGGGTGGTCAACTTCTCGATTTGAGTCGCGTGGCAAAGATGTACAACGACCTCAGCATTGCCTATAGGCGCACCAATCGCCTCGAGGAGGCTCGCCGCTTCGCCATCAGAGCGGTCGAAGTCCACGAACTGCTCAACGACCGCCTGAGCGTCGCGCGCGCGGAAACCAACCTGGCTTTGATCCTGCTTCGAAACGCCGAGCCGCGAGATGCCGAGAAAAGGCTCGCGCGGGCTCTTGGCATTTTTCACGAGGCTAAACAGGAGCACGGTCGCTCCAATATTCACCTTGCCCTGTCCGAAGCCGCACTGGCTCAAGGCCGCCTAGGCGAAGCGACAAATCATGCGCGTGAGGCGGTGTCTCTTGCGGAGTCCCTCAACGAGCGGACATCTTTGGCTGACGCCCATGAGCTGCTCGGACAGATTTGCGCCGCGCGCAAGGATTGGTCAGGTTGCGATCATGAATTCGCCAGCGCAATTGCCATCCTGCGAGACCTTGGCATCCCTGAGCGCTTCGCCCGGATCCATGCCCTTTATGCAGACCTCCTCGAGAAACGCGGGAAAGCCACGAAAGCTCGGTTGCACTGGCGCCAAGCAGTGGAGGCCGAGCATCCAGACATCGCACACGACCTGCGGGAGCGGTCGGCGCCCACGCGATCGCGCGCAGTACGACCGGCTAAAGCTTCGCAGTCGGCCTAGACGCGGTTCGGTGCGTGGGCAGGTTGCAGGTGCTTCCGCTGCCCACGAGTGGTGTGGGGTTCAGAAAGTAGGTCGTCGGCTTTTCCACAAGAGCAACCGGGCACTGGCAGGTCGTCGGTTACGTAGATTCGCCGCGGTCGGCGATGGCCGCCCCCGAAGAAGCGGAAGGCCCATTCCTCTGCAAACCTCCGCGAGCCGGCGAACACTATCGGCACCTCGGGATACCTGATTGCCAGGCGGCCGAGCATATCGGCCAGCCAGGATCCTCGACCGGCCTGGGTTCGGAACAGATCTGGGTAGTCGCCTTCGACCACGACCGCCGATCGTCCCACCTCGACCAGCCGCTGGAGCTGGAACGCGAGCGTCCCATCGGATAATGAAGTCGCCAGGTTCTCAAGCGTCTTGCGCTCGACCACCGCGACGATGACATCGTTGGCGATCGCTCCGTAGTCGCCCGCAGGAAGGGTTCGGTGTTCGATCGTTACCTGGCGGCTGGCAAACTTCCACCCGTACTTCTCTCGGTTGTCGACCGCGACGACGAATGGGCCAGCGGAGCGCCCGCGGGGAACCCGAGCTCCCGGATTTGCAAACTGAACAGTCTTTTGGGTTTGCCACCAGATAGCCGGCCTACCGCGAGCGTTGGTGAAAACGAACTGCGACCGAGCATGCTGCGGGCGATCCAGCACGAGGTCGATCGCGGCACCCCGCCGCTGACAGTGCACAACCTCAGCCTCGTCGACCAACTCGCTGCCCTCATCCCACCGAGTGCCGTCCTGCGCGCAAAAGACTCGCACCGCACGCGGCCAGGCCTCGCGGGCCTTGAGCACCAGGCCTCCCTCGATCGGAAGCCAGACAAGATAGGGCAGGCGACTTTCCGGATCAGGATTGCGAGCCACCTGAAATCGCCGCTCATCGACAGACCATTCTGGCGCGGTTGGCAAGTAGGATCAGGCCGCCGCGGACACCGGGACGTACTCGCTCAGCAGCCCGCCGAGGCGACTCTTACGTTGGATTTGGCCGCTGACCGGCAGGACTGGATCGCCACGCGAGGCAGGCGGTCGCAAGTTGCGGCTCCGATGCGGGCGCTCATCGTTGTAGTGCGCGCAGTACTCGCGGAGGACCCGCTCCAGGTGGCGCTGGCTGACAACCAAGATCCAGTCCAGGCACTCCCGGCGGCAGCTGCCGATCCAGCGCTCGACGTGGGCATTCGCCTTGGGCGCCATCAACGGGGTCAGAACCACTCGGGCACCCTCCGACCGGAAGACCACGTCGGCTGTTGGCGCGAACTTCTTGTCACGGTCGTGAATCAAGATGCTGAGCCTGATGCCTTCGTCCTCTAGCTTCCAACTCAGGTTCCTGGCCTGCTGGGCCACCCAGGCGTGGTCGGGTTTGTCCGTGCAGCTGGCCAGCAAGACACGGCGTGTCGCCAGATGCACATAGATAAGGACGTAGAGGCGCTTGAAGAAGACTGTGTCCACGTTAAAGAAGTCCGCCGCTACCAGCGTGTCGGCATGTGCCGCCAAGAATTGCTTCCAGGTCAGTTGAGACCGTCGGCCCGAAGGCGGCACGCCAGCGGCGAACAGCACGGAGCGGACCGTGGTCGCGGCCACCCGGTGGCCAAGCTTCAAGAGTTCACCGCGAATGCGGAAGTAGCCCCAGCGCGGATTCTCGCGAGCCATTCGCACAATCAGCTGACGGCACTCTGCTGAGATCGGCGGCCGACCTCGCTGCGGGCGACCACGGTATGCCGCCCACTTTCTCCGCACCAACGCCCGGTGCCAGCCGAGCACAGTCTCAGGCTTGACCAACATGCCCGCCCAGGCCGACACCGGAATCCGTTCACGCAGCGCCGCGAGTACCATCCGATCGCCTGGAGTCCAGCGAACCCGTTTGATCTTGCGCTCGAGAACCTGAACCTGGCGCCGCAGCGACAACACTTCGGACTGAAGCTTGGCCTGGTTACCGTGGCTGGTTGCCAGCACGTCCAGAAGGACGCGCGCCAGCGAGTACAGGAGAGAGCCCAACACCCGGCGCGAAATCCTAACCGGCCGATGTCATCCGCCGCTCACCCGCGCCAAAAGGTGCGCTGCAGACTCCGACGTGATTTTTGAACCTCACACCAGCCGCCTGAACGGATCTGGGACACCACACAGCTACTTAAGAAGACGCGAGCGCGTAGCTTTCGGTTGAGGGCCTCACTGTCCCCAAATCTGGGTGTTTCGTCCACCGAGACCGCTTTCGCTGGTGTTGAACTGGATTTGGAGTGTCACCCATGCCGTTTGGCTCGATTTGGAGCCACGTGCTACTAAGTTTCTCGGCGTCCGATGTTCAAACTCGCATCCGTGAAACGAATGCGGATCCCATGCTCGTCGATGTAGCTGACAATATCTCGTGAACGTACCGAACTGAGACAAATGGCCAACGACGATTTGGGATCTCGCAGTTTGATGACAAGTACTGGAATAAGGCTTGGATAGTCCACCTGCTCCACCGTCTCTATCCCACCCCAGATAGAGCTCAGGACTGGTACAACTCGCTTCACTGGGAGCGGTAAGCGACTGGGGCGGATGCGAAACCCCCAAGCAAATCCCTCGAATGTAGCGGTGGGTCCCCAATGCGTCGCGTCTGCAGTGATGATTCCCACCATCCTGCTCAGTTCGGGAATAGCATCGGGCCTGCTTGCTTGCGGGGTCTGAATCGTATTTAGCACTTCAACCGTCCCCAGTCCAAGCTGTCGAAGCGCAGGAGGAGTCGTGACAGCACGAGAATGTACTGCAAGGTAAACGGGAAATAGCACAGCCCACGCGAACACGATTACCAACGACCCGAACAGAATCCTGCCGCCCAGGCTGAAGTTCGGCAATCCTACTGATAACGGGGTTCCCCAATTTATCGCAACAACCGTTACACCTACCAAACCGACGATGGACATAGCGAAAGTTATCCAGTAGCTGCGGCGCCACATGGTTCTTCGATTCTTAGATAGGTAGCGCGACAACTTAAAAGCCAGGTATAGCGCAGTTCGGGCTAGGCGGCTTAAGAATGCACTGCTGTATGAATGGGATCCAGATGCCCCGGAACGACATGTCGAAATTCACACCCTGCTCCAGGGCCCTCCGAATACCCTCCTTACCGGTGCGGGCTAAGCCCCATGCCCCGAGCGCTCTCCCACCACCTATGCCGATTAGACCCATCGCAACTCCAAGTACGTCAAAGGCAACGCTTCCGCATGCGGTCTCGTTGCCACCGTAGCAAGCCAAACCATGGAACCCCGCAGCCGTCACTCCGAGACCGATCGCGATCAAGGCGAGAGCACCACAAGCAGCCTCGAGCACCGCAACAAACACCGCACCGATGGCGCAAACAAACGCTAAGGCCGCGAACCAGTTTGCAGCCGCGCTGAGAAGGTCACCGATGTCATTCAAAATGCCATTGTGCTGCTGCGCCCAGTTATGTAGTGCATCGAGCGGATTCGAGGTTGTAGCGCTCGCAATGGCTCCCTGGAGCCACGTGGCGACCGCATTCACTGCCGACGTGAATCCGGTGACGAAGCCGCTCAAGAAGCTCCCGGCTTGCGCGAGGAAGCTGCTGACGCGAACTGCGAAATTGTCGATGGCGGCCATGACGCCGTTGCTGATGCTTCCTATCGCCCCGCCGACAGCCCCCGCGACCTGCCCGCCGAGATTGCCCAACCAATTGAAGAAATCGCCGACCGGGTCAAGCCCTGAGGGATCGGTCAGATTCGCTGGGTTGTTAGCTGCGTACGCGTACGGCATCCACGTTGAGCCGAGCATGGGATCTCGAGACATGAACTGAGCGGTTGTAGGGTCGTAGTAGCGACCCCGCAAGTAGTACATCCCGGACTCGGCGTCCCGGTACTGGCCGGCGAATAGGACCGGGTTAGCTACGCTGCCCGTCTGGGAGATCACATTGCCGTATGGGTCGTAGTCATAAGTGGCGACTACTGCTCCACCAGAGTCGGTTAGGGCACGGGTAGATCCCAGATTGTCTTGCTGGTAGTAATAGACAGTGGTGCCAGTTATTTGCTCCAATGGCGATCCACCGGGCGCGTTGACAAAGAGAGTGGAGCCATCCTTTAGAAGAGCGGGAAGGCCGTTTGCAGTATCCCAGACGAACACTTCGGTCACGCCCGAAACAGTCTTGCTAGTGCGGAGGCCAGCTCCGTTGTAGGTGTACGTGTTGCCCGATCCGTAGCTCACCAGTCGATCCAACTGGTTCCACGTGATCGTGGTAGATCCGGATGCGGTCCGCCGCCCGGCCGCATCGTAGCCGTAGCTTGTCGTCGTACCTCCGACGACAGCTGATGAGGTTAGCTGGTCTGCGTTGTCATAGTTGAGGTTTGTAGTCGTGGGCCCGTTGACTGTTTGATTCAAACGTCCCGCGGCGTCGTATCCATATCCGAACCCAGCGCCTACAGCCAGCTGGTTGAGGCTGTCATAGCCGTAGGTATTCGCGTTCTCGGCGGTCACTTGTCCGCCACTGTCCCGCGTATACGCAAGGCTGAGGAAGATACTACTGTTTGCGACGTCGGCGATGTTCGTTAGTTGGTTGCCATTGTTGTAAGTCCAGGTCGCAATAACCCCATTTGGGTACGTGATTCCTGTCAGATTTGAGTTCGCGTCGTATGCGAACGTTGTGGTGTGGGACAACCAGTCCGTCACTGACAAAGGCCGCCCGGCGCCGTCGTATTGCCTGGTCACGCAGAGGGTTGGTGTATTGCAGTTCCCGCCGGGATACGTGATTGACGTCAGGCGGGCGGCGAGGTCATATCCATATCCCACTGTGCTGCCCGCGCCATCAACCTGTTGTACAAGTCGATGAAACGTGTCCCAAGTATTGGTAGATGTGCCACTGCCGTCGACTCTTGTCAGCGGTTGGCCGTCTGCGTCGTACGTGTATGTCGAACCAGGAGTTTGTCCGTCCGAGTAGGAGATGCTTGTCAAATGACCGCCCGAGTCATACAAGAAGGTTGCGGTCTGATTGAGCGGATTGACCGCGCTGAACAAACGGCCAGCAGTGTCATAGCTGTAGGTAGCCGTGCGGCTCAACCCGTCAGCCACGGTTGACTTGCGGTTCAGAGCGTCGTAAGTGTACGCAGCTAATGTATGAGTTAGCCCGTCAGTCCGACTTAGGACGTTGCCCACGCCGTCGTAGGTAATTTGCTTGGTCGTAGCTTGCGGCGTGCCGCTTCCGCCAGTGGACAAATTGAGTCGGCCATCGAGATCGTATGTGTAGGTAGTAAGGTTTCCGTCAGCATCGATTGACTGGGTAAGTTGACCGCCGGTGTTGTAGATGCTCTGAGATGTATGGTTGAGGGGATCAGTTGCGGTCAACGCTTGGCCCCCAGCGTTGTAAGTGTAGGTCGTGGTATACGCACTCGGATTGCCACCAAGAACGTTCCCCAGCGGGCTCACAATGGAAGTCACCCGACCCAACGAGTCGTAGGCGTAAGTTGCCTTGTTTCCCAAAGGGTCGCTGGAGGTTGTTCGATTACCGAAGGCGTCGTAGCTAAACGTCGACGTGCGATTGGTCGCGTCAGTGATAGCAGTCACATCACCTAAATGGCTGAGATCGCCGTAGGTATACGTGGTTACTTGGTAGGGGCCACCGGGCGCGAGGGGAGTTGATGTGCTGAGGAGATTGCCATTCGCGTCGTATGTATTGGTCGTCCTGACGTTCATGGGATCCTGGAAAGTGAGCTCTTCCGAGGAATTGTTGTAGGTGTAGACGCTTCTGTTGCCCAAGGCATCGGTGCTGGTCAGTCTGTTGCCCTTGGTATCGTAGGTAGCGGTGCTAGTTTCGGAATTGGGATTCGTGACCGCCGCCACGCCCAATGATGCCGGATCGTAAGCGAATGTAGTGGTCGCAGCCAGGGACGTGTTCGCTGCCAGAGTTACGTCGACGGGTAGGCCCAGCGCGTAGTCGTACTTGTTTTGGTGACCAAGCGGATCGGTCATCGTGGTGGTGAAGAGCGGCCAGGAAGACACGTAGGTGTAGGTCGTGCTGTTGCCCACTGGATCCGTCTGCTGACCGACACGACCGTTGGTGTCATAAACGTTTACCAACCCATTGCAGCCGCTTGTCACATTGCACACTGCGTCCTTTGTCGTCAGAAGACGATGTGATGAGTCGTACGTATAGCCGGTTACACCGCCAAGGACGTTGGTGACGGAAGTCAGGCTTAGGTACGTTGTCGAATCACTTTGGTTGGTGCCGTACTGGTACAAGACCGTGCGTGCTGGTGATGCGCTGTCCGTAACTGTCCGGACTAACGTGGTTGAGCCGATCGTGGTGTACGAGAACGTAAAGGTTCGGGCTGCAGGATCGGTAACCGTGGCCAAAGTGCCGTCGCCGTTGTACGAGAGCGTCGTCGAATAGCCATTGCGATCTGTCTCCTGGATCAGCTGACCGTTCGAGTTGAACACCAGTTTGAGACCCGTCTTTTCCGTGAGGGTGTAGTTGCCGGCGCTGAAGGTCAGCGCGGTGGAGACATAGCTGGGAGTTCCGTATGGCCCACTTTGGTTCTGGAAGAAGTCGGAGCCGCCGAGGGGGTCATAGACCGTTACGTCCCCGTTCTGGTTGATGCCAAGGTGGGCTCCATAGCTGCTTGACCAGCCATAGCCGAAACTTCCCAAGTTGGTGTCGGCAAAAGTGTTGTACGTGCGCACCAGGGACAGCGCAGGACCCCGGCCAGGTATAGATAGATCCGTGGATCTCATGCAGAACCCGCCATTCCCCGTATTGACCCCGTCACACTCGTCAGCAAGCTCGGTCGGAGCGATCCCTGGAGTCAATTCGAACGGCTGAACCAATAGTGGGGAGTCCGCGTACCAACCGACCTCCCAGGGACTGGTCACGCCCAAGAAGGAGGCCGGATTGTTGTGGCTCGAAGAGTCGGGCCAGCTCCCCGCCGAGATGGGCAACCAGGGCATGAACGGAGTCAACAGCATGGCTGGCTGTTTGCCCACCGCATAGTTGTCGAAGTTGTAATCGACCATGGTGTTTGAGTCGGCCGTGGTGTCGGACGTTGGAACCGAGAAACTGCTGCCGGTGTAGCGAGCAAGGTTGGAAATTCGGAACCCGTCGAAAGCGCCCGCGCCAAGCTCGGTCTGGTCCATGAATCCGGCCCACGCATCAGTGGGGATAGCAGCTGAATCCGCGATCGTGAAGATCAGAGTCCCGTTGATGTAGCCCCGCACGTTGGTGCCGTCGTAGTCGAGCGCGATATAGACGGGCACGTTGCCCTCGAGGGTTCCCTTGAGACCGCTCGGCGTGTACTGCCCATTTGCACCGAAGCTGACATTTCCGTTGTGCGGCCAGACGAAACTGACATCGCAGCAGTTGTTTAGACCGTGGAGGTCTCCGATGTTCCAGTTGATGCCCGCCTCAGGAACGTCAGGGGACGGAATCGTGACCAGGACGCCATTGGGGTTCTGGTAGCTCGTCGTATTGAGGAGGCCCCACGCCATGTTCCCCGTTGTCGTGTTCTTGCTGTTGATGGCCCAGATCCAGCCTTCGACTGTCCATTGGCCTAGTGAGCTGGCAGGAACCGTGTTATTGCTGGTCCAGCCTTCGTAGTAGATGCCGCGAGCGGGATTGCCTGCCGTCGCGATGGCAAGGAATCGATCCAGATTCGGGGCCGGTTGCGCGCCCAAAATTGTGACTGCGGACGTGGTGGCTGCGGGTCCGGTCCCGTATTTGTTCATCGCGGCAACCGCAAACGAGATCGAGGCCCCGCTAGGCAAATTCGGGATGTTGGCGCTGGCCGAGCTGGCGGTGACAGACATTGGGGCCAGCTTTGCCCCGCTCTGCAGCTGAGGCGTGATCGTGTATGTGGTCACCGGTCCACCCCTGGGAGGGGGCGCGATCCACGCCACGACGGCGCTGTTGACGCCGGCCACGGCGGTCACGTTCGTGGGCGCTGCCGGCACTCCAGCTCCGGCCGCCAGCCAGTGATTACTGACTTCCGAGGCCGGCATCACGCGGTTGTAGACCGAGACCTCATCCAGGCTGCCGTTGAACGTCCCGACCACGAAATGCGTGCCCGCCGTCGTGCTCAAACCCGCCGCCTGGCTGCCCAGGCTGTTGCCGTCGAGATACATCGTCAGGCTGGTGCCGTCGTACACCACATCCGCCAGGTGCCACTGCCCGTCAGCCATGTTGTACGGGTTGGTGAATGCCCAACCGGTCGTCGTTGTGCCCAGGTTGAGCTGGGTGCCCCCGCTAAGGATCTGCCAGATGAAGTTGGTCCCAAACCAGTTGTTGTCGCCGTAGGCGGCGAGGTTCTGCGTCGCCGTGCTGCTGGTCTTGAACCAGATCTCCAGAGTCCTGGCCGCGGCGCCTGAGGGGAAACCCTGGGTCTGGTTGACTTGCACCCCACCGCCGCTCATTGCGGTGTCGGGATCTCCAGTGAGCGCCCCCTGTACAGCGTGTGTAAAGGTGCCCGTATAGTTCCCATTTAGGCCGGACCCGGATGAGTCGGCTGCTGTAGTGGCGGTGTCGTCCAGTCGCAGATAAACCAGAGGTGCCGAACCCATCACTGTTGACGCGTAGGTGGTCGGGGAACCGGTCGGGGTAACTGCAGCTGAGCTCGCGATTGCGCCCACGCCGAAGTTGTTGATGGCAGCCACTCGGAATGCGTATCTGACCCCGCCCTTAAGCCCGCTCATGACTACCGAGGCGCTGGTCGCCGATAGCGCCACTGTCTCCGCCTCTGCGCTCCCGGCGTAGGCGCTGACCAGATAGCCGGTGACCGCCGAAGGGTTGCTGACTGAGGCCCAGGTCACGGTGGCCTGGTTGGCGCCGGCCGTAGCTCCGACGCTTGCAGTCGCGGCGGGCTGGCTGTTTCCGCTGGCAAGGAAATGCGTTGTCACCTCACTCGCGCTGAGCGCCCGGTTGTAGACGGCGATTTCGTCGAGGTTGCCCGTGAAGCCGCTGCCGGCTGCCAGTGCACTCGGGTCGGTGTTGAGATTGACGCTCCAGGTTCCGATACTGTTGCCGTCGGCATACGCGGTCAATACCGTGCCGTTGTAGGTGACTGCGAGGAAATGCCACTGTCCGTTGGCAAGCGTGTAGGGCGAGCTGAAGGACGGATTTGTCTGGTTGTTCACGTTGATGAAGATCTGGTCGCCAACGACCTGCACGTTGAAGTTGGTGGCGCCGCTGTAGTTGTCGCCCCACTGGACCAGCGTTTGGAATGATGTCGATGTCGTCTTCAGCCAGACCTCAACCGAGCGCGGCGCATTGCCGGTCGGCAGCCCCGCTCCCGTGCCATACGTGAGCGACCCTGCAATCGACGTGTCGGGGTCATTGGGGAGAGCACTGGCCGTTCCGATGGTCGTGCCTGAGTTGTAGACGGCCCATCCGCCATTGCCGGAAGAGTCGGCGGAGTATGGCGAACTGCTCGAGTCACCGAGCCGCCAGTAGAGCACTGGGCCATTTCCGGTCGGTCCGGACCCGATCACGTTCGAGGCATAGGTCGCCCCGGGCGGACCCGTCGGTGTGACCGCGGCCGACGCCGTGGCCAGGCCAAACCCGAAGTTGTTGATCGCGGCCACCGTGAACGTGTAAGCCAACCCTGATTGGAGGCCGTTGATGGTCGCGCTTGTGGCGGTGGCCCCTGTTGCCTGTGCATTCACGGCCTGGGTCCCGCTGTATGCCGTGACCAGGTAGCCAACAACGGGATAGGGGTTGGTCGGCGATGCGGTCCAGCTGACGGCAGCCGAGTTTGCGCCCGCCGTCGCGGTCACGGTGGCGGGAGCTGTGGGCTGGCT
>Ga0209118_1000340_pt1 | contig 27253 bp, 31 predicted proteins | sample BlaSpr_A8_Ref_M1_FD_187988 | JGI IMG/M metagenome (GOLD analysis project Ga0209118, IMG submission 187988) | Forest soil microbial communities from Thunder Bay, Ontario, Canada - Black Spruce, Ontario site 2_A8_Ref_M1 (SPAdes) (version 2) | ecosystem: Environmental > Terrestrial > Soil > Boreal...
GAAATCTTTCCGACCTATCGGCTGCCAGCGCCGCCGGTTCGCGTTATATCAGGAGTGGTGGGCCGCGGTGGACTCGAACCACCTACCTCCGCGTTATCAGCACGGCGCTCTGCCAGTTGAGCTAGCGGCCCAAGGCCCAGCGGGTCGAGCGAACCTCGATCCCAGGAATTGTGAGTCTACTGGGTCGCCTGACCTCACGAGGCGGAAAACTGGACGCCGAGCAGCTAGATCGGCGTCGTCGGACGCGTGACCACTATCTCGATGTCCGGCGGGCCCGACACGGCGTAGGCCACCATGCCGATGATTCCCAGTCCGATCAGATGCAGCACAAGCACCCCGGCAAACCAGCCCCAGGCGCGCTGTTGCCCGAGCCTGATCAGAGCCCCGACCCACATCACCAGCATCACTATCCCGGTCGCCATGATGACCAGGTACGAGATCAACGCCCCCGGCGGTGGCGTGCTGCTCCCCTGGTTCGCTCGCGCCATCATCAGGAACCCGATCACAGCCACGATGTAGACGACCCACGCCGCGATATACCACCGTGTCGTTATCCGCTTGCTCATGCGCGCCTCCTGCTCTGAATCCCCTTACTCAGGGAACGGCAGTCGGCGCACCACTACCTATATGTGCGTGGTTGGGAAATGGCAGGGGCGCAAGGATTCGAACCTTGGGCCCTCGGTTTTGGAGACCGATGCTCTGACCAGACTGAGCTACGCCCCTTCGGCCGCAATGGATTCTACCCGACGCCCAGAGCCTCACCTCCGAGCCCGATTAGAGTCCTCTGGTGGCTGCCGCCGACCTCCCCATCCTGATCGTCGGCGACGTCCACGGCGATCTCGAGCGCCTGTTCTCCGCACTCAAACCCTATCCGGCCGACGCCTGGCGGACGATCTTCCTAGGCGACCTCGTCGACTACGCTCCGTTCGGTGTGGGCGCCCTGCGGTATGCCCGCGATCGCGCCAACTCAGCCGTCTTGCTCGGCAACCACGAGGTGGCCATGCTTTGGGCGCTGCGCGATCCCACGCGTATCGGCTTCTGGATCGGGATCGGCGGCCAGCGCCACGACCTCGACGAGCTGGCGAAGGACCCTTCGCTGCAAGAATGGCTGCGCCGGCGGCCCGCGCTGATTCGGCTCGCTGACAAGACGCTCATACAGCACTGCGGCAACGACGCTTACGCCACGCTCGTTGACAAAGACGACGCCGACCCTGTCGCCTCGATCAACGCCCGCGTGCAGGAGCGGCTCGAGAGCGGAGGCGAGGCCGAGCTGTGGGACATCATGAGCGGCCGCAACATCTTCAACACTCAGGTGGAGCGCCTTGAGCGCTGGCTCGAGATGACCGGCAGCCGCCGGGTGGTCTTCGGCCACAACCCCCACCGCAGCGCGCGGCCGGAGATTTACTTCGGCGGCAAGGCGATGAATTTCGACGGCGCGTTCAGTCGCCAGCACCGACTGTACAGGCGCCTTTCGCCGCCCGGCGCGACCGTCGCGCCGCTGCCGACTAATCTAGAAACGCTTGCATGATTTGATGACAGTGCAGCCGGGCGGTGCGCTTGGGTTGACACATCCGAAACCGATGATCTCCGCCGGTCGCATCGCGCGGCGCGTGCGGCAGCTGGGCGCCAACATATCTCACGTCTATCGCGACATCGATACGCCCCTTGTCCTCGTTGTAATCCTCAAGGGCGCCACCGTTTTCGCGGCGGACCTTCTGCGCAGCCTCAGCATTCCCGCGGAGCTGGAGTTCGTGCGGGCGTCGAGCTACGGATCAGGGACCAGCCACGGCGCGCTGCGGCTGGCCCACATGGTGGATGGCCCGCTGTTGGGCCGCCACGTACTCCTGGTCGAGGACATCGTCGACTCCGGTCGAACGCTGCACGCAGTGACGCGAAGGATCCAGAGATTGAAACCCGCTTCTCTTCGCGTCGCCGCGTTGCTTGACCGGCCGGCTCGCCGCGAGGTCGGAGTCAAGATCGAGTTCCTCGGCTTCACCATCCCCGACCGCTTCGTCATCGGCTACGGCCTTGACTACGCCGGCCGGTATCGCGAGCTGCCCGGGATCTACTCGCTCACCTAGGCGACAGCGGCCGGCCGGCACACCTTGCACGGCCGGAAGCCCGCGGCCCGCGCGCTCGCCTCGTCGCGCAGCCACACGATGTTCTTCTCGAGCGCGTGCCGCCCGGTGTGGCAGGTCGGGAAGCAAAAGATCTTCGTCGTCTTCACTCCCTGGTAGCGAACGCCCGCACGCGCCAGTTCCTCCATGCGCGACACCCGCACGCCCTCCATGTTCAGGATCGCCCGCTTGGCCTCCGGCCCGCCGCCGCCGTAGTTGCCGATGTGCCCATCCGTGCGCACCACCCGGTGGCACGGGATGAAGTAGGGAATTGGATTGTTGGCGAGCGCGGTCCCGACCGCGCGCACAGCCGCCGGGTGGCCGATCTCTCTTGCCACCCAGCCGTACGGCCTGATCTCGCCCCGGGGGATCTCGCGCGTCTTGCGCAGCACGGCCTGTTCGAACGGGGTCAGGCCGCGCAGGTCGAACCGAAGCCGGCGCCGGCCCTCCAGCTCATCCTCGATCTTGGCCGCCAGGTCGGCTGGGGCATCGGCCGCGACCAGCTGCCGGCCGACGTCCTTTCGAAACCACTCCTCAAAGTCCGCCGCGGACGCCGAGCGCGCGGCGGCCGAGACGCCCTGGCGATTCCACGCGACGTAGACAGTGCCCAGCACCGTCTCGAAGGGCGCATATGAATCGGCCATCCCGACGTGCGCCAGCAGGCGGTCGGCAAAACCGGCGGGCGCTTTCACCTCGCCGAGTCTTTTCAGGTCAGTCGTCAGCGGGGTCATCGTTGTCTCCTCTTAGTAATTTCAGTCCTCGATGCACGTTCGACTTCACCGTCCCGACCGGCTGTCCGAGCGCGTCCGCAGCCTCCTCGTAGGACAGCTCCTGCACGTGCCGCAAGACGACCGCGTCGCGATAACGGGCGGGCAGCCCAGCGACCCGTACCGCCAGGGCGTCCATCTCGGCCTTGAGCATTGCGCCCGCCTCCGGTCCCGGCGTGTGGTCGGGCTCGCTCCCGTTCAGCTCGACCAGCCGAGGTCTCACGCCGCGAACCCGATTCCGGACGACGTTCAGCGCGATGCGGTGAAGCCAGGGTTTCTGCTTCAGCTCCCGGATGCGGTCCGGCGGATACGTGACCAGCGCGCGGTAGGCGCGTAGAAACGTGTCCTGCGCGACCTCTTCCGCATCGTGACGGTTCCCGGTGAGGGCCAGCCCGAGCGCAAACACACGGTGCTGGTGCTCGTGCACCATCCGCTCGAACATCCGCTCAGTCGCCTCCATCACTCTCCTAAACACACCCCGCTGCCCATGGTTGCATTCTCCCTTTGGAACCGCCCTGGGTTAGGCGGTGTAGAAGATACGTTCCGATGGAGGGCCGACCTGAGGAAGATTCCGACCTGTTTGCGCGCGCCCAGCGCGGCGACCAGGCCGCCTATGAGGAGATCGTGCAGCGCTATCAACAGGTTGCGTTCCGGACGGCTTACATGATCACGGGCTCAGCCGCCGAGGCGGAGGAGGCTGCGCAGGACGGCTTCGTGAAGGCATTCCGCGCCCTCGACCGCTTTCGGGCAGGAGCCAACCCCCGTCCCTGGCTGCTGCGCATCGTCGCCAACGAAGCTCGCAACCGGGTCCGCGCCACCCAGCGACGCCAGGGCCTCGAGCTTCGCCTGGTGGCGGGCTTCCGTCCGGGGGATGCGGCCCCATCCCCCGAGACGGCGGCCGTCGCGGCCGAGGACCGCGAGCGACTGCTCCAGCTCGTCAACGGATTGAGCGAGGAGGACCGGCTGGTGGTCACCAGCCGCTATTTCCTCGAGCTGAGCAGCGACGAGACGGCGGCCGCACTCGGCATCCCGGAAGGCACCGTCAAATCCCGCCTGTCGCGGGCGTTGGCACGCTTGCGCGCCGGCTACGAGGAGGCCCCACGTGCCTGAGCTGGAAGAGCAGCTGATCGCGTTGAGCGCGGAACTCGACTGGCCAGTAACGCCAAACCTCGCGCGTGCAGTAATTGGTCACCTCCCCGCTCGCGGGGAGGTGACGCCCGAAGGGCGCCGGAGGGGAGGTTTCTTTGCTATTGCGACGGGTCGGAGATTAGCTCTCGGCGCCGCGGCACTACTCATCGCCCTCTCCGCCCTTCTCGCCTACACCCCCACCCGCGAGGCGATCGCTGACTGGGTCAACGTCCACGTCCTGTTCCAGCGCGTCAACGTGCTGCCGACCCCGTCCCCCCGGCCGTCGGGACCGCTCGGCGAACGGCTCGGCCTCGGCCAGCTCACCACTTTGTCAGAGGCGCAGAGGCACCTGTCCTGGCAGATCACGGTTCCCTCTTCGCTGGGCCAGCCGGACGAGGTGTACCTCCAGCTCCCGCCGGTCGGGCCGGCGCAAGGCGAGGTGACGCTGGTGTACTCGACGCGGCCGGGCATCCCGGTCGCCGGTCAGACCGGCGTGGCGGTGCTGGTCACGGAAGCGCGCGGCGCCGTCAATTCGAACTTCTTCGGCAAGATGATCGGCACCGAGGCAACGATCGAGCCGGTGACGGTCTCCGGCCACCAGGGGTACTGGGTCGCGGGCTCGCCGCACGTGTTCATCTTCCTCGACGCGAACGGAAACTTCAGGGACGAGACCATGCGGCTCGCCACGAACACGCTGATCCTGGACGAGGGCGGCACCGTCGTCCGGATCGAGGGCAACCTCACCAAAGCCCAGGCGCTGGAGATCGCAACCTCGCTCGGCTAGCTCCGGAACCTGCACCGCTTGACCGGTGTATGGGAGGTGAGGTGAAGAGCATGCGAGCTTCGATATTGGTGGTTTGCGCAGTGATCCTGGTCGCGGCCTGTGGGCGTGCGCCTGGCGCTCCGATCACAGCCTCCGATTACAAGCTCTACGAGGCGGTGAGCGACCGGAACCAGATCGCCGTCATCGACTCGCAGACCCACGCCGTCGAGCGCTGGATGCCGCTCGGCGTTCCGTCTTCCGACTGGAAGCACCTGTATTCGGTCACCAGCACCACGCTGTCCGACGTCGACCCGGCAACGGGCGCGCTCGTCCACTCGATGAAGCTTCCCGGCACCTACCAGCTGCCGCAGGTCACGCTGAGCGGCATGCCGGGCGGTCTATCGCAGAACGGCGGGTGGATCGTCGTCGAGTCGTTCGACAGGGCTCCTAGCGAGTCCCCCACCATGTCGCACTTCCTGGTCGTGGATACCTCATTCAAGGTGGTCGCCAAGCGGGCCGACCTCCATGGCTATTTCGAGTTCGACGCGATCAGCAACGACGGCGGCCACCTGTACCTGATCGAATATGGCTCCGCAGGCAGCTATCGCGTCCGCCTCTACGACGTCGGCGCACAGCAGCTCGACCCCCAGGTCGTCGTCGACAAAAGCAACCCGTCTGAATCCATGACCGGTCTCAAGCTGTCCGGCATTCCGTCGCACGACGGGGCAACTCTCTACAGCATCTACGCACGGCCATCCGGCACGCCGTTCATCCACGCGCTCAACCTTTCCGTGCCGTTCGCCCAGTGCATCGACCTGCCAGGCAACGGCTACCAGTCTGACTACAACGCGCTCCACTGGTCGATCGCGATGTCCGCTGACGGCAATTTCCTCTATGCGGCCAACGTAGCGCTCGGGTTCGTAACTGAAGTCGTCGTCGGCGGGACAGTGCCGACCGGCGTTTCCCGCTCCGTGAACATCGACACCGGCAAGTCGGTCGCGAGCATTTTCGCGCAGGACGTCCAGGCGAAGGAGCTCGGCGCCAACGCCGCGGTGATCAGCTCCGACGGTAAGACGCTCGTCACTGCCGGCAGCGCGGGTATCGTCTTCATCGACACGCGGGGACTCCGCGTGACCTCGCGCGCATTGACCGACCAGACAGTCTGGAGTCTTGCACTGAGCCCGGATGGCAACGTCCTCTACGTGCTCAACGTGAACGGCACGTTCACCGAAGTTGCGATGGACAGAAGGCAGGTCGGCTCGACGTTCAACCCGTCCGCCGGCATGCCGCTGGAGCTCATGCGGGTGGTGGGGGCTTAGCCTCCAGCTCGTAGCCGCGGCACTTGAGAACGGGGAGCCGCGGATAGCGCGGGAACGACGGATCGGTCACCGAGCGCTCGCACATCCAGAAGGTGCTGCGACTGCCCGGGACTTTCCGCGAGTGCTTGCAGGACGCACACAGCCCGACTTCCACGACGCACTCAGGCCGGCATCGAGGCCAGCGCCTTGACGAGACGCTCGATCGAGCTGGCCACGCCGTGCCGGCGGCCGAGCTCTTCGGCGCGCTCCGGGTGCTCCGGATAGCGGTCCCGCCGGCCTGGCGGAACCTCGATTTTGAGATCGGACACGGGCGGCACGACGCGCAGCGCCTTCTCCAGATATTCCGCGTCGGCCGGGCGAAAGATGCCGGCCTCGATCATGGCCCGCACCGAGCCGTACTTCCGGACGAGGTCGGCCGCCTTCTTCGCTCCGACGCCGGCGAGCCCAGGCAGGCCGTCCGATGGATCGCCCCGCAGGATCGCCATGTCGGCATAGGCCCGACCGGGGATCGAATACTTACGCTCGATCTCGGCCTCATCGACCACAGTGATGCCGCCCTTCTCTGGATAGAGGACCACGACCTCGCGATCGCGAATGAGGCTGAAGAGATCGCGGTCGCCGCTCGCGATCTCGATTGGCGGGCTGACCTTCGTCACGAGCGAGGCGATGATGTCCTCCGCCTCATAACCGGGGAGCCCGACGACATCGACGCCGATCGCCTCGAAGCATTCCATGATGATCGGCATCTGCGGTATCAGCGCCGGCGGCACGGGCTCGCCCGTGCGGTGCTCCTTGTAGCTGGGGATCAGGTCCACGCGCCAGTCAGGGCGCCAGTCCTCATCGGTCGTCACAGCGACGTGACGGGGCTGCCGCTCTGTGATGTAGCGCGCGAGGTTGTCCATTGATCCCCGCACCGCGTTGACCAGGGTTCCGTCGGGCGCCCGCATCGTTTGCGGGATTCCATAGAACGCTCGGAAGATCATGCTCGACCCATCGACCAGGAGCCATTCCGGCAAGGCGGATCCATCGTAAGACCTACCATTGCAAGGTTTGAAGCCCGTCAGGGTCGTGGCGATCACTGCGCTACTAATGGCAGCATGCTCGAGCCCCGGCTCCGGCTCCGTTCATTCGCCGGTTCCCGTGTCCGCACCGGCACCCAGCCCAACCCCGGCCGACTCGAAGGCCGCGGACCTGCGTACGCGGCTCGACCTGTTGCTCGGCGAGCACGTGATGGTGGTCGCCAAGCAGGCGGGGGCCGCTTCGAACCACACCGACGATTACGCCGGATACGCGACTCTTCTGACCGCCAATTCCATCGCGCTGGTCGACGTCGTGCGCTCCGCGTACGGCAACACTTCCGCGACTCACTTCGAGCAGATATGGCGCATTCAGAACGGTTACGTGATCGACTACACGATCGGCCTGGTCACGCACAACGACACCAAGTCGAATGGCGCGATGTCAGGGCTCGTCAACGGTTTCGTGCCTCAGTTCGCGCAGCTGATCACGAGCCTCGCACAGCTCCCGATCGATCAGGTCACACAGCTCGAAACCCAGCAGGTGGCCGAGCTGAAAACGATGATCGACGATGAGGTGGGGCAGTCCTACGCGAAGCTGTACCCCGACCTTCGCGCGGCGTACGCAGACACCTCAAAGGTCGGTGACACGCTGGCGATTCGGATGGTCCAGCAGTTTCCGGACAAGTTTCCTGGTGATCCGTTGGACAAGGCCATCGACATGCGCGTGTCGCTGAACAATCTCCTGCAGGAACACTCTTACCTCGCCACCATGACCACCGGCGCGGTGGTCAGCGGCCGGACCTCGGAGCAGGGAGCGGCAGCGGCTTCGCTGGGCGCCAATGTGGTGGCGCTCGGCAAACTCTTCACCGACTTGCTGGGTGGTGCGGCGGGAACCCAGCTGCAGCAGCTGTGGGGTGCGAGGAACGCCGACCTGATCGCCTACGCGACGAGCGGCGACGCCACCGCGAAGCTGGGCCTCACGGACAAATTCGTCACCCGCTTCCACGGTGTAGCGCCGGTTGCCTCAAATGCCGCGCGAGACCAGGTCATCGCGACGGTCAAGGTCATCGACGACCAGCGCGCCAAAGCATCGAAGTCAGTCGCGGGCGACGACCGGGCGGCGGCGACAGGGATGCAAGCGATCGCCGACCGCATCCTCTATATGTGATCGAGCGCTGTAGCGATGATCTCCAGGCCCGTCGCGGCGTCTTCAGAATCCAGTACCAGGGGCGGGCTGATCCGCACCGCGCGTGAGCCGGCGGTGAGCAGCAGCAGGCCGCGCTCGAAGGCGGACTGGACCAGCTGATCCGCCTGCTCGTGCGTCTTCAGCTCGAGCGCGAGCATCAATCCCTTGCCGCGCACGTCGGTCACCTGCTTGTGGCCTGCGGCAATCTCCCGCAGGCCGTCCTGCATCACGGCTCCGACCCGAGCCGCGTTCTCGATCAGGCCCTCGTCGAGGAGGTCCAGCGTGGCGAGCCCCGCCGCGCAAGCGACCGGGTTGCCGCCGAACGTGCTGCCGTGGGATCCGGGCGGCCAGTTCATCTGCTCGGCCCGCGCGATGAACGCTCCGAGCGGGAGACCCGACGCGATGCCCTTGGCCAGACAGACGATGTCGGGCTCCACGTCCCAGTGCTCGATGGCGAGCAACTTTCCGGTCCGGCCCATGCCCGACTGCACCTCGTCGACCACCATCAGGATGCCATGCTTGAGTGTGAGCTCGCGCAGCCGAGGCAGGAAATCGTCCGGCGGGACCAGGTAGCCGCCCTCGCCCTGGATCGGCTCGACGAAGACCGCCGCCACGCTCTCGGGCGGGGCGACCGTCGTAAACAGCTCCTCGATGCGCTCCATGGTCTCGTCGGTGGTCACGCCACGGGCGGCCGTCGGGAAGGGCGCGTGAAACACCGACGACAGCAGCGGCGCGAACCGCCGTCTCTGGCTTGCCTTCGACGCAGTCAGCGACAAGGCGCCGAACGTCCGGCCGTGGAAGGCGCCGATGAACGCGATGTAGCTCGGCCGGCCGCTGGTGAAGCGCGCGAGCTTCATCGCGCCCTCGATCGCCTCCGCGCCGGAGTTGGTGAAGAACACCTTGGCCGGCGTACCGGGCAGGATCTTCGCCTCCAGGCGCTCGGCCAGCTCGATCTCCGAGCTGTAGTAAAAGTCGGTGCCGGACATGTGGATGAAGCGCCGGGCCTGCTCCTCGATCGCGGCCACGACTTTGGGGTGGGAGTGACCGGTCGTGACGACGGCGATGCCTGCCGTGAAGTCCAGGAACCGGTTGCCGTCGACGTCTGTCACCCAGCAGCCCTCGCCCCTTTCCATGACAAAGGGATAGGCGCGGGTGAAGCTGGGTGACATCGCCCGGGCGTCGCGGGCGATGAGCGCCGCGGCCTTTGGCCCGGGCAGAGGTGTCTTGAGGAGCGGCTTCACGTCCGAGAGAAAATAGCAGCCGTGATAGCCCTGACGAACAAACAAGCGCAACTCCTGAACGCCCGGCATTTCGCCACGGTCGCCACGGTGATGCCTGACGGCAGCCCTGAAGCCACCGTGGTGTGGATCGAGACCGACGGCAAATACATCTACTTCAACACCGCGTTTCCACGCCTCAAAGCCCGCAATCTCGAGCGAGACCCGCGCGTCGCGATCACCGTGTTCGACCCCAAGCACCCATACGACGAGGTGCTGGCCATCCGTGGCCGGGCCCAGCTGATCTTCGAAGGCGCGAACGAGCACATCGACAAGCTTTCGCGCCTCTACGATGGGAAGCCGTTCAAGATCCCACCCGGCCAGAAGCGCGTCATCGTGAAGGTCACCCCGGAACGGATTCATCTGCAATGATCTCCTGATGGCGAAAGCCACCAGGGCGTATGCGATCCGGCCCGCGACTCACGACGACCTGCGCCCGATCGTCGGCCTGTACAACTGGGCCGTCAACCAGACCTTCGCCACGATCGACTCTGAGCCTCTCGACACGGAGGAGGCGGCCGCGTGGTGGGAGGCGCACGGAAAGCGCTCCAAGCTCATCGTCTGCACCGACGAGAGCGGGCTGATCGGCTGGGCGCGCCTCTTCCCGTGGAAGCAAAGAGGTTTCGACGTGGTCGAGGACCTGGTCTACGTCGACCCGGTGCACCAGGGCCGCGGCATCGGCCGTGCGCTGCTGACCGAGCTGATCAAAGAGGCGCAGGGCCTGGGGTATCGCACCATCGTCGCCACGATCGCGACCGACAACCGCTCCGGGCTGGCACTGCACGCACGGGCGGGTTTCGAGGTCGTCGGCACGATCAAGAACGCCGCGAACAAGTTCGACCGCTGGATGGACATCACGCTGGTCCAGCGCTCCCTCGAACAATAGGGAGCGACCTCCTGACTCCATCGCTCACCAGAAGCTCGCCATGAACCTGCCACGCGGCACCGTCACCTTCCTCTTCACCGACATCGAGAACTCCACGCGACTGATGCAGGAGATGGGCGACCGCTACCCCGCCGCCCAGACCGCGCACCACGAGATTCTCCGGGCGGCCTTCCAGAGCAACGACGGGCATGAGCTCAGGACCGAAGGCGACTCGTTCTTCTGCGTGTTTGCGAGTGCCATCGACGCGTGCCTCGCCGCTGCGACCGCTCAGCGCTCGCTCGCGAGCCACGACTGGAAAAACGGACAGGCGCTGCGGGTGCGCATGGGCTTGCACACGGGCGAGGCGCCGTTGGTCGGAAGCGAATACATCGGGCTGGACGTGCATCACGCGGCGCGTATCGCCAGCGCTGCACATGGCGGCCAGGTCCTGATCTCGGAGACGACGCGAGGCCTGGTGGAGGGAAATCTGAAGCCCGGATTGAGGCTTCGCGACCTCGGGGTACATCGCCTCAAGGACCTCGCCCAACCAGAGCAGCTGTATCAGATGGTGATCGACGGCTTGCAGGAGACGTTTCCGGCGATCAGAACTCTCGACGCCACGCACAACAACCTGCCCACTCAGATGACCAGCTTCGTCGGACGCGCAGACGCCGTGGCCGAGGGCAAGCGCCTCCTGCAGAACACGCGCCTGCTGACGCTGACCGGTCCTGGCGGAATCGGCAAGACGCGCCTGAGCCTCCAGATCGCCGCGGACGCGATCCAGCAGTTTGCAGCCGGGGTGTACTTCGTTCCGCTTTCGGCGGTCCGCGACCCCGAGTTGGTCGCTTCGGCGGTCGCGCAGGCCCTGGGCGTTCCCGTCGCCGGCACCCGGACGCCGATCGAGGGCGTGGTCGAACACCTCAACGACAAGGACATCCTGCTGGTGCTCGACAACTTCGAGCAGCTCCTGCCGACCGGCGCAGCAAGCGCGACCCAACTGCTTCATGCGGGCCCGGGCGTAAAGCTGCTGGTGAGCAGCCGTTCAGTCCTGCACGTCTACGGCGAGCAGGAGTTTGCGGTCGGGCCGCTAGGCATCCCCGACCCCAAAGCGCTCCCGGCGCTGGAAGCCCTCAGGCAGTACGAGGCGATCAAGCTCTTCATCGATCGGGCGGTGGCCGTAAAGCCTGATTTTGCCGTCACGAACGACAATGCCCCGGCGATCGCCGGCATCTGCGAGCGCGTGGACGGCCTCCCGCTGGCGATCGAGCTGGCGGCTGCGCGCATCAAGCTCTTCTCTCCCCAGGCCCTATTGACCCGTCTCGAGACCAGCCTCACTGCGTTGGGCAGCGGAGCGCGGGATTTGCCGGGACGTCAGCAGACCCTCCGCGGGGCCATCGATTGGAGCTACGACATGCTCGACGAGCAACGGAAACGCCTCCTGAATCGGTTCTCAGTTTTCGCGCGTGGGGCCAACCTCGAGCAGGCTGAGCTGGTCTGCGGGCCTGCCGGGGAGGTCGGCGGCGACGTGCTTTCGGGACTCGACGACCTGGCCGACCACAGCCTTCTACGCAGGCTGCCCGACTTCGCCGAGCCGCGCTTGCTCATGCTTCAGGTGATTCGGGAGTTCGCAGGCGAGCGACTCGAGAAGAGTGGCGAGCCTGTAGACATTCGGAACCGTCACGCCGACGCCTTCTGCTCCCTTGCGACTGCAGCCGCGCCCAACCTTTTTGGCGGCGACCAGAAGATGTGGCTCGATCGCCTCGAGCTCGACCACGATAACTTCCGCGCCGCGCTCGACTGGTGCGTGGCGCAGAACGACGCTGAGCGCGCAAGCGGATTGGCGGCATCGCTGTGGCGTTTCTGGCAGATGCGCGGCCACCTCCACGAAGGCAGGGCACGGCTGACCACCATCCTGGCCATGCCAGAGAGTGCGCGGCACCCAGATTCGCGCGCCCGCGCCCTCGAGGCTGCGGGCGGCATCGCTTACTGGCAGGGCGACATGCCGGCGGCCACCGGCTTCTACGACGAGTGCCTCGCTTTGAGACGCAACGGCGATGACCGGCGCGAGCTGGCCAACGCGATCTACAACGCGAGCTTCCCGACCATGGTGAACAGGAGCGACATGGCGCGAAGCCAAGTGCTGCTCGAGGAGGCACTCCCCATCTATCGCGAGCTAGCGGATGAGGCGGGCATCAGCGGTTGCCAGTGGGCGATCGGCAATCTGCTGTATTACCGGACAATTTACGACATGGCCATCCCGGCTCTGGACGAAGCGATCGAGCTCTTTCGAAAGAGAGGCAACCACTTCGGGCTCGGATGGGCTCTGCATACTAGAACGCTGTGCGCCCTGCGAACGCAGGACGTCGCCGGTGCTCGCGGCTACATGCGCGAAGCCCTGCAGCTCTTCTCCAAGGGAGGTGACGTCTCAGGCATTGCGCTTCTCCTCGATGACGCGGGCGAGGTGGCGATGGCCGAAGGCGACCGGACTGCCGGCATCAAGCTCGCCTCCGCGGCCGCTGCCCACCAGGGAACCAGCGGAACCGGCCTTGGCTCGATTCTCAACGTCGAGGAGAGCCGGACCCGGCATGACACCGTTTCGGGCGAAGAAGACGAGCGCGCGTGGGCCGAGGGTCAGTCGATGACCATTGAACAAGCGGTCGCGCTGGCCCTGAATCACATCCCGCTGTAGATCGGAGTCCCCGTCGCGTACGCGGCCGGGAACACGACCCTCATGTCGCCGACGGACTGCCACTGGCCGATGACCGCCGCCGCCCTGGTGTTCTGCCCCTCGTCGAGCGAACCGTCCGCGCCGAATTTCACCCCGCCGCCGTTGATGCTGTCGCCAATCGGGACGTCGACCTGCAGCGCGGCGGTCCGGATTGAGCCGGACGTTACCTGTCCCGAGAGCTTAGGAATCACGTCGTGGAACAGGGTCCAGCCGCCGACGAAGCCGGCCACGGCGGGGATGTCCATCGTGTCGGAGTTAGAGCGCGCATACATGGATCGCGCCTCATTCAAGAGCGCCTGTCCGGCCGGGGACAGAGCGTATGGGCTGATGGTGGCGTCCGGTTTGTCGGCCGCATAAACACCCACCGACCCTGCGCCCACGCGTTCGCTGAACTGCGGCATGCAGAAGGCGGAGCTCGTCCCGATCGCCGCCTTGAGCGCGAGGTGACGCCGCAGCACCGCCTGCCAGATGGCGACGCCATCGTCGATATAGCTCACGTCCCAGAGAAAATCGGCGCGATCAGCCGCGAGCCTGGCGGCGATCACGTCGGGGTCGAATGCTCGCGGGTTGTACTCGATGACGTCGACGACCTGGACTCCCATCGACCTGGCCAGCGCCTCCTCACCGCCGCCCACCGAACGGCCGTAGATGTCGTTGACTCGAACGATGACGGCGCGAGGCGATGCGAGCTTCGCCTGCGGCAGCAGCACGTCGTGCGTGAAGGTGACGGCCATCCGGCCGAGCGAGCTGCCGGTAGCGACCGTGCGAAAAACGTATCGGCGCTGCGCGGTGATGGGATCCGCGACCGCGCCGGTCTCCCAATAGATGGTATGCAGCTCTTCGGCTCGCGCCGATGCGGCGGCCGACAGCGTGCTGCCGTACGTGCCCAGGATCGCCGGCACCTGGTACTCGCGCACGAGGGAGTCGACGGCCGCGCTCGCCTCCTGCGGAGTGATCGCATCGATCACCTGGAGCCGGACGCGTGTCTTGAGCGCTCCGCTCGACTCGGCGACATAGAGCGCCGCCTGCACACCGGCCAGCTCCGCCTTGCCACCGGGAGCCTGAGGCCCACTCAGCGGGTAAATCGCGCCGAGCACGAGCTCCTGGCTCTGACCAGTACCAGAGGGCATCGAGCAGGCGGCCACGAACAGCACGAGTGCGACGACCGCGACGACCCGGAATCTCACCCGGCCAGAATACGGATCCTTACGCGGTGGCGGTCTGGAGGGTTCCGCGTGCCTCGGCCAGCTGGCGCTCAAGCTTGGGAGCGGTCGCGTAGCCGTAATTCACATGCAGAGCGTGGCCGTCGGGTGACAGCACAACCGTGGTCGGAAGCGTGTAGACATGGAAGCGGTCGGCCAACGCCCGGTCGGCGATGGCGTCCACCTTGTCGATGCGAACGTCGCCGAGCTTCGCGAGCGCCGGCTCCTGGTGGGTGCGGCAGACCGTGCATCCATCGCCGGTGAAGTAGAGGATGTATGGCTCGCTCGCCGACTCGGCGGTTGCGCCGGCCGATTGCAGGCGCGCCCGGCGCGCCCGGAATATCTCCAGGCAGGCGGCGGCGAGCACCACAATGCCGGCCACCGCCACCGCCCAGAGTTGTGCGTTCACGACGCTTTGATCAGTCCCGCTTTGCCGAGCTGGAAGTAGATCTGGCAGCCCAGGCAGTACCCGAACGCCAGGTTGACGAACGCGAGCACCGCGACCAGCAGCGAGAGCGCGAGCCCCACTACGGGCAGCGGGATCAAGAACACCGAAGCCACTGCCAGGAAGACTCCGCCCAGACCCTGGGCGAAGTTGTGCGGCTCCGGCCGATCCTGAACCGGTCGCGGCTTGACGATGCCGCGCGGCTTCAGGACCTTGAAGTAGAACTGCTTGAAGAGCGCGAGCTGCGGCGCAAACGTGCCCAGCAGGAGCACGATCGCGAGCAGCGGGATCAGCACCAGCAGAGGGCGATAGAACGCGCTGCCGATGAACGCGATGAGCACGGTCGTCACGATCCCGGTCTGGTTGACCTTGAGCGCCGAATGATCGACTAGCTGGTTGGCCACGACTACTTCTCGATGGGGGCCTTGATCGAGCTGCCCCATTCAGTCCACGAGCCGTCGTAGTTGCGGACGTCGGGATAGCCGAGCAGCTCTTTCAAAACGAACCACGTGTGAGCGGAGCGTTCGCCGATACGGCAGTAGGCGATGACCTCTTTGTTGGACGTGATGCCCTTGCCGCCGTAGATCTCCTTCAGCTCGTCGACAGTCTTGAAGCTGCCGTCCTCGGCGTTGACCGCGGTGCCCCAAGGGATGCTGACTGCGGTCGGGATGTGACCGCCCCGCTGCGCCCCTTCCTGGGGAAGGTTCTCCGGCGCGAGCAGCTCACCCGAGTATTCCTTCGGTGAGCGGACGTCGACGAGTCCGGCCTTGCCGAGCTTGGAGTTCACGTGGTCGCGGTAGGCGCGAATGTCTTCCTTCGGCGAACCGTGGAAGTGGTACTCGGTGGTGTTGTAGGTCGGGACGTCCGTGCTGTACTCCCGCCCTTCCTTCTCCCACTTGACGCGGCCGCCGTCGATCAGCTGGACCTTGTCGTGGCCGTAATACTTCAGCGCCCAGTACGCGTAAGCCGCGAACCAGTTGTTGTTGTCGCCGTAGAGGGCGATGTTGGTGTCGGGTGTGATCCCGCTGCGGCCCAGAAGATTGGCGAGGGCCTCCTTGCTGGCGATGTCGCGGTTCACCTGGTCCTGGAGATCACGCCGCCAGTTCCAGCCGACGGCGCCTTCGATGTGTCCCTTGTCGTACGCGGACGGGTCGACGTCGACCTCGACGATGCGAAGCCCCTTGTCCTTTCCATGCTCGGCGATCCACTCGGTGGACAGCAGAGCCTTGGTTGTCGTCGATGAGCTCAATTCAAAACCTCCCAAAAAATGCAAATAAGGAACTAACTGGCGAGAAACGAGAGTCGGTCGAATGGGCGCGCCCTTGAAGGGCGCGAGCAGATGACCGAGCTAGCTACAGAAGCAGGCCGGGATGTGAACCAGGCGCTGGGCAGGCCATGTAAGGTCCCGCATAGACACGTCATCTTATGACAACCGGTGGTTGCCGAGGCCGATTCCGGGATGATTGAGCGCTAAATGCGAATCGATCTCATTAAGTACCAGGCGCTGGGCAACGACTATCTCGTGCTGGACCTGCCGGGCCCGCTAGACGAGGTCGTCGAGCTGCTGCCCGTCCTGTGCGACCGGCAGCGGGGCCTCGGCTCCGACGGCCTGCTCGCCTTCGATCCGCAGGCCTTGAGCGTGCGGATCTTCAATCCCGACCGCTCGGAAGCCCAGAAAAGCGGCAACGGACTCCGCATCGCCGCCGCGCACGCAGCGCTCGAGCATAGGGCTGGCGACCAGTTCGAGCTGCGGACGGCCGGCGGCCCGAATCCGGTCCGGATCCTGGAGCGCAATGGGGCTGAGATCTTTTCCGAGGTGGACATCGGCCGCCCGTCGTTTCGCGCCGCGGACCTGCCGGCCGAGTTCCCCGGCGAGCCCGACCGCGTTCACCTCGACACGCCCGCCGGCTCAGTCGAGGCGATGCTGGTCTCGGTCGGGAACCCTCACTGTGTGGTGTTCGACCAGCCGGTCACGAAGGAGCGCTGCCTGGAGCTCGGTCCGCACCTCGAGCGCCACCCTGCCTTCCCCGAGCGCACCAACGTCCAGCTTTTCGAAACGCTGGACCGCTCACACGTGCGCGTGGAGATCTGGGAGCGCGGGGCCGGCTACACGCTCGCATCCGGCACCAGCGCCAGCGCCGTGGCGGCCGCCTGCATGCGCGCAGGACTTGTGGACGGCCAGGTCACGATCCGGATGCCCGGTGGCGACCTGGAAATCCGCCGCGAGCCGTCAGGGCACCTCGTCCAGTCGGGACCGGCGCGGCGCGTCTTCCGCGCTACTGTCGACCTCGCCGATTTTGCGAAACGAGGCGGTTAATTGTCTTGCATCCGAACAGATGTTTGGTAAAATCTAGGGTGTGGAGTACGCCTCTGTAAGCCTCGAAAACCAGGACCGCGCCAAGGCGCTGGATGACAGGATTGGTGAGTTCTCGGCGATCGCTCACGCGGCGCTCGCGCAGGTGGCAACGGCGAGCGCCGAGTTCGACGCCATCGGTGGTTGGGGCGCCGGCGGCATCCGGTCTTTCGAGCACTGGATGACGACCAAGGCCGGCTTCGACATGCACACAGGCGTCGAGCTGCTGCGGGTCGGGCAGGCTTTGAGATTCCTGCCGAAAATCGCTGCGGCGTTTGAGGCCGGGCAGCTGTCGTTCGATAAGGTCCGGCAGATCACGACGGTGGCGAGCGCGGCGACCGATGAGTTTCTCCTGGAAATCGCGCAGGGCGCATCCGGGTCTCAGCTGGCGAGAATCTGTCGCGCTCTGCGGCGGATCAAGGAAGCGAACGCTCCCGAGCAAGCGGACGAACATCTCTCCCGCCGGGGGCTCTGGATGCATTGGGACGAGCACGGCATGCTCGAGCTGAAGGCCAAGCTCACGCCGGAAGATGCAGCGGTTGTACAGGCAGCGCTGGAGTCGATCACCAGCTCACGGCCCGTGCCAGAACCGACCGACGACGGCGTGAAGGATCCGGCCGACGACCGCTGGGCGGCGCGTAGTGCGGATGCATTGGTGGCGATGTGCGAACACGTGGTCGCGGGTGGAGCGGAGAACCTGCTCGCATCAACCGCCGCGCGCCAGGTGGTCGTCCACGTCGACGTCGGCGTGCTCACTGGTGAAGCGAGCGACGGCCGCTGCTATGTCGAAGGGGGTTCACCGCTGTCGGCTGCTGCAGCGCGCAGGATCGGCTGCGACGCCGAGGTGGTCACTGTAACCGAGCGGAACGGGCTGCCGGTCGACGTTGGTCGCAAGCAGCGCATCGTGCCGGAACGGTTGCGGCTTGCGCTCCATGTGCGGGACCGGTTCTGCCGCTTCCCGGGCTGCGGTGTGCCGGCGCATCGCACGGAGGCGCATCACTACGAGCACTGGGCGCTGGGTGGCGGAACGGACCTCGACAACCTCTTGCTCATGTGCGGGTTCCATCATCGACGGCATCACGCCGGGGCATTTCGCATTCGAAAGACTGCCGATGGGTTCTCGTTCGAAACGGACGATGGGCATGTGATTCAACCACCGCCGCGCGATCCCATCACCCTGGACCGGAATCTCTTACAGGAACAACATCCGGACATCGATCCAAGCACGCCCGAAGCGCTGTGGGGTGGCGTGACCCTGGAGTTCAGCTATGCAGTCGACGTGATCTGGGATAACTGCGAGTTCGCAGAGACGCGTGCCTCGCCAGCCTAGCCGGCGGGTGTAGCCAGTCGAGCGACAGCGGCCGGCAACTCGTCCATCCCACCCACGACCGCGTCCGCGAGCGAAGGATCGTCGCTTTGCTGCTCCCGGTTCACCCAAATCCTGGTGATGCCCAGCTCGTGCGCCGGCCTGATGTCGTGGTAGTAGCTCTGGGCGACGTGCACCCAGATGTCGGCTGACGCGCCAAACGTGGACTGGAACAGGCGGAAATGTGCCGGGTCCGGCTTGTAAGCCGACACGTCCTCCGCGGTGACGACCGCGTCGAAAGGGACCGGAAGCCGCCGCTGCGTCAGCGCGATGATGTCGCGATCGCAGTTGGTCAGCAGGGCAAACTTCCAACCTTCCTTTCGGAGCTCACCCAACGCCGGGGCCACGTCACCGAACGGCGGCCAGTACGGAATGGTCGACACGAGGGCCGTTGCGTCGTCCGGCTTCAGGTCGAGCGACAGCTGACGAGCCGCCCGCCGCGTCGTCTCGGTGAGGATCGCGCGATAGCGCCGAAACGATCCCCCCTTCTCGACCTCCGCCTCGATCGCGATGTATGCCTCGAGGAACTGCGGACCGTGCCCCGGGAAAAGCAGCTCCCCGGTGGTCCGGATGCCATGGCGCCAGTCGATCAGGGTGCCGAAGCAGTCGAAGGTCAGCCAGCGCCCGGGCATGAAAGAGATTTAGTGGCCGGGTGGTCGGTAGCCGACTCCGGCGGACTTCTTCGCCGCCTGGTCCACCTCATCGGTGGTGAGCAGCACAGTCGTCTTGTAGTGGGCGAGGGCGCCGGTGGCTCCGACGGCCAGCGCCAACGCTGCCGCCGAAACGTTGTCAGGGGCCTCGACGATCACGTACACGTCGCTTGTGCCGAACGCGTAGTACATCGATTCGATCCGGCCGCCCAGCGCCTTGGCTGCCACGTCCACGGCTGCCCGCCGCCCGCTGCCGCCATCCTTGACCAGACCCTTCAATCCCTCGTGCGAGTACGCCGCCTCGATCAGATACCTCGGCATCGCGTGTGCCCTCCTGAACTAACCGCCTGACAGAATCCCCGTAGCTACCCCGCTTTTGGGAGGTATTCCTGGATCGCGTGGGCGAGGTGCTGCATCGACATCGACTGCAGCCACACCCGGCCCGGACCGGTGAGCGCGGCCAGGAAAAGCCCGGACCCACCGAAGAACGCGTTCTGGATGCCCGGAACGGTCGTGATGTTGAACTGAACTGACTCCTGGAACATCCCCACGTGCCCAGGATGGATCCGCAGCGTGTTGCCGGCCTGCAGGTCGTACACGACCACCTCGCCGTTGAGCTCCACCCACGCCTGGCCCTGTCCCTTCAGCCGCTGCATGCGAAACCCCGTGCCACCGAAGATCCCAGCGCCCAGCCGTTGCTGGAAGCCAATCGAGAACTGCACTCCGAGCGTGGCGCACATGAAGCCGTGGCGGTGAACCATATAGCCCTGGCCGGGAGCGATCTCCATTGGCAGGATCTGGCCGGGCAGCTTGGCGGCGAACGCGAGCAGGCCCGGTCCACCCACCGCCGTGTACTCGGTCATGAACAGCGTGCCGCCGGCCACCGCCCGGCCGAGCGCGCCCATGAAACCGCCCTGCTGACCGCCGGCGGAGGTCGAGGTCTGCATCTGCAGGGCCATCGACATCCAGGCCAGCTGCCCCGACTCGGCGAAGACTTTTTCGTTGGGCTGCATGCTCAGCTCGAGGACTGGCATCACCGTTCCGACGATCTTTGATTCCATGGGGGCGATTATCCACTCACCCGTCGGTGAAGTGAAAATGCGGATCGATCGTCCGGCGGCGCGCGGCCTTGCGGCCCGGCGTACGCGAGCACGAATCGCAAATCCCGACGACTAGGACCTCAGTCCGCAGAGGCTTGAAGTGATGTCCTTCCTGCAGGTGGTGCTCCAGCTCGCTGACCAGCTCTTCCTGGATGTGCAGCACTCCCCCGCAGACCTGGCAGACCGCATGGTGGTGGTCGCCAGTCGCGAGCTCGTAGTAGGTGGCGCCTTCGCCGAGGTGCGCGGCGTACACCGAGCCCGATGCCGTGAGCGCTTCCAGTGCGCGGTAGACCGTGCTTCGCGGAAAGCCTGGCTTGCTCTTGTGAAGCTCCTCCGCGATCTCTTCCGCCGTGCAGTGGCCTCCCAGGGCGACGATCGCGTTGTACACCTGCGTTCGCTGCGCCGTCCGGCGCATTCCTGGTGCGAGCATTACCGCGCGGAAATGACTCGCAGCGACCGATCCGCCTTCGTCAGCACCCGGCAGGCCGACCGCTCGACCACCACGTCGTCCTCGATCCTGACGCCGCCCCACCCGGGGATATAGACGCCCGGCTCGATCGTGAACACCATGCCGGCCTCGAGCACTGTGGCCGACCCCGGGTCGAGGCTCGGGTCCTCGTGCGCCTCGAGCCCGAGGCCGTGGCCGACCCGATGGAAGAAGCGATCGCCCATGCCGGCCCCATCGATCACGTGCCGGGCCGCTGAGTCGACGGCGCCGGTGGTGGTGCCGGCGCGCACCGCCGCGATCGCGGCATCGTGCGCCGCGAGCACGAGACTGTGGATCTCCTTATGACGCGCGCTCGGCTCGCCGACGACGGCCATGCGCGTCGTATCCGCGCGATAGCCGTCGAAAGCCGCGCCGAAATCGAGGAGCACGAAATCGCCTTTGGCCAGCTTGCGGCTGGTCGGGTGCATGTGCGGCAGCGCCGAGTTAGGCCCCGACTGGACCAGGCTTTCGAACGAGAGCGTGCCACCCTGTTCGCCGATGGCGGCGCCGATCATCACCGCGACCTCGAGCTCCGTCTGTCCGGCACGGAGCCGGTCCAAGACCACCTCGGTGACGGCGTCTGTGATCGACGCTGCACGCGCGAGCTTCTCGACCTCGTCGTGGTTTTTGATACGGCGAAGCCGGCGGATCTCCAGGCTCACGTCCACCATCTCCCGCACCGCGGTGCGTGCGACCAGCATCTCCGCCGCTTGCAGAGTCAGGTGCTCTTTCTCGACGCCGACCTCGATGCAGCCTTCCAGCGCTGCGCGCACGTGCGCGTACGCGTCCTCTCCGTCACGCCACGCAACGACCTTGGCGTGGTCCGAATGACGGCTTGCCTTTTCCTGCTCCAGCGCGGGCACGATGAGGGTCGCGCTGTCGGGACGCACCGCGAGCGCCATCAGACGTTCAAAAGGCTCGGCCAAGAAGCCGGTCAGGTACGCGATCGAAACTGGCTTGGTGACATAGACGGCCTCCAGGTTGTGGCGCGTCAGCCAGGCGCGCAGGTCCTGCAGCGGTGTGGTCGCGGTCGCGCTATTCAATGCCCACGATGCGCACGCTGTAGCTGCCGTTGGGGGTCTTGATCTCGACCTCTTCCCCCACCCGATGTCCGATCAGCGCCTTGCCAAGTGCAGACTCGTAGCTGACGCGGCCGGCCTTGGGATCGGCTTCCGCGGGACCCACGATCCGGTACTTCTCCTCATCGCCTCCGTCCTCGCTGAAGCGCACCGTGCTGCCCATGTCCACCACGCCCGTTCGGGCCTTCGTCTCGATCAGGACATGGTTCTTGACGATCGCCTCGAGCTCGTTGATCCTCGCCTCCATCATCCCCTGCTCGTTCTTGGCGGCGTGGTACTCGAAGTTCTCCGAGAGGTCGCCGAACTCTCGCGCCGCCTTGATCTTCGCCACGATGTTCGGGCGCCTCACCGTGGTCAGCTCATGGAGCTCTTTCTTGACGCCCTCGAGCCCTTCAGGTGTGATGTGAACGTCGTTTGTCATTAGTTCGAGTCTAACCATGTCCGCGCCGTATACAGTCCGCGTCGTGAGACGCCTGTTGCTCACGGTGGGAATGCTGCTGATGGGCATGGCGCTGGTCGGCGGCGCGGCGGTATCCCTGGTCGGAACGTCCCTGCTGCCGCTCGACCAGGAGGTCGGCACCCATGCCTCGGCCGCCGGCGCGGTCCTCGGCATCGGGCTGATGGCGGCGGCGGTCAACCCGGCAGCAAATATCGGCTGGGTCCGGGCGGGAATCCTGTACGGGTTCGTCGTCCTGGCCTTCGAAGCCGGCTCCTACTACGTCTGGCACGCCCAGTTCCACATCGGCCCGGTCTTCTTCGGCCTCGCGTTCAGCCTGCTGCTGATCGCGACCTACCCGCAGCGCAAGCAGCTCATCCCGTCCACCTCGCGCGCTGCCGACGCCCCCAAGCACACCGCCCCCGAAGACAAGCCGGCGCTCGAAGCAGACAAAACGGAAGAGGCGGCTAAGTCTTAGGAACCAGCGCCTGGACCTCGGTCATCATCCGGCGCTGCAGGAGATACGAGACCCCGTAAACCGCCGCGGCCAGCGCCGTGCCCGCGAGCACCGCAAGCGCGGCGTGAAGCAGCGTTGGCGAAATCGGCGCGAGGGCCACCGCGTCATCGCCGATGACGGCGCCGAGTGTCAGCGCGAGCGGTGTCAGCAGCGGCAGGAGCTGGAGGCGCTTCATCACAGCCGGCACCGGCGGCTCCACGCGCCCGACCATGCGCTGGCCCATCACGCCCACCGAGCGGACGTGCCGCAGGTTGGGGGTGACGGTCAGCACCACGTTGACCTGGTTGCCGGGCACCTGCTTGAGCTTCGCTGGTGGCACCAGGTACTGCTCCACCCCGCCTCGCGTCTGGACCATCATCATGCCGAGGCCGATTGACGTGCTGACGGAGCTTGCCCCGACGAGCTGCCCCTGCACGAGCCGCCCCTCCGCCTTGCGATCTTTGCGTGCGAGCCTGAAGCCCGGGGCGACAAAGCTCGCGAGCAGAGCGATCGGCAGCACCCAGGCCAGCGCGGCAGCGATGGCCACCGGCCATCCGTACATCGCCGGCAGGAAGACCAGGCACGCCGCAATGACCAGCACGCACACGACCGCCGCCGCGACGGCGACGTACCCCATGCGCATGACAAACTCAGGCGCGTAGCCCTGGAGCATCCCGCCCGCCTGGACATACCGCTCACGCTGCTTGCGGGTCTGGCCGGGGCTGGTGGCGGAGCTAGCTTTGGGCTGCACCTGCCGCACCTGCTGGCGCACCTGCCTGATCTGTTTCTTACCCAATCCTCTCTAAATGGGGAGTCTATCGGGCGCGGGGATGGGAACGCTCGATTAGGACGAGCGCTGCGACGGGTCGATCGCGGGCACCAGGATGTGTTTGTCGTACGTCTTGCCGTTGGCCGTGAATGTCCCCGAGAAGAGGATGGCGGGCTCGTAAAAGCTGTGGCCACCGGCCACCACGAGCGAGTACACGAGCTCGGCTGTGGTCAGCGTCACGACCGGTGCGCTCGGGTTCGCCGCGGCGGGCGGCGCCGACGCGAGGACCGAGCGCACCGCTTCGTCGCCGCTGATGATCGGGTAGCTCGCAGACTCGAGACCCAGCGGCAGCGGGCCGGCCGCACCGATCAGCGCGTTGCCCTGCAGGTCGACCTCCATCCCGTAGCGATCGCCGGCGCTGTCGACCAGGTACGAGTTCCCGTAGCCGGGAACGGCAAACTGCCTGAGCAGCATCACTGTGGACTTGTCCCCCGCAATGACGGCCTGCGGCGTGTACGGCCACATGGGGGCGAGGCTGTGCTGCGCGAGGATGACGACGGCGACGTCGGCCGGGCCGCCGGCGACCTCGATCGGCGCGATCGGCTTGATGGGTAGGATGCTGAACGACGGCTCGTGAGCGGGCGATTGCACCGTTCCGCGCAACAGCACGTTGAAATCCGTCGTGTCATACGACCCGAGGTATCCAGCGGGTCGCGTGTGAAGGATCGCACCGAGCGACGTGGCAAATTGATCCGCCACGTTGGTCGACGGCTCCTGGTAGCGAAAGACGGGAGCGGCGGGCAGCGTCAGGGTGAACGTTCCCTTCCACGTGAGCGTGACCGCGCCGGAATATGCTGCGCCGGGCGCGGCCGCCGAGGGCGCCGTGGTCCCCACCGCCGACTTGTCGGGTGACACGGGATTCAGCACCGGCCCAGGGAGGCGGCCGAATGCGCCGGCGGGTGCGAAATGGTCCGACTGCGGCCCGTTCTGCCCGGCGGAGAGGCTCGTCGCAGTCGAGCCGGCGCCGCGGCCCAGCCCGCTGTAAGCAAACAAGCCCGCCCCGATGATCACCACCAGCAGCGCAGCCACCGCGGCCATCGGAACCGCCGGCACCTCGCGGATGCCCTGGATCAGCCCGAGCCAGGCGTCGCGCAGGCGCGATCCGGCCGGCCGCTGGGCCTGCATCCGCGTCCACAGCTCGTCCTCAAAACCCGGCCGCGGCCGCGTGGTCTCGAAAGCGTCGTCAAGCTGCCGCTGCAGCGCCTCGAGCTCGAGGTCTTCGCTGTCGCTCACGCGCCCTCCATCGCCACTGCTTCCTTGAGCGCCTTCACCGCGCGGTGATACAGCATCTTCGCCGCATCTTCGCTGCATTTGAGCAAAACCCCGACCTCTTCGAAGCTGAGGCCGGAATGCCGGAGCGAGATTGCGTCGCGCTGCCGCTCGGGGAGCTGGGCGACACGCGCGAGGAGGGCGCGGTACTGGATTCGCTCTTCGGCCATGCCCGAAGGGTCAGTTTCGGCGACGGGCTGATGCTCGATCGTCCGGCGCAGCCGTTCGCGGCGGCCGTGCGCCCGAAAATGGTCGAGGGTCGCGTTGCGCGCGATCCTGAACAGCCAGGCCGCAGGCGTGGTGTTGCGCGCTTCGAACCGGGCATAGGCCTGGTAGGCGTTCATGAAGACCTGGGCCGTGATGTCCTCCGCGTCGGCCGAGCTTGGGACCTGCGCCCGGACATAGGCGTAGATCCGGCCCATGTAGGCGCGGTAGAGGTCCTCGAATTGCGGCCGGTCGGCGAGCACGGCCGGCTCATGGTATGCGGGCGTCCCATATTTGAGGCAACGCCCGGTCGAACTCGGGCGTAACGACCATGGAAACCCTAAGCCTTGAGAGCGGCCCCGATCTCCTTCGGTCGGTTCGTGAAGACCGAGTCCGGTTTGCAGTACTTGCACCAGGCCACCGCCTGGTCGTCGTCCACCGGCCACACCCCGACCGCGCCGCCGGCGGCATGGACCTCCTTCACCAGCTGCGGGTCCATCGCGCCCCAATGAGGCGAGAAAACGTCGGCGCCCGACTCCTTCATCATGCGAGCCGGGTCGATCGGCCGGGCGCCCTCGAGGATGCCGAGCTGCAGCCTTGGCTCCATCTCTCGCAGGACGCGGATCGAAGGGTGGTGGAACGAGACGGCAGCGCATTCTGCCACGGCTCCGAGCTGCCGCAGCATGGCCACGAGCTTGTCCTCTAGACCCGGGTACTGGATCGGCACCTGCTTGATCTCGATCACGAGCCCGACCCTTCCAAGGGCCAGCTCGACCACCTCCTGCAGCAGCGGGATCCGCTCCCCGTGGCCGGCATCCAGGCGGCGGAGCTCGGCGGCGCTGTGGTCGCGGACCATACCCCGGCCGTTGGTCGTGCGCTCCAGCGTGTGGTCGTGGATGACGACCAGCCGGCCGTCGGACGAGAGATGGACGTCGCACTCGATGAGGTCGCATCCCACGTCGATCGCGGATCGGAATGACCGCAGAGTGTTCTCGGGATGATCGGCCGGGTTCCCACGATGGCCGCCGAGCAGCGGCCGACCATCGTCGTGAGCGGCTTCGTACCGAGCCCGAATCGATTCAGTCAAGCGCCGGTCAGTCTAACTGTGGGATGGGCCCAATCTGGTGTAGACCAATTGGTTAGCGATCGGTCGGTTGTCTATAGTGCGAGGGTGATCCCTGAACGGCCGCAGACCATCGGACAGCTTCGCGCGAGCGGACATCAGCGCGAGACCGTCAAGCAGGAGATGCGGCGCAACCTCCTGACCCGCCTGCGCTCCGGCGAGACGCTGCTGGAAGGCATCGTGGGCTACGACGACACCGTGCTCCCGCAGCTGGCCAATGCCGTGATCTCGGGCCACGACGTCATCCTGCTCGGCGAACGCGGCCAGGCAAAGAGCCGGATCATGCGGTCGCTGGTCAGCCTCCTCGATCCGCAGGTGCCCGGGATCGCGGGCTGCGAGATCAACGATCACCCGTATGCGCCCATCTGCCGGCGCTGTCTCGACCTGGTCGCCAAGAATGGGGACGCGGTCGAGATTGAGTGGATAGAGCGGGACCGCCGGTATGGCGAGAAGCTCGCCACGCCGGACATCTCGATCGCGGACCTCATCGGCGAGGTCGACCCGATCAAGGTTGCCGAGGGCCGCTATCTAGCAGACGAGCTCACCATCCACTACGGCTTGCTGCCGCGCACGAACCGCGGCATCTTCGGCATCAACGAATTGCCCGACCTTGCAGAGCGCATCCAGGTCGGCCTGCTCAACATCATGGAAGAGAAGGACGTGCAGATCCGGGGCTACCGGGTGAGGCTGCCGCTCGACCTGTTCGTCATCGCCAGCGCAAACCCGGAGGACTACACGTCACGCGGACGCATCATCACGCCGCTGAAGGACCGCTTTGGCTCGCAGGTCCGCACTCACTACCCGCTGAGCATCGGCGAAGAGATGCAGATCATGGAGGCGGAGAAGCACCCCATCCCCGAGGACTTCGAGCTGATCTTCCCGTCCTTTATGAAAGAGATCGTCGCCGAGCTCACTCACCTTGCACGGCGCAGCCCGCACATCTCTCAGTCATCCGGCGTCTCGGTGCGCATGTCGATCGCCAACTTCGAGAACCTGGCCAGCAACGCGGTCCGGCGCGCCGCCCGCCTCGGCGAGACGCTCGCAG
>Ga0209118_1000341_pt1 | contig 27230 bp, 19 predicted proteins | sample BlaSpr_A8_Ref_M1_FD_187988 | JGI IMG/M metagenome (GOLD analysis project Ga0209118, IMG submission 187988) | Forest soil microbial communities from Thunder Bay, Ontario, Canada - Black Spruce, Ontario site 2_A8_Ref_M1 (SPAdes) (version 2) | ecosystem: Environmental > Terrestrial > Soil > Boreal...
CCCCGCCGTAGCTGCGGCTCGGTGCGGAGTAACTCCGGCTCGGCGCCGAGTAGGAGCGAGAGGGTGCCGAATTGCCGTGTTGCGGAGCAGAGTACGAGCGAGATGGCGCTGAGTTGCCGCGTTGCGGAGTAGAGTATGAACGCGACGGTGGCGCGTAGGAGCGGTTGCCGCTAGAAGAAGGCGCCCGATTGCTGTACGAGGGCGAAGTGCGTTGCGGCGGCGCGTAGGAGCGGTTGCCGCTAGAAGAAGGCGCCCGATTGCTGTGGAAAGACGGCGTGCCTTGTGAGCTAGAACCGGCCGCACCGGCCTGCGAACCGCGCGCCCACGGCGGACGATTCGACTGGTTAGTGCGCGCAGTCTGAGTGGAACCGACCGCCGGGCCGTTGGAGCGGCCAAAGCCTTGTGGGCCCTGACCGCGATCGGTCACATTGCCCTGCGCTGCCCAGGTGTGTGTGCCGTTAGCGGCGCGCTGAGGCATGTTGCCGCCGCCCGTATTGCTCGGCGTGCGCGACATGTTTTGCATCGCCGAGGGCGGCCTATTGCTGGACAACTGCCGCTGGCGGGCCGACATTGCTTCATTGTTGGACATCGTGGTCGAGCGGCCGGCGCCAGCCGGTGCGTTCGGAGAAACTCCACGTTGGCTTGCAGTTCCAGTCAGGGAATGGTTTGTCGCGCTATTCATGGGGGCATTGCCTGTACGGCCCACGGACAATCGGCTGGTGTTGATCGTTCGAACCGGCATATGAGACGCAGCCGACGAAGGCGCGGTGCGCGCCATCACCGAGCGGTTCTGAATCGCCGATGGCGGCTTGGCAACGTTTGCGCGAGCGTTCGCCGCTCCAACGAAGCTCTGCTTGGACGGCGTGAAGGAGGCTCGATTGCTCATCTGAGCGCCCTTCAGGGAGGCGGCGGTCACATGCGTGGCGCCACGATTGATGGCTTGACCGTTAACGAAGGCATTGCGCGAGGCCCCCGTCACTGCATTTGGATTGTGCGCATTCACGAAATTAAAGTTGTGCATATTCCTCGAGTTGAGGATATTGACGTTGTTGATCCGGGTGTTCCGGAAGTTGATGTTATTGATGAATGCGCGGCTGCAGCGGAACCCGGGAAAGAAGGGTTCGCCAAATCCGAGTGGGAACCAGCCGATGCCCCCGCCAAAGCCGAATCCAAAACCACCGCCACCGAAAAAGCCCACGAACGCGGGGCCGAAAATTGGACGCTCGAAAATCGCTCCCGGGCACCAGCCCCACCCGCCACCGAAATAATTCCAGCGGCCGTAGTGGAAGGGAGCGAAGCCCCAGGGTTCAGTGTCAACCCAACTCCAGCCCCATGGGCCCACCCAATTCCAATAACCCACGCTGTAGGGCGCCCAGCCTACATCAACATGACTCGGATACCACACGGGACCGTAGTCGGGTTCTTCGCGCCAAGTTCCGTTGTCATCGAGATCGGAGTAGCCAGGAACATCGCGCGAAACGTAGCGAGCGGAGACTGAGTCATCTTCGTGCTTATCGCGTTCTAGTGCCCAGCTATCCAAACCGTCGGGGCCTGGCGCCTGCGAGACGCTGTATTCCGGATTTTCTGCTCCATTGAACTCGGCGCGCTCACCGGCGTGAATCTCATACGTCTTGCCGCCAGCAGTGGCTTCGCCTTCGCCGCGCATCGCGGTGACACGGCTCGAGTCTCCGTTTTCGTTGACGTCAATGCGAAAAGCGCCAGCCTGCTTGACCGTGAACGCAAGATTGGGTGCATCTACTTCGTAGACGTCACCCTGACGCAATTCGCGAACCCGGAAGTTGATGGAGCCTTCGGCGAGACGCATCTGGATGATGTTTTCGTCAAGATTGAGGAAGGAAAGTGAGGTCATGCCGCCAAGGTGGATGCTCGCCTGACCAGCCTGTAATTCGGCGCGCGAATCCTTGTCGCTCCAGATCTTGTCGCCGATGGTCACAGTGCGGTTCCTTGCAGCGGCCCCCCAATCACCGGAGCCCCCCGGCTGCATCGACACACTGCCGTCAACGGAGCTGATACGCGCGACGCGCGCCGGCGGGTCGCCTTCATCCGCGCGCGCCTTCGGCACTGCAAGAAAGAGAAGACCGCTTAGACAAAGCAGCAAGCTGAGGCTGCTCTTTATACTGGATGTGGTCTTCATGGTGGTCCCCTGTCCTCGGCTTGGGCGAAGCCCATCAGCCGATGGGAGTATATCCCTGAACGAACTCCCATCAAGTAGAACCCGGCGGTGGGAAAGAAGTTGCCCGCGGAGAGGCCCTCAAAGGTGGTAGCCAAAGAAGTGACGACTCGGGGTCAAACGATTTTGCGCTAAATCGCGCAGATTCAGTAGCTTATGACATTCGAACCGATGTTGCAGGCGACAAGGGCCGCTGGCTTGTTGGGGCAGCATTCCCCCCAATCTGATAGCCAAATCCACGAATTGTGCGAATCAAGGGGCGTTCGTGGCCGTTGTCCACCTTGCGGCGAAGGTAGTTGATATACACATCTACAACGTTTGTCGCCGTCTCGAAATTCAACTTCCAGACTTCCCGGACAATCTCCGTGCGTGAAACTGGCTGACCGGCGTGGTGCATCAAGCATTCGAGCAAGGCAAATTCCTTTGGGCTAAGAGAGACGGCGTACCCACTACGCTGTACCGAATGGGAAATTCGATCGAGTTCCAGGTCTTCAACGTTCAAGACGGCGCGCGCGGGGCGGCTGCCCCGGCGCAAGACCGCGCGAATGCGCGCGGCCAGTTCGGCGAAGGCGAAGGGCTCAGCGACGAAATCGTCTGCGCCGGCATCGAGGCACCTCACGCGATCTTCGAGCGCGGAAGGTCCGGCGACGATCAGGACCGGCAGTTCGGGTTTCTTCAAACGGATATTGCGAAGCACCTCCAAACCTGCGGCACCCGAGAGATTCAGATTGAGTATTACGAGGTCGTACGGCTGGTCGGTGGCAAGGCGTTGCGCTTCGTTTCCATCGGCGACTACCCTGACTGCGAACTGCTCCTGCTGAAGCCGCTGGCTGAGGAACTCCGCCAGGGCGGCGTCATCTTCCGCGACAAGGATTCGCATTGGCTCACACTCTGGGGAAAACAATCTAGGAAGGGGGTGAGACCAGTTTGGGCATGGGCAGGAAAACTGTCAAGAAACGTTGCAAGCGTGTAGGCCGAAACGTTATCCCCTGTACGGGATCTAAGGTGCGAAATCGGATCAGCTGTTTCGCTTCCGGAAACACGAAATTGACTTCACGGTGGATAAGTGTATCTTCTATTTCCAGATGAAAATTTCCCCAGCCGGAGGTGATTTGTGAATCGAAGACTGACGCTTGGTGTGCTCGCTACGGGTTGCTTGTTCCTCTCACTCGCTGGCTGCCAGAAATCGGCAGATCAGCAAGCCACGACGGATACTGCTTCATCCGGCTCAGAGCCCGCAAAGTCCACGCCAGAGAAATCTCAACCGAGAAGAGTGGAAGTGAAGCCCCTCATTGTGCCTGCGGACACGGAGATTACGGTCGTCCTGGATCAGACACTTAGTTCAAAAACCAGCACGTCCGGGCAGACATTCACCGCCACCGTGGAGTCACCCGTTGAAGTCGATGGAAAGGTGGCCATTCCCAAGGGCGCGCGGGCTTCCGGTATCGTGAAGGATGCCAAACCTGCCGGCCGGTTCAAAGGGGGTGCGGGACTCTCCCTTGGCTTAACGAGTATCGAAATCAATGGCAAGGACCACGCCATGGAGACTTCCAACGCCACGATGGTCAGCAAGGGTAAGGGCAAGAGAACCGCAGTAATGGTTGGTGGAGGCGCTGCGGGAGGCGCCGGCATCGGCGCCCTGGCGGGAGGCGGAAAAGGCGCGGCAATCGGCGCGTTAATCGGTGCGGCCGCGGGTGCCGGCGGTGCCGGCCTCACAGGGAACCGCGACATCACTCTGGCGGCAGAAACCGCTCTCTCCTTCAAGCTGTTGCAGCCGCTCGAAGTAAAGGGCAGGCGCTAAGCTATCTACGCCCCGCGGATTTTCCTCAAGTTTCGTGGGGCGTTTCTTTCTTCTCTCAGAAAGCCATAAGCAAGATCGCGGCTGTCGCGTTGCGCCCGCAATGTGACGACGCGGGAATAGATGCACACCGAAAGCTTCCAGCGCCGCTATTGACGTGAGACCCCACTCTCGCTAGTGTCTGGGCTTCCTTTCGGCTCCCGAGGAATCCCGCATTGGCCAAGACGGCGTCAGAACCACCAGCTGCAACCTCTATTCGTCCGGCCCGCGCCATGGGTTTCCGTGACGTAGTCTTGTTCTACGTCGTCACGGGCGTCAGTCTGCGCTGGATTGCGACCGCTGCGAGCATTGGCGCGAGTTCCGTGGTGCTGTGGATTGGTGCGTGGCTCTTTCTCTACCTGCCGCTGGCGCTCTCCGTCATCGAGCTTACTTCTCGATATCCGGCTGAAGGCGGACTCTATGTCTGGACCAAAAAAGCCTTCGGCGAGGGTTCCGGCTTCCTCGCCGGGTGGATGTATTGGACCAGTAATCTACCCTACTATCCGACAGTGCTGATTTTTGCGGCCAGCAACCTGTTGTTTCTCCGCCCGGAATGGCAACGCTATTCGCACGACCCCGCCTACTTCACTCTTTTTTCGGTGCTGATGCTGGCAGGCCTTACGTTGATCAATCTTGTCGGTTTGAACATTGCAAAATGGTCTTACAACGTCGGCGCGCTGGCGATGTGGATTCCGGCCGGCATGGTTATGGTGATGGGTGTGATCGCGTGGTGGCATTTCGGTCCAGCGACTTCATTCCGACCCGCGAACTTATATCCGAGCGTGCATCCGCGCGACATCATCTCCTGGAACACCTTTATTTTTGCCTTCATCGGCTGCGAAGCAGGCTCGATCATGGCGGAGGAGATTAAGGATCCGCGAAGAAATATTCCGCGTGGCCTAATGCTCGCAGGTGTGACCGTTACAGCGTGCTATATCCTGGGAACAATCTGCATACTTCTGGCCCAGCCGGGCTCGGAGACGAGCAATCTGGATGGCTTGGTTCAGGCCATTGCAAAGACCTCAAGCCGCATTGGCGTTCGCGGCCTCTCGCAGATGGCCGCGGCATTGATCGCCGTCAGCAACATCGGGGCTGCGGCGGCATATCTGGCGGTTGCTTCCAGGCTCCCTTTCGTCGCAGGTATTGACGGGTATTTGCCTCACGCATTTGGCAAGCTTCATCCGCGTTGGAAGACGCCGTACGTTTCCGTGCTGGCCCAGGGGATCATCGGCATCGTTTTTGTGTTTCTCGGCCAAGCAGGCACATCCGTGAAGGGGGCTTACAATGTGCTAGTCAACATCAGCGTAATCACTGCTCTTGTTCCCTTCTTGTTCTTATTCGCTGCCGTCGTTCGCGTCCAAAATGATCCTGTTAGCCCTGGCGTGATTCGCATCCCGGGAGGGAAGCCAGTAGCTCGAGTGGTCGCAGGCATCGGTTTTTCGACGACCCTCTTCGCGATCGTTCTTTCGCTATTCCCATCACCCGACGATCCGCATATTTTTCTCGCGGCCGGGAAGATTCTTGGTTCGACCGCCATACTGCTGGGGATAGGAATCGTCATCTATTGGATTGGAAAGACAAAAGTTGATCACGGCGCGCGATTGCCGTCGCCATGACGCACTCGGGTTATTCTTCCGTGCCCAGTCGCTCGCTTACATAACGCCGAATATCCAAGCTCAGGTCTTCCATGGGCGCGTAATAGCCAAACTTGTGAACTCGCGCGCCAATTCCCTGCTGCACGCGTTTGCAGATCGCCCAGTCCTGGCGGTTAATGAGGTCCCAGAAATCCACAGCGTCGCTCGGGTCAAAATCCGGCTTGGCCATTTCCTCCGGATGAAAAAGAAACTCGCAAACGATGCGAGTCCGCGCAGGCCCCTGCGGCCAGAGCGTGAACGCAGCGACGTGTTCAGCGGCGAGGCTGAGCATAAAATTGGGATAGAGGAGTTCGCCTTTGTGGCGGACCTTCTCATCCTCGTTCAAGCCGGGAAACGGTTTCCGCTTTGTCGTTCCACTAAATGTAAATGTAAACGCGCCGTCGCGGTGCGGAATTCCTCGGTCCCAATCGAGCTGCGCGCCACCCTGCTGCCTGAATGCTGGCACCACTTCGCACAATTCCGGGTGCACGCCGCCGCAGTGGTAACACTCGTTGTAATTCTCAAGGATGATCTTCCAGTTTGCCTGAACCTCGTACTGGATGCGCCGCGCAACGCGCAGATCGCGCAATGGATAGCGCTTCACTCGCTCAACAGCTTCACCTAGCTGCTGCGAAAGAGTCTTGCCTTTTTTTGCGGCAGATTCTGGCGTCAGATTCAGAAAGAAAAATCCACCCCAAGTCTCGACGCCTACCGGGTACAACGAATAATCCGCTTTACAAAAACCATCTCCCTCGCGAATGTGCGGCGCGTTGAGCAATCGCCCATCCAGAGCGTAAGTCCAATGATGATACGGGCACCGAATGCCATTCGGCCCGAGCACGCCGTCATTCCGAAGCATGCCTACGGCCTCTTCCTCGCCGCTTGCTTCGCAAAGACGCGTGCCCCGGTGCCGGCAGACGTTGTAATGCGCTCTCAACTCCCCTGCCTTGGTACGAACGACGAGGATGCTCTCCCCCGCCGCCTCTAGCACCACAAAGTCTCCCGGATTGGGCAGTTGCTCCTCCCGCCCGGCGCAGAACCACTCCTGGCAGAAGATGCGCTCTTTTTCGCGCGAAAAAATCTCTTCTGACAGGTAATAGGAACTCGGCAGCGTTTTCTGCAGCACACTCTCTGATGGATTGTTTGTGGTGGTCATTGTTTCCTCACCGGCGATTCTTCTTCCAGTCTCGGAGTGCCTGGTGTGCGGCGTTCCGGCCGGGGGCTCCGGTCACGCCGCCTCCAGGATGGGCGCCCGCGCCGCACAGATACAATCCTGCTATGGGCGTTCGATATTGTGACCAGCCTGGCACCGGCCGCATAAAAAATAGCTGTTCGAGACTCAAGTCGCCATGAAATATGTTTCCTTCCGTCAAACCGTAAGTCCGCTCGAGGTCGAGCGGCGTCAATACGTGTCGGGCGACAATCGCGCCAGGGACATTCGGGGCATACTCGGCAATTTTCCTAACCACGCGATCGCCCAGCAAGTCCTTCTTTGCGTCCCAGTTCCCTTCCCGCAAGCGATACGGTACATATTGCACAAAACATGTCATAACATGCTTGCCTCGCGGAGCGAGAGAATCGTCGACGTTCGAAGCCACGACGCAATCCACCCACAGCTCTTCGGGAATGTCTCCAAACTTTGCGATGTCGTAACACCGCTCCGCAAACTCGAGCGAGGGCACGAGTGTATACAGGGAACGCTCCTGCGGCGAAGCGTTCGCGAGAGTCCCGGTGAAGCGCGGCTCCTCGCCCAACACCAGATTCACCTTTGCACACGGGCCGTCCATCTTGATCCCGCGCACGGCACGCAAGAACTCGTCCGGCATATCGCCCGGCGCCACCATTTGTAGAAAAGTGCGCTTCGGATCGGCGTTCGAAAGCACCATTCGCGCGCGAATCTCTGTTCCATCTTCCAGAATTACGCCGCGCACGCGGCCATTGCTTACATCCACACGCACAACCGTTGCACTCGTGCGAATCTCTGCGCCAAACTTCCGCCCTGCCGCGGCCAGGGCCTGCGTGATTGCTCCCATTCCACCCATTACGTGCCCGAAAAAGCCCTGCAGCTCTTGTTCGCCGCCACTCAGCAGATGAAACAACAAACCAATCGCCGTCCCGGGCTGATAAGGACCGCCATGCTTTCCGTAAACATTGTTGGCCAGGAACAGCGTCTTCATCTTCTCCGATTCGTAATTCCGGTCTAGAAACTCGCCCAGGCTGCCGGTCAGAAAGGAAATTAGCTGAGCAATCTCCGTGCTCGAGATGCCGCGAAAGCGCCTCCCCACGCGCAACAGATCCATCCACCCATCAAGCGTGCTTGTCTCCGGCTGGGGAGGCGGCTCCAAAAAAAATGGCTGCAGGTACTGGGCGAGCTTTTTCAATTGTTCATCAACCCGAACAAATGTCTTCGCATCTTTCGCTGAGATTTTTTGAAACTCGGCGACGGCACGATCACGGCTGGCCCACCACGGCACAACACTTCCATCGGGAAAGGCCACTTGTAGCGCAGGATCGCACGGGACCATTCGCAACCCGTGTTCGCGAAGATTTAAGTCCTGAATAACTTCGGGTCGCAACATGCTGGCGATATAGGAGGTGGTGGACGCATGGCAGCCCGGAGCAATCTCTTCCGTCACGCAGCAGCCGCCGACAATCTCCCGACGTTCGAGTATCAGGGTGGAGAGACCGGCGCGCGAGAGATAAGCTCCTGCGGACAGGCCGTTATGGCCCGCGCCGACGACGATCGCGTCGTAGACGGCCTTGGGTGAAGGACCCATGTTCAGAATGAGCCGCTGTCCTTGCAAAGAATTTTCATAAATTGCTTTTTTGTCACCAAGAATATACAAGCTGAATGCAGTTTTGACCGCTCTTTTATTCCCTATCCGGCGCAAATGGGTCTTAACTGTCGCTCTTGCCCACCAATTTCACTCGACGTTGCCAAATGTCATACAATCCATGAGTACACACGCGGCCATCTTGCACGGTACGAAGAGACGCAGGACATCGCCTCATGGACCACGCTTTTATCTGTGACGCTATTCGAACGCCCATCGGACGCTATGGCGGCTCTCTCTCTTCGATCCGCACCGACGACCTGGCCGCTCATCCCATCAAAGCGCTGATGGAACGCCATCCTGGTGTCGATTGGTCCGCGCTCGACGACGTGATTTACGGCTGCGCCAACCAGTCCGGCGAGGACAATCGCAACGTTGGCCGCATGGCTCTTCTCCTCGCTGGATTGCCGAAAGAGGTCTCCGGTGCAACCGTCAATCGTCTCTGCGGTTCTAGCATGGACGCCATCGCCACCGCATCCCGCGCTATCAAGAGCGGTGAGGCCTCCTTTCTCATCGCCGGTGGTGTGGAGAGCATGTCGCGGGCTCCTTTCGTTTTAAGCAAAGCCGACGCGGCTTTTTCTCGCAACGTGAAACTCGAAGATACGACCATCGGCTGGCGCTTCGTCAATCCGCTCATGAAAGCGAAATACGGAGTGGATTTAATGCCCGAGACCGCCGAGATTGTTGCCGAAGAGTTCCGCATTAGCCGGGAAGATCAGGACTCTTTCGCGTTGCGTAGCCAGCAGCGCGCCGCGGAGGCTATGCAAAGCGGCCGCTTGGCCGAAGAGATTGCTCCGGTCCCCCTTCCCCAGAAAAAAGGGACCGCCGTTTCCTTCTCGGCAGATGAGCATCCGCGCCCAGCCACGACTCTCGAAGCGTTGTCAAAGCTCAAAGGCGTGGTCAAGCCGGAAGGCACGGTCACGGCCGGTAATTCTTCGGGAATAAACGACGGCGCCTGCGCACTAATCCTGGCCAGCGAATCCGCCGCAAAGAAACATGGTCTTACCCCCCGCGCTCGCATCGTGGCCGCCGCTGCCGCGGGAGTTGCACCGCGAATCATGGGCATGGGCCCGGCGCCGGCAACGAAAAAAGTTCTCGCGAAGGGCAATCTCACCCTTGCGGACATGAATGTCATCGAGCTGAACGAGGCTTTCGCTTCCCAGGCTTTGGCAGTCCTCCGCGACTTGGGGATCCCTGACGATGCGCCTTACGTCAATCCAAACGGCGGCGCGATCGCGATCGGACATCCTTTGGGAGCTAGCGGCGCGCGGCTCGTCACCACGGCGACCTATCAATTGCAGCGCACCCGCGGCCGCTATGCACTTTGCACAATGTGCATCGGCGTGGGCCAGGGGATTGCTATTATTCTCGAGCGCGTCTAGGCCCTACGAAGCAGCGAGCTGCGGGCGAATTTTGATCCGCGGCTTATAGAGGAAGAGGCATGGTCCAAATTCGAGGTTATCGCCGGCCCGAGCCGGGCATACAACCCTCCCATCTGCATCCGCCATACGTTTCCTCTATCAAGCGCGCTCCGACGAAGCCACTCGTGGAGATACCGCAAACTCTTTCCGAGATCACGGGACCGGTCTTCGGTCCGGAAGTTGTGCAACCAAAAGCCTGCGACCTCACTTCTCAGCACCACGGCTCTCCCCAAGGCCAGCGCATCATCGTTAGCGGCCGCGTTCTAGATGAAGATCATCGCCCGGTCCCCAACGCCCTTATTGAGGTTTGGCAAGCCAACGCCGCGGGCAGGTATCTCCATAAGATTGATCAGCACAATGCTCCCCTGGATCCGAATTTCACCGGCTGCGGTCATACCGTCACGGACCCAGAGGGGCGCTATCGATTTATTTCCATTCGGCCTGGCGCATATCCCTGGCGCAATCACTACAACGCCTGGCGGCCCGCCCACATTCATTTTTCTCTTTTTGGCCCGGCCTTCGCGACGCGCCTCGTTACGCAAATGTATTTCCCCGGTGATGCCCTGCTGCCGTTCGATCCGATATTCAATTGTGTCGCCGATGAAAAAGCGCGCGAACGCCTGATCTCCCTTTTCGATTGGGAAACCACGATTCCGGAAACGGCGCTCGGCTACAAGTTCGACATTATTCTCCGAGGCCGCGACTCCACTCCGATGGAAAGTTAACGTGAAGACTCCCGCCACAACCTCGCAAACGGTCGGACCCTTCTTTAGCATTGGCTTAGACCGTCTTTGCACCGACAATCTGGCGGGCCCAGGAATATCCGGCGAGCGTTTAACGCTTGAAGGCAGAGTGCTCGATGGCGACGGCCAGCCCGTACCTGATGCGATGATCGAAATTTGGCAGGCCAATGTGCACGGCAAACACGCTCATCCGGAAGACACTCAACAGAAAACGCTGGAACCGGCCTTTTCTGGCTACGGCCGCGTGCCCACCGATGACAAAGGACAGTTCCGCTTCGTGACGATCAAGCCCGGGCGTGTCCCAGGTCCCGGCGGAAAGCTGCAGGCGCCACATCTCGTCCTATCGGTGTTCATGCGCGGACTTCTGAAACGCCTGGTTACTCGCATCTATTTCCCCGGCGAGGCCGCGAACGATGCCGATTTTGTCTTGGGCTTGGTCGAACCGGCCCGCCGCCCCACGCTGATTGCAAAGAAGGTACAGGGACAGGACGCAGTTCTCCGATGGGACATCGTCCTGCAAGGCTCCGAAGAGACTGTTTTCTTTGACTGCTGACAAGGACGAGACTCGCCGCATGCAATTACTTGATCCTCTATTTCGCTGGCAGGCGCTGGACGAAATCTTCTCCGATCGCGCTAGCGTGCAACGCATGCTCGATTTTGAAGCCGCACTGGCCCGTGCGGAAGCACGCACCGGTGTGATTCTCGCTGCGGCCGCCGTCGCCATCGAAAAAAAATGCCGGGCGGAACACATCAATTTCCCGCAGCTCGCCCACGCTGCCGCCCATGCCGGAAATTTAGCTATTCCTCTTGTTAAGCAGCTCACCACGCTCGTCGCCGAAAACGACAAGGAATCCGCGCGATTCGTTCATTGGGGCGCGACCAGCCAGGATGTCATTGACACTGGCTTCGTTCTCCAATTGCGAGAGGCCCTGGACCTCATCTGCGCGGATCTCGACAGGTTGTCGCGCATCTCTGCGGAACTCACCGCGCAATTCCGAGCCACGCCTCTCGCCGGACGCACCTGGATGCAACAAGCGTTGCCAACGACATTCGGTTTCAAAACTGCCGGCTGGCTTGACGCTCTGACTCGTCACCGAAACCGTTTTTCCGAATTGCGGCACCGGATACAAGTGTTGCAGTTCGGCGGCGCTGTGGGGACGCTCGCCGCTCTCGATGGAAAAGGTTTGGAGGTAGCACGAGCGGTCGCCGACGAGCTTCATCTGGAGCTCCCCGATATTCCCTGGCATAGCCATCGTGATCGCATCGCCGAAGTTGCGACCACGATGGGCCTGCTCAGCGGCACGCTCGGAAAAATCGCGCGCGACATTTCGCTTCACTCACAGACCGAAGTCGCAGAACTTTCTGAGCCTTCCGCTGAAGGCCGCGGGGGCTCTTCTACCATGCCGCACAAACGCAACCCCGTCACCTCGGCGGTCGTTCTCTCCGCGGCCATCCGCGTGCCGGCACTGGTTAGCACGATTCTTTCGGCAATGGTGCAGGAGGACGAACGCGGCCTCGGTGGCTGGCACGCGGAGTGGGAATGTCTCCCGGAAATCATCCTGCTGACAGGTGGGGCGCTGCATCATCTCACTGAAACTTTGCCGGGTCTCGCGATCCATTCGGAAAAGATGCGTGAAAATCTGGAATTGACAAAGGGCCTGATTTTTGCCGAGGCGGTGACGATGGCGCTGGGAAGCAAGATTGGCCGCCTGCAGGCTCATGAACTGGTTGAAGCAGCCTGCCAGCGGGCGCTCGCTGCGCAGAAAGATCTCCGAGCCATCCTGGCTCAGGATCCCGCTATCGCCGGACAACTGAGTTCCGCCGACCTCGATCGCCTATTCGATCCCCAGCGGTACTTAGGCGTTTCTAATCTTCTGATCGAGCGTGTTCTCACCTCTCACCAAAACAAAAAAATTAAGAATTCCGGAGAAAGCGAGTAAAGCGAATGCCCTTCGTTGAAATCGGTGACTTCCGCGCTCACTACGCGTTGTCAGGTCCAGCAGAGTCACCAGTTCTGGTTCTTTCGAACTCACTGGGCACGAATTTTTCGATGTGGGACCCCCAGCTGCCCGAATTCGAGAAACGTCTGAGAGTTCTTCGCTATGACACGCGAGGTCACGGCCAATCCTCCGTCACTCCGGGACCCTACCGAATCGAACAACTTGGCCGCGACGTGCTGCATATTCTCGACCGGCTCAATATTGACCGTGCTCATTTTTGCGGCCTATCGTTGGGAGGGATGACCGGGATGTGGCTTGGAGTACACGCGCGGGAACGATTGCACAAGTTGGTCTTGTGTAACACCGCAGCTCGCATCGGTACAGCGGACGTTTGGAACGTCCGGATCGAAGCTGTGCGCAAGGGCGGCATGAAATCGATCGCGCCTGCGGTCATCGAGCGCTGGTTCACGCCCGCATTCCGCGCTGCCGCTCCCGAAGCCGTCGCACGGACGGAGCGTATGATCGAAGCCACTTCATCGGAAGGTTACGCCGCATGCTGCGCCGCGGTTCGCGATACGGATCAGCGCGAGACCATTTCATCCATCAACACACCCACACTTGTCATTTGCGGCGCCCTGGACCCCGCCACACCACCAGCCGACGGCCAGTTCCTTGCTACCAAGATTAGCGGCGCACGCTGTGTGGAGCTGCCCACCGCGCATCTATCGAACGTGGAAGCTGCCGCTCAATTTTCATCGGAAGTGATCCGATTTCTTGCCGGGTGAGGAGGAACTGCGATGGACGAGCGTGAACGCTATGAGAAAGGTCTGTCGGTGAGGCGTGCCGTCCTCGGTGACGCCCACGTAGATCGCTCGATGAAGAACCGCAATGAGTTCAACCAAGAATTTCAGGATCTGCTCACGCGCTACGCGTGGGGCGAAATATGGACTCGCCCAGGCCTGCCGCGGAAAACGCGAAGCCTGCTTACGATTGTGATGCTTGTCGCCCTCAACCGCCCCGACGAATTCCGCATGCACCTCCGCGCCGCCCTCACTAACGGCGTTACGAAGGATGAAATCAAGGAAGCATTGCTCCAGGCCGCCATCTATTGCGGCGTACCAGCTGCGAATTCCGCGTTCCACGCAGCGCAGGAGGTTTTTTCCGAAACTAAAGACAAGGACTAGGAAGGCACAGCCGCTACGAATCGAAGGGCAACCCCACGTAATTCTCAGCGAGCGATGTCGCTGCGGCCCGCGAACTGGTCACGTAGCCGAGCTCGGCCAGACGCAACCGATGGGAAAAATCATCGTCATTTTCCGAACGGTGCAACATCGAGGTCATCCAGTTGGAGAACCGTTGCGCCCGCCACACGCGCACGGAACAGGTTTCTGAATACTTTGCGAGCAGGTCGGTCCGCCCGCTCCTATAAAACTCCCCAAGTGCGCGAGCAAAAACCCTGACATCCGCGATGGCGAGATTCATCCCTTTCGCGCCCGTCGGTGGAACGATGTGCGCCGCATCACCCAGCAAAAAAAGCTTGCCGAATTGCATGGGCTCGGCGACGAAACTCCGCATTGCCGTTATGCCCTTCTGAAGAATTGGCCCGTCTCTCAGCACGAATCCGTCTCGCGTCGACAGCCGCGTGCGCAACTCTGTCCAAATCCGGTCCTCTGTCCAGTGAGCGATGTCTTCATCGGGGTCGCATTGCAGGTACAGACGTGAAACCTCCGGCGAACGCATGCTCAGCAGCGCAAATCCGCGCTCGTGATACGCGTAAATCAACTCCTTGGACGCCGGCGGTACTTTCGCCAGGACGCCCAGCCAGCCGAAGGCGTATACACGCTCGTTCTTCCGCAGGACGCCCGCTGGTATCGCATCGCGGCTTACTCCATGGAATCCATCGCACCCGGCAATGAAATCGCACTTGATTTCCCCGGTGATTCCCTTCTTGCGAAATTCGATGCTTGGTGATTCCTCAATTCCGTTGAGGCAAATCGCTTCCGCCTCGAAGTGAATTTGCCCGCCCGCTGCCAGCCGCGCGGCGATCAGGTCCTTGATCACCTCATGTTGCGCGTAGATGGTGATTCCTTTCCCGTTGGTCAGGTCGGCAAAATCAATCCGGTGGCCCCGCCCATCGAAGCGCAGCTCGATCCCGTGATGCACGAGTCCTTCTTTGGTTAGCCTTTCACCGACGCCCGACTCCCGCAGCAGATCCGCGGTTCCCTGCTCCAGCACACCCGCACGGATTCGCGATTCCACATGCTTGCGACTATGACTTTCCAGAATTATCGATTCAATTCCCTGCAGATGAAGGAGATGCGACAGCATCAGCCCCGCGGGTCCCGCTCCGATAATTCCAACTTGCGTCCGCATCGAGAATTGTTCCCGGGGCTCGCCATCAGACAAAAGTAATTCGCCTCAAGAGTCCGTAAACCTTTCGATGACCTCGCGCGGTATGGGGCGACTCTCGATCCGTTTTGGATCGCTCCCTACTCGCACGGTCCAAACTCGCACCTCTGTTGCTTCTACCGCCAAAATCTCCCCGCGGTACAGTTTGTGCTCAACGCGGAAGCTGCTGTTCTTCCACTCGGTGATGCACGTCTCGACCAGCACCGTGTCCCCGAAAGACGACGGCGCGATATACCGCGCTTGCGCCTCGACCAAGGGAATGCCCATGATTCCGTATGTCCTCAGCAGTTCCGGCTTCGGCAAACCCACAGATTCGAACAAAGCATTCGTGCAAGCATCAAAATATTCGAAATAGCGCGGAAAATAAACGATTCCTGCGGGGTCGCAATCTCCCCATTCCACATGAATTTGTTTCCGGTGCACGCGCATCAGCTTCCGCAATATTCGCTCATAAGGTTCTCATTCCTCCGCCTCTTGCGTGACAATATGCACATCCACTGCGGGAGATGCCCGCAGAAATCGGTGCACTGCGGAAAGATATAAATACTTGCGCCAATCACGCACCGCCGCCCGGCCAAAAATTACCTGAGTGATGTGCTTTGTGCGCACGAATTCCGCCACTGCGTCCGCGACGCTCCGGCCTTTCAGCCGCACGACTTGAGCGTCCAGATTCTCTGCAAAGCGCAGGTTGGCCGCCAGCGCGCCCTGATTGTTTTTTTCCAGGCCGAATTCCCTGTCCACATGTATGACATAAAGTTCCGCGTCCATCCGCCGCGCCATCCGTGCCGCTCGCGCAATCAAGTATTGCCCCGCGGGATTTCCCGACACGCACACGGCCATGCGCTCGCGAACGCCCCAATTCTTCCGGATGTCTTGCGCCTCCATGTACGATTCGAGGCTGCGGTCCACCTGTTCGGCCACCTGGCGTAGCGCAAGCTCGCGCAAAGCGATCAGGTTTCCTCTGCGAAAAAAATTCTTTAGTGACCGCTCGACTTTTTCCGCGCTGTAGACGTCTCCGCGCCGCATGCGGTTCAGCAAAGCTTCCGGCGTCAAATCCACCATGACGGTCTCTGTAGCCGTCAGCGGCACCCAGTCCGGAACGGTCTCGCGCACGATGATCCCGGTGATCGAGCGCACCGTGGGGGCAATGCTTTCGATGTGCTGGATATTTAGTGTGGAGACGACGTCGATTCTGGCCGCCAGCAGTTCCTGAACATCTTCATATCGCTTGCGGTGCTTACTGCCGGGAATGTTCGTGTGCGCGAGTTCATCGACGAGGACAACCTCCGGCTTTCGCTCCAGAATGGCGTCCACGTCCATCTCTTCAAAGACTGTCCCCTTATATTCAATTTTCCTGCGCGGAACGGTTTCAAGGTGCGCGGCCAATTCCGCGATGCTTTTTCGGCCGTGGGTCTCAACGACTCCGATGACCACGTCTTCACCGCGGCTCTTGCGGCGCGCGGCTTCGCTGAGCATGCTGTACGTCTTTCCCACACCTGGAGCATAGCCAAGAAAAAGTTTGAAAATTCCGCGCGTCTTCTGCGGAGGACAGGCTACTTCGAGCCATTCTTCAGGTTTCTTCGGCAAGGAGGCTATCTTCTCCGCGGCAGGTCCGGCACCTGCGCTAGAATAATGCCATGCAGAGATTTCTCGCGGGGCGCACGATGGGCATTGCCGTAGCCCTCGCCATCGTCGCCGGCATCACGTTCTTCTTTTACCGCGTCCTTCAAGTGAATCAAACCACGGTTGCACTTTCTTTCCTCCTCGCGATTCTAGCAGTTTCGGCCGTTTGGGGCACGGTGGTCTCCGTCATCATGTCGATTGTGGCCATGCTGGCCTTCAATTATTTTTTTATTCCCCCAATCGGGACTTTGACGATCACCGATCCCCAGAATTGGGTCGCTCTGTTCGCATTTCTCTTTACTTCCATCATGGGGAGCCAGCTTTCCGCGCGAATCCGCAAAGAAGCTGACGAAGCCCACTACCGACGCCGCGAGATCGAACGACTTTACCGATTCAGCCAGAAACTCCTGGGCGAAGGCAACGTCATTCAGCTCATGAACGCCATACCAAATTACATCGTCGACAGTTTTGAAGCCGGCGCGGCCGAGCTGTTCCTTCCTCAGAAAGACAAATTTTATCGTTCCGGATTCGGAGCCGCTCACCTCGATGAAGAGCGAATGAAGGCCGCTTTTCTACGCGACGAAACTACGGTGGATTCGCAGCTTGGGCTCTATTTTGTTCCTGTGCGGCTGGGAGTCCGCCCCCTCGGGAGCTTGGGGATTTCCGGTTCCGAGCTGTCTCGTCAGACTTTGGACGCCATCGGCAGCCTTGTCGCCATCGCCATCGAGCGGGCCCGCGCCATCGAGCAGCTCGGCGAAACTGAAGCCGAGCGCCAGGGCGAGCGCCTTAAGTCCGCTCTTCTCGATTCCATTGCGCACGACTTTCGCACCCCGCTAACTTCGATCAAAGCTGCCGTGACTGGACTCCTGGCGCCTGCGTCTCCGAAGCCAGCCCAGAGCCGCGAATTGCTCACGATAATTAATGAAGAATGCGACCGTTTGAACCACTTGGTCGAGGAGGCAGCTGAGATGGCCCGGCTTGAATCAGGTGAGGTCGAACTGCATTTTGTACCTACCCCGATTGAAACAATAATTCAAGCCGCCACGGAGTACTCAAAAACATCTTTGGCCGGCCGCACCATCCACTTTCAGGTAAGCCCCGGCCTGCCCCCCGTTCGCGCGGACCTCGATCGTGCCAAGGACGTTCTCGTCCAGTTGCTCGACAACGCCAACCTTTACTCACCCAAGGATCAGCCCATTACAATTTCGGCGGAACTCACCGGAGATTCGATCACCACCAGCGTGGCCGACCGCGGGCCAGGCATCGAGGACATCGAACAGGGGATGATTTTCGACAAGTTCTACCGCGGCAAAGACCAGCGCTATCTTGTGCGCGGCACCGGCATGGGCCTGCCCATCGCGAAAGCCATCGTCACTGCCCACAACGGCGTCATCAGCGTCACGAGCCAGCCGGGCCATGGTTCTGTGTTTTCATTTACCCTGCCCGTCGCGCGTCCCTCTCCGGAGAAGTCATGACAGAAGCCAACATCCTCATCGTCGACGACGAGCCGCAAATCCGCCGCGTGATGCGTTCCACGCTTTCGTCTCAGGGTTATACCGTCACGGAGGCGAAGACCGGCGAAGAAGCCCTCGATTCCATTCGCAAAGAGCGCCCTGATCTCGTGCTTCTCGACGTGAACATGCCCGGCATGGGAGGAATCGAAGCCTGTCGCGAAATTCGCCGCTCCTCGGACGCTCCCATCATCATGCTTACTGTGCGCAAGACGGAGCGTGACAAAGTGCTTGCGCTCGATGCCGGTGCCGACGATTATGTCGTCAAGCCATTCGGCATTGAAGAGCTCCTGGCGCGCATTCGCGCCTCGCTTCGGCGCTATTCCCCCGGAGACAAAATCCCTCCTTTCGTTTCGCGCGACGTCAACATCGATTTCGAAAGCCGCCGGCTGACCGTCCGTGGCCGCGACGTTCACCTCACGCCCAAGGAATTTGACGTCCTCAAATTTCTTGTAGCGAATCTAGGCAAGCCCATCACGCACCGGCGCCTCCTCCAGGCAGTCTGGGGCCCCGACTATGGTGAAGAAACAGAAAATCTGCGAGTGGTGATCAATCAACTGCGCAAGAAGATCGAGAGTGAACCCGCGCAGCCAAAGTACATCTTGACGGAACCCTGGGTGGGCTACCGCTTCCAGCCGCCTCGGGAAGCTTCATCGAAGTCCGCATCCCGCAAGGGTTAGCATTCAGTGTGTGGGATGGGAATCATCCAGCTCGAGATTGAGCTCGAGCACGTTGACGCGCGGCTCGCCTAGAAAGCCGAACTGCCTGCCCTGAGTATGCTTCGCGACTAGCAGCCGCAGGTCTTCGGGACTCATACTCCGCGCGCGGGCAACGCGTGGTATCTGAAATTCGGCTGCAGCGGGGGAGATGTCGGGGTCTAACCCGGAGCCCGAGGTGGTAACGAGATCTACCGGCACTGACGGCCCCGGATTTTCCGCATGGAGTTTCTCCATGTCACCTTTCACTCTATCTGTAAGTTGACGATTCGTCGGCCCAAGATTCGTGGCTCCGCCGCTCGGTGAGATTGGGTCATAGCCGCTGCCTGCTCCCGATGGACGAGGATGGAAATAACGTTCCGCGGTAAAGGGTTGTCCAATCAACCGCGACCCCACTGCCTGGCCGTTCTTTACTATCAATCCCCCGTTTGCCTGGTGGGGGAAGAAGAGCTGCCCTAATCCCGTGACTGCCAAAGGATAGAGCAGCCCGAATATCACCGTCGTAACCAGTGTCATCCAAATGGCGGTTCGTATGTTTTGTTTCATAGCATATTCTCACGCAAGACGCAGATACGTTATAACGACATCAATCAGCTTGATGCCGAGGAAGGGCGCGATCACGCCTCCCAAGCCATAAACGAGAAGATTCCGCCGCAAAAGCGCTGCCGCGCCCACCGGGCGGTACCGGACCCCGCGCAGTGCCAGCGGTATCAGTGCAACAATGATTAGCGCGTTGAAGATCACCGCAGATAGAATTGCGGACTCCGGTGTACGCAACCGCATCACGTTTAAAACTCCAAGCACCGGAAAGGCCGCCGCAAACATCGCTGGGATGATCGCGAAATATTTCGCCACATCATTAGCCACTGAAAAAGTTGTCAGCGCGCCACGCGTAATTAGTAACTGCTTGCCGATCTCGACAATCTCGATCAGCTTGGTTGGGTTGGAATCGAGATCCACCATATTCCCGGCCTCTTTTGCCGCCTGCGTGCCCGTATTCATCGCCACGCCGACATCCGCCTGAGCGAGGGCCGGTGCATCGTTGGTGCCGTCCCCCGTCATGGCCACGAGTTTCCCTTTCGATTGCTCGCTCTTTATGAGCGCCATCTTGTCCTCGGGTTTGGCTTCGGCGAGAAAATCGTCAACTCCGGCTTGGCTGGCAATCGCGGCGGCTGTCAGTGGATTGTCGCCCGTAATCATCATCGTTCGAATGCCCATCGCCCGCAGATGGTCAAACCGCTCGCGCATCCCGCCTTTTACAATATCCGTCAGCGCGATGGCGCCAAGTACGCGATGGTCTTGCGCTACAAGCAACGGCGTGCCACCGCAGCTCGAAATCTCCGTGACGCGTTGTTTGATTTCTGTTGGAACTTCATATCCCCGCTCCGCCACATACTTTGCGATCGCTTCCGGCGCCCCTTTGCGAATCTGCTGCCCGTCCAGATCGACCCCGGACATGCGCGTCTGTGCGGAAAAAGGGATAAATACCGGGTTGTGAGGCGCCAACTCGCGCCCACGCAATCCATGCTTTTCTTTCACCAGAACGACGATTGAGCGCCCTTCGGGAGTCTCATCCGCCAATGAGGCAAGCTGTGCCGCGCGTGCGAGTTCCATCTCATCCACATTGGGGCACACGTGCAAAGAAGTTGCTTGGCGGTTCCCCAGCGTGATTGTGCCGGTCTTGTCGAGCAGCAGCACATCCACATCGCCCGACGCTTCAACGGCACGGCCCGACATGGCGATCACATTCCTCTGAATCAGCCGGTCCATTCCGGCAATGCCGATCGCAGACAATAGTCCACCGATCGTCGTAGGGATCAGACACACCAGCAGCGACACAAGCACAAAAATGGTCTGTGGCGACCCCGAATAGATCGCAAAAGGCTGAAGCGTAACCACCGCAAGCAGGAAGATGATCGTCAGGCCCGCCAGAAGAATATTCAAAGCGATTTCGTTGGGCGTCTTCTGCCGCGACGCTCCTTCTACAAGCTGGATCATGCGATCCAGGAAAGTTTCGCCCGGATTCGAAGTGATGCGAATCTTGATTTCGTCGGAAAGCACCCGCGTGCCGCCGGTCACAGCGGAGCGATCCCCGCCCGACTCACGAATCACCGGCGCGGATTCACCTGTGATCGCCGACTCGTCCACCGAGGCGACTCCTTCGATCACTTCGCCATCGCCGGGAATAAATTCTCCCGCAGCGACCAGCACGATATCTCCCGTGCGCAGCTTCGAGCTAGGCACGTTTTCCGCTGAGCCATCGCTCTGCAGACGACGCGCCTGCGTTTCCGCTCTGGCCTTCCGCAGTGTATCCGCCTGAGCCTTGCCTCGTCCTTCCGCCATGGCCTCTGCAAAATTAGCAAAGAGCGCAGTGAACCACAGCCACAGTGTGATCTGCAGTCCGAATCCCAGCTGGCCCGCGTGGTGGAGCAAATCGCGCACCCATTGAATCAAGGTCAGGAGCGCTCCAACTTCAACAACAAACATGACCGGGTTCTTCACCATTGTCCGAGGATGCAATTTGCGAAACGAATCCACGACTGCTCTGGAAAGAATCTTCCGTTCAAAGAGTGGTTTTGCCTTCACTTGAGAGAGCGGATCCATAAGTTCCTCAGAATGTCTTCCCTGCGAGCATAAGCAGATGCTCAAGAATCGGCCCGAGGCTCAGCGCCGGGAAAAACGTGAGGGCGCCGACGATCAGGATGGTGGACACCAGCAGCGCTGCAAATAGCGGTCCGGTCACAGGAAAGGTCCCGAGCGAAGGCGGTGCCACTTTCTTCCTTGCAAGGTTTCCCGCAATGGCAAGAATGGGAATGACCATAAAGAATCGGCCTAACAGCTGTGCCGCCGCTGTGCTCGTGTTGTACCAGATGGTATTTGCGTTTAAACCTGCAAACGCCGAACCGTTGTTCCCCGTCGAAGACGTATAAGCGTAGAGCACCTGTGACAGTCCGTGTGGTCCTGGATTCGAGATACCTGAAATGCCAAAAGGCTCGACCACAGCGAGCGCCGAGAATCCGAGAATCGTAACGGTGAGGATAAGTACGGCAAGCATGGCCATCTTGACGTCATAAGATTCGATCTTTTTCCCCAGATACTCTGGCGTTCGTCCAACCATGAGCCCGGCGATGAAGACCGCTAGAATCACAAACACCACAATGCCGTAAAGCCCAGCGCCAACGCCGCCGAAGACAACCTCCCCCAGCATGATGTTGATCAGGGGGACCATGCCGCCCAGCGGCGTATACGAGTCGTGCATACCGTTAACAGCTCCACAACTCGCATCGGTTGTAACCGTCGCAAAGAGAGCCGAGTTTGCGATCCCGAATCGCACCTCTTTCCCTTCCATATTTCCACCCGGCTGACGAGCGCTGGCGTGTTGGTCAGCGCCGGACAGTAGAGGATTCCCCCGAGCCTCGGCCCAATAAGCAGTGGTCACCCCGGCCAAGAACAGCACCACCATCGCCGCCCAGACTGCCCAACCGTGCCGTTGTGAACCCGTCATCCGCCCCAGCGTGTACGTCAAGCCGGAGGGAATCGCGAAGATTAGAACCATTTGCAGGAAATTTGTGAAGGGCGTCGGATTTTCAAAAGGATGCGCGCTGTTCGCATAGAAGAAGCCACCGCCGTTCGTCCCAAATTCCTTGATCACTTCCTGAGAGGCTGTCGGACCTAGAGCGATCGTCTGCTGCGTAATGGTCTGCGTGACTGTCTTGCCGTCCGCTCCTTGCGTTTGCACGGCCTGCGGCTCTACAAGCTGAACAGTGGCATACGGCTTCAGGTTCTGTATTACTCCTTGAGAGATCAGCACCATTGATCCGATCAGGCAAATAGGCAACAAAACCCAGAGGAGGCAACGTGTTAAATCCACCCAGAAGTTGCCGATGGTGTTCGATTCGCGCCGCGCAATCCCGCGGATCAGGGCAATGGCCAGGACGATTCCAACAGCCGCCGAAGCGAAGTTGTGATACGCCAGGCCAGCCATCTGCGTCAGATAGCTCATGGTTGTTTCGGGCGTATACGCCTGCCAGTTCGTATTCGTGGTAAATGACGCCGCGGTTCCAAACGCCAAGCCCGGCTCCACATTGGGTAGCTTCTGAGGGTTGAGCGGGAGCCACTTCTGCGTCCGCTCGATCAAATACAAGAGAACCATGGAGACCGCACTGAACAGCAGCATCGCTGCTCCGTACTCGGTCCAACGCATTTCTCGCTCTTCCTTGACCCCCGTTAACCGGTAGATCAGCCGTTCGATCGGCCTCAGCGCGAAATCGAGAAAAGTTTTCTTGCGATCGAACACTCGCGTCATGAAAACGCCGAGCGGCTTCGTAATCACAAGGATCACGAACAGAAAGAAGCCGATTTGAAACCAGCCGTTCGCCGTCATGACTAGAATTTCTCCGGTTTCAGCAGCGCCACCATCAGATATCCAAACAACAGCACGCAAATTACGATGAGTAGTATATTTTCCAGCATGGATGTTGCCCGCCCTATCTCAGCCTTTCACACCCGCGCAGGTACAAAATCGTCGCGAAGAAAAAGATCACTGTCACAAAAACAAACAGTACGTCTCGCATAAAACGTTCCCCAATCTCTAAGGGTGGATTATCCACCGGAATAGAATCTAGAAGAAGCTGCCTTAGGAAAGGGTGATGGCTATCTAAGAATTCTGTGAAGGAGCCTCGGCTCTTAGCTCTCACGAAGTCAAGACCTGCGGTTGTCCCCGTCGCCTGGTTCTCTCAGCTGTATTCGGCAATCACCGACCGAGCTTGAGTCTCAACCCGTATCTTCAACTGGCGCTTGCATTTCCACGATGAAATCAGATAATGAAGGACAGTTCGGCGCGCTAGACTGCCACTCAATGCAATGCCCTCTTTGTCAGGCGGAAAACCCGCCCACCGCCATCAGCTGTGCCAAGTGCAGCACGCCGCTACCGCTGGATGACCGAACGCTCGGCGCAACCGTGTCTGGCGGCACTGCTCCCCCATCCGCCACTCCCCGCGGAACTTCCGCGTGGTCGGTCGCAGTCACTCCTCAGCCCGATGCCCCTTACGCACAGGGCGAAGCACTCGTAGGCACCTTGCTGGCGGAACGCTATGAAATTCTGGAGTTGCTCGGCCAGGGCGGCATGGGCGCCGTCTACAAGGCACACGACCTCGAGCTCGAGCGCCTCGTCGCTCTCAAGCTGATCCGCCCCGACCTCGCCAGCAATCCCGAAATTCTTCGCCGCTTCAAACAGGAGCTGATCCTCGCTCGTGAAGTTACGCACCGCAATGTCATTCGCATCTTCGATCTGGGGCAAGCCAAGGGCTTCAAGTTCATCACCATGGAGTTCGTTGAAGGCCGTGACCTTCGCGCCATTCTCCGGGAGCGCGGAAAACTTCCGCCGGAGGAGACCGTTCAAATCATCTCCCAGGTCTGCCGCGCCCTCGAATCCGCGCATGCCGCCGGCGTGGTTCACAGGGATCTGAAACCTCAAAACGTCATGCTGGACGCCAAGGATCGCGTCTACGTGATGGACTTTGGCATCGCGCATTCGCTCGAAACGCCCGGCATGACGCAGACGGGCGCGTTGATGGGAACGCCGGAATATATGTCGCCCGAACAGGCCAAGGGCATCAAGGTGGACCCTCGTTCGGATCTGTTCTCCCTCGGCATCATTTTTTATGAATTGCTGACCGGCATTTCGCCGTTCAAGGCCGACACAGCGCTGGCCACCCTTCTGAAACGCACCCAGGAACGGCCTCAGCCTCCCGCGGAAGTAGATCCCACGATTCCCAAGGCGATTAGCGACGTGGTGATGAAGTGCCTGGAAATCGACCGCGACCAGCGTTTCTCCAACGCAAGAGAAATCCTCGAGGACCTGGGGCAGGAAGCGCCTACGAGCGTGCGGACCGTCGCGCCAACGCTTCCGCCAGTGATCTCCACTACCCAGGCCGAGAAAATTTCACCGTTTGTGCGCTATCGCACTTGGATCGCGGGAGGCGCCGCGGTCGTCTTGCTCGCCGCGCTGGGAATCGCTTTCCGCGGCAAGGTTTTTCCTGCCAAGCGCAGTGCACCCGTGGAGCAGGCCTCCCTTGCCATTCTTCCCTTCCGCAACGCTTCCGGCGATGCGTCGCTCGATTGGCTTGGCCCAAGCCTCGCGGACATGCTCAGCACCGACGTGGGCCAGTCCGCGCGCCTGCGCACTATTTCCCCTGACCGTTTGCATCAAGTGCTCTCCGATTTGCGGATCACTCCTGGCACCGCCATCGATCCCACCATGATCGGCCGCATCGCCGAGTTCAGCAATGCGGATACGGTGGTTTGGGGCCAATACGCGAAGTTCGGCGACCAAATCCGCATCGACGCCACCCTATTGGATCTGAAGCACAATCGCCGCGCGCCCTTAAAAATTGAAGCCGCAAGCGAAAAGGAAATCCCGGGTACAGTGGATGGGTTTGCCGAGCTCATTCGCAAGAACCTGGCAGTTTCCCCGGACGTGCTCAAAGAGTTGAAGGCCAGTTCATTCCAGCCCTCTTCAAAATCCATGCCGGCCCTCCGCGACTACAACCAGGGTGTGCAGCTCCTGCGTGACGGCAAGAACCTCGAAGCTGTTAAATTGTTTCAGGCCGCCATCAGAGAGGACCAGCAGTTTGCGCTTGCCTATTCGCGTCTGGCGGAAACCGATTCGGCACTGGGCTACGATAGCGAAGCCGAACATTCCGCTTCCAAGGCCATGGAGTTGAGCGAGAATCTTCCGACGACCGAAAAATACCTGATCGCGGCCAATCATTTCCGCATCGCTAAGGACTACCCTAAAGCTATCGAGGCTTATCAGAACCTGGCTAAGGTATCGCCGGATAATTCCGACATTGAGTCCGCTCTGGGAGCTATCTACGAGAACTCTGGCGACTTTGTGAAGGCGCGAGAGTTCTATCAGAAACTCCTCACAGCTAACCCAAAAGACGGCTCGACTCTGCTGGCAATCGGCCGCGTCGAGATCCTGAGCGGGAACTCACAAGCTAGCCTCGATCCACTGAACCGAGGTCTGAGCTTGGCCATTCAGGTGGATAGCCAGGAACAGAAGGGAACGATTCTGCATCTCTTGGGCATTGCTTATTCCTCTCTCAACAAACCCGACGACGCCCTACAGAACTACAAACAAGCCTTGGAAATAAGACGGATCTTGGGGCAGAAAAAGGGCATTGCTGACAGTTTGAGTATGATGGCTCAAATCTACGTCGGATTGGGAAAATCCGACCTCGCCTTGAAAAACTTTAACGATGCACTGCAGATCTACCGTGAAATTGGCGACCAAGACGATACCGGCGGCGCCCTCCTCGACTTGGGCCAGTTCCATAATGACCGCGGCAGATACGATGAGGCCCTTAAACTTCTTAAGGAGTCGCTGCAAATTCAAAGGGATTTGCATAACCGCAATAACGAAGCCCTGTGCTTGAACAATATAGGGAATACATACTATTTCAAAAGCGACTACGACAACGCCCGCACATATTTCGAGCAGGCCTTGCAACTGCGCGAAAAGATTAACGTTCCGAGTGACATTGCTTTAACCGTCCACAACCTGGCGGAGGTTGCTGCCAAAACTGGGCAGTACGAGCAGTCCCTGACCTACCACATGCGCGCCCTGGACCTATACCGAAGCGCGGGAGACAAGCATGGAGCCGGGATGGAAGCCTACACCATGGGAACTGTGTCTGAATACCAGGGCCGCTATGGCAGTGCGGTGAGCTCCAAGCGGCAAGCGGTTCAAGATTTTCGCGACACGCAGGACCGTAGTTTCTGGATGGCGGAGGCACTCAGCGGTTATGGTAACGCCCTTTCCGAGGCAGGACAATTCGACGAAGGCTCGAAGACGCTGGATGAGGCTCTCAAGTTGTCCCGCCGACTCAAGAATGACCCTCAAGTTGCCCAAGCGTTGAACTGGCAAGGCGACAATTCTTTCTACCGTGGGGACCTTAAGTCCGCCAAATCGTTGTATGACCAAGCTCTCCAAACTGCATCCAAGACGACTGATCGCCATTTGCTGCTGGTATCCAGGCTCAATTCTGCAAAGATCACAATTGAGGAAGGACAACCTCAAGGCGCGATGAGAAGGCTAAAAGGCGTTGCCGATGATGCGGAGGCGCTTGGCCTAAAGTATCTTTCTATTGAATGCTCGATCTACGAAGCTGAAGGCAGAATGCAATTGAAAGATTACTCGGCGGCCCGGCAGCAACTGGAACGCGCTGTTTTGCAGAGTGAAAAATTGGGACTTCGACCGTTGCTCCTAAGAGCCCACTTCCTGCTCGGTAAAATGTTCCGCGACCAAAAGGCTGATGCCGATGCCACCCGTCATTACCAGCAAGCGCTGAATTTGCTGGACGGTATC
>Ga0209118_1000342_pt1 | contig 27160 bp, 26 predicted proteins | sample BlaSpr_A8_Ref_M1_FD_187988 | JGI IMG/M metagenome (GOLD analysis project Ga0209118, IMG submission 187988) | Forest soil microbial communities from Thunder Bay, Ontario, Canada - Black Spruce, Ontario site 2_A8_Ref_M1 (SPAdes) (version 2) | ecosystem: Environmental > Terrestrial > Soil > Boreal...
CCGAGCACCAGGCGTGCATCCCACTCCAGCTCGAAGCACAGATATTGCCGCACCCAGGCGAGCAGTTTGCCGATGGCGGTGCCGCCGGGCAAGAACGCTTCATACTGCGCGAGGGAGAGCGGGCCCAGCAAAATGCGAAACTTGTGCTGCCTGTCCCACACGTTGGCACCGGCCACCGCGCCACGGCCGAGCAGCGCGCCATTGCCGCCCAGGCGAGTGCGTTCGCGGTCGGGAAGGCGCAGCCAGTGACCGACAAATTCCTCGATGCGAACAGGCACGCGGAAATAACTGGCGAGCAACGCGACCAGTCCGTCCTTGTTGTGTGTTTGACGCGCCAAGTGGCCGGCGAAGTAGAACTTAGCAAAATCGGAGACCGCATCGCGATTGCGAAGCCGCGCGGCCGCCAATCCAAGCGACGAACCGACATACGAGGCGAAGCGATCATCTTTCGGCCGATCCAGGTTGACCGTCGGCTGCGCCTGCGCCCAAGCGCGATAGAACAAGGCCAGAAAGCGATGATGGAATATATCGAGGAAGCGCGGCAAGGTCCGATCCGCCCCGTGCAGCACGCGCTCCCGAGCATATTCGGTAAGGTGCAGGGGCAGTGGTCCGTTCGGACCGAGCAGGCCGAAGAAGCGCACCATCATACGCGCCGGACGCCCTTCCTTCGGCAGTTCAAAGGCAGAGAGCGTCGCCGGTGCGAAGGAAAGCGAAGGTTCCTGACCCAAGCGAACCGGCTCCTCGGCGGGTCGCAGAGCCGTCCCCAGCCGCGGCTTGCCTGGGTGCAGGCACTCGATGCGGCGCAGCGCCTGGAAGAAGTCGAAGCTGTACGGCTTCTCTTCGAGTTCGCGGAACAGATTTATAGGATCGGGCGTTCGCCGCATCTGGGCACCCAGCGCATCACCTCGCCGCGAGCGGTGGAGCGCAGCACGGTTTCGGTGAATGAATTGATGGAAACATAGCGGGCGAAGAATTGCTCGAGAACGGAGCCGAACAGGAACGAACTGCCGCCCTGAAAAGCCATCTCGTCCAACAACAGTTCGATCTCCAATCCGCGCCCGAAGGAAATCGGGCCATACAGCGGCAGACGCCGGGTAATCGGCTGCACGCGCACCGAATGCACACCTTCGATCTGCTTCTTCAGCCCCGCGTCGGTGCTGGTGGCATAGAGTTCGAGCATTTCGCGCAGTGCGGCGGCTCCTTCGCGGTCGTTGGCGTTGGTGAGCGACAAATAATTGAGCGACAGATGGCTGATCAGCCGCCAGGCGATCGCGCCTTCCCAAAGCGGCGAGTAGGGCTTGGATGGCCCTTTGGCGCAGCGGATGGCTTCCACCGGTGCAGCACTTTCCAAGGTGAAATCGGTTTTACCGAGATTGAGCGGCATGGTGAGCGGCAGATCGCGGTTCGTGCACAAGGTGGTGATGGAGAGTTGGCGCAGGTCGCTCGAATAGGGTGCCTCCTCGGGATCGACCAGCGACAGGAACACTTCACTGCCCACGTAACTCGAGCGCGACCCGGTGCGCTTCTGCGCGACCGAAAGTAACCGCGGCTCGCGCTGCATGGTGAAATAAGCATGGTGCTCGCGGTGCTCGGTATGAAAGTCGGCGTAGAAAGGCAGGAAGCTCTGCTCGGAATCGCTGCCGACACCATAGCCGAGCACGCTGGTCACATCGAACACCTCGAAGTCCATGGGTCGCGTGCGATCGGCGACGACGTGGTAGTCGAAGGTGTTGTCGGTCAAATGAATACGGTCGGCACGCTTGGGAAAGAGATTGATCGCCGGAGCGCAAAACAGCGAGAAGTTAGCAGCATCGACCACGCTTTCCAACGCTGACTCGCCGCGCGAAAACAGCAGCACGATTTCCAACTCGGCACCGCTGTGCCGCTTGAGCGCCGGACGCAGTCCTTCCACAGCGACGAACATGAAGCGCTGCGGAAAAGAAAAATATTCCTGCACCAGCCGATAGCCCTGGAAGCCGCGCGGGCTGACCGGGAGCAAGGCCTGGTCGTCGTTGTAACCGGCCGGGCGAATGTTCTGCCCAGGCAGGAAGTGCTGCCACGCCCACGGGCGCGTGCCCGGCCCGATGAGCACGCCAAGCGGCGCGCCCAGGCACAGCTCGTGCAGCCTATAGGCGACTTCGTCGGCGCCGGTGAGGAACAAGGTGAGCCGGTCGAGATCCAGTTGATCAAAGTTGAGTCCCGCGGTCGAGCGCAGCTTGAGGCGCACGCCGCCCTTCACGTTTTGCCCTACCGGCAGGGCGTTGAGCGGCAGGTCCGGAGCGAAGGAGAAATATTCAGCGCTCGCGAGCTCTATCGGCCACAACGTGACATCCTGCGCCGTGCGGAACTCGCAGGCAGTCGAATCGCCCTTCCCCATCTGGCTGCGCATGCTGCTGCCGCGCGGCACGGTGAAGCCGGTGGCGAGGTTGGTTTCGGTGAGCAACGGGCGGAATTGCGCAATCAGCATCGACGGGGTGGGCGCCAGGAAATTCGGATAGATGATCTCCAGCAGGCGCTGGGTGAAGCGGGGAAATTCGGCGTCGAGCTTGAGCTGTACGCGCGCCGCCATGAAGCCGACACCTTCAAGCAGGCGCTCGACATACGGATCGGTAACCTCGATACCATCCATGCCGAGCCGCGCGGCGATCTTGGGGAACTGCTGGGCGAACTCGGCTCCCATCTCGTGCAGATGCTGCAGTTCCTGGTTGTAGTAGCGGAGCAGGCGAGGATCCATGTGGCCTCTAGGCGCGCTCTGCAACGCGGGTCACGCCCGCTATCGAAGCCTGGACGTTGCGTCGTTTCATTCCACCGCCCGCTCGAATCCGGAGCCACCGGCCAGATCGCGAATCTCGACGCTGCCGGTCTCCAAATCCACTTCCGTGCGCAACAGCAGTTCGAGTGGCACCGGCTGGGCCCACAAGTTGCCGCGAATCTGCACGCTGATGATGTTGTGACGATCCATCTGCACCTCCGACACCTGCGCCTCGACCTGCAGAGAGGATGGATCGATGCGCGGCTCGAAGGCGACGATCGCATCGCGGATTCGGGCTTCCAGCGCGATCACGTCGAGCGTCGACGCAGTCTCCCCGGAAAGCGATGGCAATCCGAAGTTAAGTACGGAGCGTGCCGCGAAGGGAAATTCGTTCAAGCCGTCGCGATCAGATGGGCGAGTTGCATTGAACAGCCAGGCAAGATCGCGCAGCACCGCTTGACGCAGCCGCTGCCTGGTGATCAGGCGCTTCTCCCGCGGCTCCTGCTTCTTGTCCGGCTCATCATCGGTCAGGCGATCGAGAAGTGCAGGCTGCAACCGCTCCTGAGGTGTCAGTTCTGCCATGGCTTACTGAAAAAAATCGCCCCCGGCGATTCTTTGTCTCTTCTATCCGGGCGCGCTAAGCGGACCTTCCCGCAATCTCCGGAGAGGGTGGGAGCGGCTGAGCGGCCGCTCATGGCGATGCGGGAGCAGCATCGTCCGCTGTCGTTTCTGGCACTCCCATAACGATTTCGCGGATGTCCATGAGCGGCACATCGCCCGAGTCGGTCGTGAGCAGCCGCTGGCCGAGCCCGCAATAAAATTCTGCGACCGGCTCCTCCCAGACGGTCTTGCGGGCGAGCAGGATCTGTCCGTCGCTACTCGCCTCCGAACCGGGGTAGCGGGTCGGTATCAGCGCCACGCTATCGCCGCCGTTGTCGAACTGAAAATGCGCCGGCATCCAGACGACGTCGCGCAGATCTTCCGGCGCTTCGATAACGATTCTGGTCAGGCGCGAAAAAGGCACCCAATAGTAACGGCCGTTGATAATCGCCTCCAACACGGGACCCAGGCGGGAGTCTGCGTCGGCGATCCACGCGAAGGCCCGACCATCTACCGCCCCGGTGCTCGCTTCCGCCTCGTCGAAAGCCCGGGCGCGCAGTCCTTGCGCCTCGCTCGCACGGCCCTGCCCCTCCTGCAGCATCGCCTCGATCAGCAGCGCCAGCCATTGCTGGGGCTCGCCGAATACCATGGGTGATTTTTTTCCCGCGAACACCCGTGCCCGCAGGGACTCGCAGTGGATCGCCTCGCGATAGGTCTGCGCCATGGCGAGCGCCTCGACATCGAGCGTGGCGGCTGCGTTCAACTGATTGAGCGCACGCTCCCACTGCCCGAGCACGGAAAGAAGCTGAAACAGAAAGACGCGCAGCTTGGCATCGGCAGGCTTGGCCCGCACCCCAGCCTGGAGTTGCGCCAGGGCGGCAGCGGGATCGCCGTCACGCAAAGCTTGTTCGGCTGCGTTAGCAGGACCCATAGTTGGCTTCCAATGAAGTGCCGGTCAGCTCTGGATGAGGGCATCCGCCTCGAATGTCATTCCGCCGCCGGCGCCGCCCTCCGTCCCCTGTGGAGTGTAGTCGATGGTAATTTTTTCAAACGAGAAGCTTAATTCCTCAAACAACTCAGCGGGGTCGGATCCCCCCCCCGAATGAACCGCCAGGGAGGTAATGCGAGCCTTTGCCAGGGTCATCTTGACGTAGTCGACCGGTTCCTTGCCGCCCGCCTTGCGCACGGTCAGCACCGCCGTCTTGATCAGTTCGTTGTTGCGCATGCCAATCATCAGCGCCGTGCTGGCGCTATCCACATGCTTGGTCAATTTCAAATCCTGGATGGTCGTCTTGACCGGTTTTCCCGTACCGAGAACCTTGTTGCCATCCATACCCCAGCGCCAGCTCAGGACATCGATCTCATTTGGGTGCGCCTTGTCCTGCGCTTCCCCCTTGATCGGGCCCATCGTGGTACCGTCGAGCTTGAGAAACATGTCGCAGTGTGCCATGCCGTCACTCTGTGCTAAAGGACAATGGGAATGGGACCGGCAAGCGACTTCGTCCCACCGGCGCGACCTGAATCAGGCATCTCATGCCTTGCTCGCCCTGTGGCACTCGACCGCTTCGCCGCAGTGCCGGCCGGATGGCGACAAAGCGAACGACGACGGGGCAGGATTTCCCGGGCCCCGTCCGAAGACAACTCAACCTAGCCTGCCGCCTCATTACTGGCGATATTCCAGGCAGCCGTCTTGGTGGCGCCACCCGCGCCCTTTTCGTCCTGCGGCGTGTACTCGAGCTTGTACTCGGCGAAGTTCAGCGTGCAATTCTCGGTGAGCCGATCCTCGCCACCGCTGCCGCCGGTCGAAAGGGAGGTAATGATGACTTCCTTCATCGTGATCTTGATATACTCGACCGGCGTCTTGCCGGCCTTGCGCACGGTCAGCAGGGCTTGCGGGTAGTGGGTGCCATCGCAGCACGCCAGCATCAGCGCGTGGGTGGAGGCGTCGACGTATTTGGTGAAGGATATGTCCTGCACATTGACTTTACCCGAGCCACCGCCTCCCCCCATATGGGTGGTGCCGGACTGGCTCATGCCCCAACTCCAGGCCAGAACGTCGATCTCTTTCCCGTGTTTGGCGTCGGTGGACTCTCCCTCGACATCGCCGATCTTGATGAACATATCTACAGCCATAATGCCTCTCCTTTAGAATGATTCACTTCACGTACTGCGTTGCCCAGACGCGCTGCCCCGCGCAGCGCGTTTCTCAACCTGCGTTTGCCGCCTTCCCTCGCCGCTAGGCCGCTTTGGCCGATGGCAGTTTGGACACCAAGCGCAACGACACCGTCAGACCCTCGAGCTGATAGTGCGGACGCAGGAAAAATTTCGACGTGTAATAGCCGGGATTGCCTTCCACTTCCTCGACCACCACTTCGGCGGCAGCCAACGGCTTCCTTGCCTTGGTCGCTTCGGAAGAATGGGCCGGATCGCCGTCCACGTAGTTCATGATCCATTTCTGCAGCCAGATCTGCATGTCGGCACGCTCCTTGAACGAACCGATCTTGTCGCGCACGATGCACTTGAGGTAGTGCGCGAACCGACAGCAAGCGAACAGATAGGGCAGCCGCGCCGAAAGATTGGCGTTGGCGGTGGCGTCCGGATCGTCATACTCGAATGGTTTCTGCAGTGACTGGGCACCGATGAACGCGGCAAAGTCCGAATTTTTGCGGTGTACCAAGGGCATGAAGCCGTTCTTGGCGAGTTCCGCCTCGCGCCGGTCGCTGATGGCGATTTCGGTCGGACACTTCATGTCCACGCCGCCGTCGTCGGTCGGAAAGGTGTGGGTCGGCAAGCCTTCGACCGCGCCGCCCGATTCGATCCCGCGGATGCGCGAGCACCAGCCGTACATCTTGAACGAGCGGTTGATGTTGACGGCCATCGCGTAGGCCGCATTGGCCCAGGTGTAGCGGCTGTGATCGGCAGCGCCGGTGTCTTCCTCGAAATCGAACTCCTCGACGGGACTGGTCTTGGCACCGTAAGGCAGCCGTGACAAGTAGCGCGGCATGGCCAACCCGATGTAACGCGCATCGTCGGATTCGCGCAGACTGCGCCAGGCGGCATACTCGGGCGTGCCGAAGATCTTGGTCAAGTCGCGCGGATTGGCGAGCTCCTGCCATGAATCCATCTGCATGAGCGTAGGTGAAGCGCCGGCGATGAAGGGGGTATGCCCGGCCGCCGAGATCTTGGCCATTTCAGCTAACAGTTCCACGTCCGGCGGACTCTGGTCGAAGTGATAATCGCCCACCAGACAGCCAAACGGCTCGCCGCCGAACTGGCCGTATTCCTCTTCGTAGATTTTCTTGAACAAGGGACTCTGATCCCAGCTCGTGCCTTTGTAGCGCTTCAGGGTCTTGCCAAGATCATTCTTGGCAATATTCATAAAGCGGATCTTCAACTGCTCATCGGTCTCGGTGTTGTTGACCAGATAGTGCAGTCCGCGCCAAGCCCCTTCCAGTTTCTGGAAGTCGGGGTGGTGCAGGATGAGGTTGATCTGTTCCGACAGCTTCTTGTCCAACTGGGCGATGATCGCCTCGATGGACTTGACCACATCGTTGCCGATCAGCTTGGTCTGCGACAGCGCCTGCTCCGCGAGGGTCTGGACCGCCTGCTCGACCGCACTCTTTGCTTCATCGGACTTGGGTTTGAATTCCTTTTTCAGCAACGAAGAAAATTCGTTACCCTCGAGCGTTACGCCCTCCAACTGCGGGCTTTGCTGTTGCGTTTCGGCCATGGTTATCTCCTCGTCAGTCGATCAACGCAATCAAGACTTAGTGCCTTCGTCCGCCGGCTTCTTGCTTGCCGCGATCGACTGTAGCAACGCCGGGTCCTGCAGCACCTTGGCGATCAGCTCCTCCGCGCCGGTCTTCCCATCCATGTAGGTCACCAGGTTGGAGAGCTGCTCGCGCGCTTGGAGCAGTTTGCTCAACGCATCGACTTTGCGCGCCACTGCGGCGGGCGAAAAATCGTCCATGCTGTCGAAACTGATGTCGACGCTGATATTGCCTTCGCCGGTGAGCGTATTCGGCACCTGAAACGCCGCACGCGGCCTGATCGCCTTCATACGGCTATCGAAATTGTCGACGTCGATTTCCAGAAACTTGCGGTCGGCGACGGGGGGCAGCGCTTCCGAAGGCTTGCCCGACAGATCGGCGAGCACGCCCATCACAAAGGGCAACTGGATTTTCTTCTGGGCGCCATACAGTTCAACGTCGTACTCGATCTGGACACGGGGGGCGCGATTACGCGCGATAAATTTCTGACTGCTTTCTGCCACGGCTCACCTCCTAAGAAAATATGAAGCGCTGTCGGAAACCTTCCCCGCACTTGCCGGCTTCCTTTTGTTCTAGCTGGTATTGCCTACAAATACAAGCACAAGCGCTGCGCGGGAAATCGCCTTCGGTTACTTTTTTGCCATTCCGGTAATGTTGCGCGCCTGAGTCAAGCCATCAGGCGCGATATCCTCCAGGATCTCAACGAAATTCATGGTCATGAGCCGCTGTGCGCGGCGAATCAATAGAGGAGCGGGACTGCTCGGCTCGCTGCGCTCGATGAAGTCGCAAATGCGGTCGAGCAGGCGCAGCGCGTCTTCGCGAGTGCGCAACTCGCCTGCGGCCTTCTTTCCGGGGGCGCCGCCTTCGTCGGTCATTGTTTCGCCCTCTCCCTGTCCCTCAACCACTTCTTCGCCGGTCCCGAGTACCGTGTCGCAGACCTGGGCCACCGATTTGAGCATGTCGCGTAGCGGCTGCAGATCGGGCACCCGGTCGATACCCACCTTTTCTGCCAGCAGCGAATGCAGTGATCCGGCAGTGCGCAACGACTGCCGCACGCCATCGACCTGAGCGGTGCTATCCGCGGCGCTGGCACGCAGCATGCCTTCCATTTCGTTCTGCGTCGGCACCGCCTCACTACCCGCGGGGAGCTTACCGGCAAGGACCAGGATATCCCTGACCGATAGGCGGCCGTGCCGGCCTGGCCCCACCAGGCACATCAGGCGTACGTCGCGGATGAAGCTCTCGCCGTCGGCAAGCTGAGCGAGCGCGTTGAGGCGCATCGTCGGATCGTTGCCGTCGTCCGGGTCAAGAGCCGGGTGGACGCTATCCCAGAAGCGAAGGAGCACTTCATTGAGGAGGGCAAGGCCTTCGGCCAGCCCGGCGAAGTTTGCGGTTTTTGCGAGCGCCCGCAGCAACAGCACCGCTACCCGCAGATCCTTGGTACGCGGGAAGAGCGCTTCGGCGCGTTTTCTGACGTCCGTCCAATCGGGCTCTTCGGCCGGTACGATCGTCGAGCCAAACTGCTGCTCAGGCTTGCCTCGCCCAGCCTGGTCGAGCGCCATGAAGTCCGGATCGTACTCCAGAGCCGGTCCGCAAGGCGAATCAGGTGCGATAGCAGCGAGAAGGACTTCAATGTCCATTGATCCGAGACCTTCCCCTCAAAGGCGGACGCAAAGTAGCGCAAGCAGGGTTGTTTCTGCCGGGATTCTTATAGACGCGGCACCGCGGATATGAAACCGCATTCCAGCGGTCAAGGACTATGCGCTCCGGGACGTCGTAACTTTCTCGAACTGCCCGTTGGCTTGAACCCAGGGCCACATCACTCTTTACAATATACTGTAAAGCGCCGCGCCAAAAAAGGAAAAGTTCGAGGCGGGTGCAGAAGCGCCCGGCGGGAGGCGCGCGCAGCGAACTACGTCACGCTAGGGTCAACGCACCGTAAGCCGCCTCTATTGCGGTGCCAGGCGCTCTTCGCCAGCGGCGGACAGGGGAGGTGCCGCAGCTCGGGGTGCCGCAGCGGGGCTGACCCTCCTCGAGGGCTCCTCGATCGGTCGCCAGCCGGAAAGCGCGCTGAACCGATTGCAGAAGCGAATCTCGTCCGGATAGGGAAAGATGTCCTCCAGATGACCCGCCCCGATGCCTCGCTGGACACCTTGCCAGTATTCGGGGTCGAGCAAATCTCGATGCAGTTCCATGAAACATCGACGGACCCGCGGGTCGGTGAGCAGGAAAGTGCCGAATTCCTCCGGGAAGATATCGTGCGCTCCGACCGGATACCAAGGTTCCGCCGCCATCTCATCCTCGGGCGTGCGCGGCTGCGGGATGCGGCGGAAGTTGCACTTGGTCAGGTATTCGATTTCGTCGTAATCGTAGAACACCAGCCGGCCATAGCGTGTGACGCCGAAATTCTTGAACAGCAGGTCGCCGGGAAAGATATTGACCGCCGCCAGCTCCTTGATCGCCTTACCGTATTCGCCCATGGCGTGGCGGCGCTGTGTGTCGTCGGCGGTGTCGAGATAGATGTTGAGCGGCACCATGCGCCGTTCAATATAGACGTGCTTGATAATGATGCTGTCGCCTTCCTCGGTAATCAACGAAGGCGCCAACTTGTGCAACTCGGCCGATAGTTCCTTGGTGAAGCGGCTCTTCGGAAACGCCACATCGGAGTATTCCAGCGTGTCGGCCATCCGCCCGACCCTGTCGTGGTGCTTGACCAGGTGGTATTTCGCCTTGACGCCGGCCCGGTCGATTTCCTTGGGTGGCGCGATATGGTCCTTGATCACCTTGAACACGTACGGATACGACGGCAGTGTAAATACCAGCATGACCAGGCCCTTTATGCCCGGTGCAACAATAAAGTCGTCGCTGGAGTGTTTGAGGTGATGCAGAAAGTCGCGGAAGAAAAGCGTCTTGCCCTGCTTTTGCAGGCCCAGGATGGTATACAGTTCGGCCTTCGGCTTGTTGGGCAACATGCTGCGCAGGAATTGTACATAGGCCGACGGCACTTCCATGTCGACCAGAAAATACGCGCGATTGGCGCTGAACAACACGACCAGTTGCTCCAACTCGACTAGCACGGTGTCGAGATAGAGCAGCCCATTGGCGTCGTGCAGGATGGGAACGGCGAACGGATACTCGCCGTTGCCGTTGATCACCTTGCCGACGATGTAGGCGCCCTGGTTGCGAAAGAACAGCGATGAAAGGACTTGAACCTGGTGATTGGCTTCAAGTTTCAGCGGTCTTGGCAGGTTCTCGCGCCACATCCGCATCACGTGACGCAGGTCGCGGTGGAAGTGAGCGAATTTGCGATTCAGATCGAAGTCCAGAATGATGTCGATCAGCACCTTGCGCAAGCCATGTTTGCTCGGGTAGTAACAGCGATAGGAAGGCGGATCGGCATCGATGTGCTCGGTCGATGCCGCCGGGCGCACGAAGATGTACTTGTTGTCGAAGTAGGCGCGGTGCAGGATGCGGCAGCACACCGAATTGAAGAATGTTTCGGCGCATTCCGGCTGCTTGTGGTCGGTCAGCAATGCGATGTAGTGAATCTTGACTTGCTGCCACACCTGCTCGTCCAAAGTGCTGGCGTGGTATTCCCGCTCCAGACGTTCCGTCGCCTCGTGCACCCGATGGTCATAGAAGTCGATGCGGTTGATGGACGTATGCTGGATGGCGAGCCAGTTTCCCTCCTCGAAATAATCCTTGGCCACGCTGCCGCACTCGCGAAAGATGCGATAGTGCTTATCGAAGCCTTCGAGGAGCGCGTGAGCGATGCCGGCTGCGGTATCGTCGGCGACGTGCTCATAAGCTGCTGCGGCGATTCTTGATTCCTGGTTCAATTGATATCTCGCGCTGACTGGCCATCCGGCCACGCTGTGCTATTGGGTGATTATAACCGCGCTTGGGGAACCGCTTCTGCGAATGGCGTTCAGCACCCTCCTCATCACTCACACTCGCTCGGCGGAGCCGTTTTACCGCCGTTGCAGGAAATCCCGAAACGCCGTGCCAATGCGCGTCGTCCGCCCGTGCTGATCGCCACGACGCGCGAATCCTTCGTCCGGGTAATCCAGCCAAGCACGATCATGCGCTGGGCCATGGCCGCCCCCAACGCGCCGGCGAGGTGATCCTTGCGTTCGCTCCAATCGAGGCATCGATACGCCAGTTCGCGGCGGGTTCGGCGCAATGCCTGCAGATCGACGCCAAATGAGCGGAACCAGGCTTCGCCTTCTCGGCTTGGCACAAACGCTTTCTCCTGCTTGAGCAACAGATCGCCCGCAAGCAAAAATTCCGTTAGCTGGGTGCCCAACTCGCCGGCGAGATGGTCGTAGCAAAAGCGGGCACGGCGAATCGGGTGGTCGTGGTGTGCGCAATTCGGCTTCAGTGTTGGAGCAACCACCATCAGCGCTTCAATGAGTCGCGCCACTTCGGGCGAGGCGAGTTGAAAATACCTGTGCCTGCCCTGTGCCGTTGAACCGACGAAACCATCGTCGCGCAATCGATTTAGGTGCGCCGTTGCGGTCGCGGGCTCGACGCCCGATCCATAGGCCAACTCCTTGGCGGTCAGTGCCCGGCCCTCCATCAGCAAGGTCAACATGCGAATGCGCGTCATGTCGCCGATGGTTCGAGCCAGGCGGCTGATGTCAGGTTCCTCAATCATAGTTTGATGGTAACCAAACTGTTATTGCAGGACAAGGGCAAGCAACTGCGGGAAAATACGGCAAGCTTCTTCTCACATCCCAACGGACAGTGGCAAGACGAACGAGGCACTCCCAAACATCGATCGCGCGCTATGCCGGTTTTATGCCGGTTGTAGAATCAATGCTAGCTGAAGTGCGGGCAGAGGCAGAGCGGGAGGGCTCCTGCCTGCCGCCTCCGGCGATGCACAGCGGCGCCTCCAACTCGCCTTGCTGTACCCGCCCGGCGGCCCGACATGCGCCGTTTCGCGGTGCCTGTCGTAGTGCATGGCGTGCGACGCTCCCTGCCGCGTTGGCGATCGGTTTTCGCACGGCCTCTCTTGGATGGATGACTTGGCAGCATGGTTCGACCTGTGGGGCTTGGACTTCCTCCAGCCTCGGCAGCGGAATCCACGCCTGCCCCGGCACCGAGCTCGCCGTAACTATCGCTGCGGCAGGTATCGAAGAATTGATCGCATCCGGCATTGATTTCCAGCAACTTGTCGAAACAGTAAGCTATCGCCACTCCTTCAACACTTGTATTCCCGTCTTGGCAAAAACGATCGCTAATGGCTGTAACAACTGGAGCTTGCAATGATTGCTGTGATATTCGAAGTCTGGCCGGAGAACGGCCGCAAGCAAGAGTATCTGGACATCGCGGCGAGTCTTCGCCCTCTGCTCGACAGCATTGACGGCTTTGTCTCGATCGAGCGTTTCCAGAGCCTTGTCGAACCGGGAAAGATTCTTCATTGTCCTTCTGGCGCGACGAAAAGGCCATTGCGCAGTGGCGCCAACTCGAGCCGCATCGCGCCGCGCAAGCCAAAGGCCGAGCGGAAGTCTTCAAGGATTATCGATTGCGCATAGCCGGCGTAATTCGCGACTACGGGATGGTCGATCGAGGGCAGGCGCCCGCCGATAGCCGTGAAGTGCACGGCTCGGAGCCTGGCGGACGTGTTTCACGCAACAGTTGCGCCGGAAAAGGCCCGGAGCCAGGCTAATTGCCAATAGCGCCAAGTCAATGGCTCGGTGACCTGGATTGCCTGCAGTTGGATTGTCCTGCTGCCCAATGGCCGTGGCCCCAAGCCGTTACGCGGGACCAGATCGCCACTGACCTCCCCGGTCCCATCGGCATCATCCACGCCGGCAATTTGAGCGGGCGCTTATTCTATTACGCTGCAGGCGGCAGGATCGTGAGCTACGACGGAACGCCGGTGCTGCTCGACGGCATTTCCCGACCTCACCAATCTCCTGTCGAGCTTGCCGATCACAGTAACCCGTGCGAACGTCAGCACGGGGCAAGAACTTCAATCAGCGGACGCAAGAGCGCGCCGTCGATACTGCACGGCCGGTACGACCTCGACGCCGGAACGGGCGGCAACATCCATGCAGGCGATATCAACGGCCAAGCCCATGCCGATTCGCTCCGACTGGTATCGGTGCCGTAGGCGTGGAGCGTCTTGGAAGGGAACGTCATGAAACAGAAAACAGGTTCATCTCTTCGTTTTCAGTACGTAGGATCTCAGCAGGGTTGAGCACGGCGAATTCGTCAAAGTTGTTAACGCTGACAACGCCATGGCCTGTGATTTCCGTCTAGTGCAATTTGTTGCATATTGAAAGTTCAAAGACTGATCGGTAGCATCCGGATAAAATGACCGAAAAGCCCATCGACATCCCGACCGGCAAGCATGGCGGCCAAGCCTGCCATCCCGCAATGTCAGGAGCGTTGTTTCACTTACGGAAGGAAATGCAAATGAAGAAAATCACGAGCGTTAGCGCAGCGTTGGCCACGGCAGCCGTGTTGGCGGGGTTGCTCGTTGGGTGCCAAAAAGAAGGCCCGGGAGAACGCGCCGGCAAACAAGTCGATAAAGCCGTCGAAAACGCCGGCAAGCAGATCGAAAAGGCCGGCGACAAGATCCAGGATGCGGCGCAAGACGCGAAGAAATAAACAATACTCTAGGCTGCGCCCTGTCCGACACGATGCGCAGTCTGATCCGCCTTGCCGGGCAGCGGTTTAGTCGAACTCGCTGAGTTGACGCAGCAAGCTCAACTCATCGTGAGGCGCCAGTGCTGCGAAATTTTTCCGTCGCGAATCCATTCAATCTGCATCCGGCATTCTTGGCGTACCCCCGTCGGTCTCAATCGAATCATCCGCCCGCAAGCGCTTAATTTGGCGCCTTAGCGGTTGCTCGACGGCACCTTCTCAGCGCGCCGCCCACTCGCCGGTGCGCTCGAGAAACGGCGAAAGGTGTGCCTCACCCCAACGCAACGGCAATGACCCTTCAACGCGCCTCATCTCACGAACCTGAAAACGCGTCAAGCGTTCCGCCCCTTCGAACGCTTCCACTTCGGGGCCTTCCCAGATGATCGCGGCATCGACCGCGAGATAAAGCAGGTCGCCTAGTGCAAAGTCGATAAAGGGCAACCCGGCACGCGGATTGAGCATGATATTGCCCAGCGTGTTGAAAAAAAAGTTGCCGGTGAAAGGGTACGGTGCGGCGTCTGTCGCGAGTCGGTCACGGCCAGTGCCAGATCTTCCGCCGTAATCCGGCGATTGCCCCTCGCGTCGCGCAGCAATTGATCGCAGCCGAGGCGAAATCGCCCGGTGCGCTCGCCTGGCTGGAGCAGCGCGGAGGGTGAAAGAAAAGTCCAGTCGAGCGCGCGCTCTCCGCGCAGCAGCCGAAGAAAGGTGCGCGCCGCGAGCGCCTCCGCTTTCCGTTGCGCCGCGACCTCCGGCGAGTCGACCCGATGGAGCCCCGGCGTTGCTTCCCGGCTGGCGGCGCCGCCGACCACCAGAAACCCTGCGACGGCGGCCAGTTGGACCATCTCGGCGACGCTGCGCTGCCCCATCGATGCGCTTTTCAGTGCGATGCTTACGGCGTCATGTCGAGCGAGCAGCGGCACAATGTTCGTCGCCGCGCCCAGCTCACCCTTGACGCCAGCGAGTCCCGCGCCGTAACTGAGCTTCGCAACATCGCGCGCAATGGCTGTCACCGCACGGCCTCGGCGGAGCGTCCCTGCAAGCCCGCGCGAACCCACATAACCAGCGGGCTCCGACCAGGGCAATTTCCATTCCGCTTCCTTGGCACTGGCGCATCACGTGGCGAGCCCGACAGCGGTTGTGGCCATCGGGACGAAACCCGGCAGCGCCTCGATGCGCCCCAGCCAAGCACGCAGCCGCGGATAGGGCGCGAGGGAGACATTGCCTTCGGGAGCGTGGGCCGCATAGGTGTAGTTGGCAATATCGGCAAGATTTGGCTCGCCGCCGGTTAGGAAGGGCGCCTTTTGTAGCTGCTGTTCCATCACCGCGAACAGATCTCTCGTGCGCGCTATCGCCTCCGCTGCGTTGAGCGGCGCTTTGAATACAACCACCCGTCGCGCCGCCGCGGGCCCTGACGCGAGCACAATCTCGAGCACAGCCGCAATCGGCCCAAATGTGTTTCTGAAGGCATCCCACTCTTTATAGTATCGCAAGCTGAACCACGCCTTTGGCGCGGCCAGAATCACCGCTCGCTTCAGATCGGGGTTCTTCGGGATCGGTCCCACGTCTCGCGTAGTCATGATTACAGTCACGGAATCTGTTTAAAGGGTGAGAATGTCAATTGCGCGCCATGAACCACAAGGAGTAGTAAAAATGCATCGTATTTCCGGCTTCGTTAGCTCGCTTGCAATCGTCTCCGCCTTGTCGGTCGGCGTAGCCTACGCCACGCCGATCAACGTGTTGTGGTACAGCTACGCCACTCTCAATTCCGAGTATAGAAGCTTTTATTCTTCGTTCGCCAAGACGGTCGCCAACTATCCCGAAAGCAGCGGACTTAGCTGGAATTTGACCTTCTTCGCGCCGGGCAGCGCCCAACCGGTTTTCAGCCACTACAACGTTCTCGTGATCGAAAGCGGCGAGGCGTTTCGGACCGGGCCGATGGGCGGCCCGTTGGCCATCCCGGACTATTCGGGGATATTGAATGACAAGTCCGCGATACAGGCTGCGCGCGGCGGCCGCACCCTGATCAGCGGCGCCGACGCGGACTTTCACGGGATACGCGGTGATAGCGGCACCTGCCCGACCGTTCACTGCGGGTCGTACGATGGCGCACGCGGCTACGTAATCAACTCGGTGAATTGGGCCGCAAGCGGACGCGGCCTAGGGATCGTCTCGTTCGTCGATGGCGAGTTTCCCGGCTCGTTCTGGTGGAACGACCCACGCTCGTTCTTGCAGCATGAGCTGTCCGGGCATGTGCGGGACTTCGGCACCAGCCACGAAAACTCCGCGGTCATCAACCTTGCAGAGTCGGCTTATCCGCTCAACCATGGGCTCAGTTCAACCGGGCTTTCGAACTGGTTCAATGCCTTTCATGCCGGATTCACCGGCATCATTCCAGGATATACCGCGACGGTCGATTCGGGTGATGGGCGGGGCGCCCTGAGCCTCGCGACCTCGGCATTTGTTTTCGTGCCGACGGCCGCGCCGACGGCCGCGGGCGCGGTCGATGCACCGGGAACCTTGCTTCTTGTCGCGTCGGGACTCGGGCTTGCGCTCGGCTCGAGGCGGTATCGCAAGCGCGAGGCACTCGCGACACCATTTCATTCGCTGAACAATGGCATCGTCGGGTTGCGCAGCGCTGACCCGACCTGCTCGACCTCAAGACGCATGCGCGAACAGTCGGTGTAGCAAGCGGAAATTGCCGCCGGTGATTCTAGCGATCGCGGCGATGGCCTGAGTATCCGTAAAATCGGCTGCATCCAGGCTGAGGCCGAGTTTGCGCCAGTGGCGTGGCCTGTTCGCGTTGCGCCTCCGTCAGTTCCGCCAGGGTGAGTTTTCCATCGCCTCTGCTGCTCGTTGCAGTAGGATTGGCCGGGATTGCAGTTGGGCGCCGGGGCTTGTCCTTCGTCATGTGATCGACGTCCAAGTCAGCCTTTTAATTGTTCCTTATGAAACTACACTTTGCTCCGAGTGGTGAAGTGGGACACAGCGCAAGCAAGTCACGGCTCGAATCCTAGTCACGCCTATTGTTTTCGCCCTGCCGACGCGCATGCGGCGTTGAGGATGGCTTCTGTGTCTGTATCAGGCAGGTCCCTCCCAACGGCGCATCCGCGCGTAGGCGAAACAGAACATCGGTAGACCTTGGAGACATACAGGAAGGAAAGAGCTTCTTGAGCGAAGCCCCGTAGGGCTCTGGAGACCCGAGGGTTCTGCCCAGCCGTTTACGGGGCTTGCACCTGTCGTTGAGACAGGCAAGAACAGTATACGCGCTCTGAGAGTCAAAGCAAGGCTGTTACATGTTCTTCGGCTCACGAGCGTATTTCACCGACACCTCAGCTGCGACATTCATTACCTCGCAGACTTCTCGCGCAGGACAAACTGCGACTTCGCAGAAAGTCCTCAAGCGGTATAGTTCGTCTGCCACGTCCTGCGGAAAGCCCTGTCTATTGCCCCGCGAGTCGATAAGAAGTTCGTCTAGATAGATATCAAACCCTGCCGGCGCGCCATTCAGTAGCGCTAATTGGTTAACGATGCGCGGATACTTCTCGCCAGTCTTGAGTGGCCGTAGGCCCGGCGGCAGTGCGGCAAGGAACTTGAAAGCGCGAGGCTGCAGAGCCCCCACACGGGGACGTGAGGTAGCCGCGGCACGCGTCACTTCAAAGCTGGCGATATACCGGGTGGTGTCCGCTAGTACCGTGTCAGTCACAACTGAAAATCTCCCGCCAGATAACAAAACTGAAATGGGGCCGCCGTAGGGATAAGCCGTTAGGAGGACACTATACGTCGTTGGCAGGGTGTTGAAAGGCGCGAATAAGGGCCATTCTTGCCGCGTTCTGTTGGTCTGGATTATCAAGTGGGCGGCCCCACTCCGAGCCAATGGGGGATTCCTTCCGTGATCAGCTCGGAACGGAATCGGCGTAAAGCCAGACGGCAACGCAGCCGCCCTGAGACACAGAGTTGATTTCCCGCTTGGTCAAATCGTTTACCGACTCATCCGGCAACCGCGGAACGTTAGCAACAGATTATCCTTCCGCACCGTGGCTCCTATGGCATCCTCTTCCGCGAAGCTGAACCGCCGGATCCGTACGACTAGAGTTTGAGTCTGCGTTTGCATCGTCCGTTCGAGTTTGATGACTCGCGGTTCCAGATTCACCGTGATACCCCTTCCGTGTCAGTGCGCAGCTTGGAAGCCTCCTGTACCTGCCGGAGCAGATCGACAAATGTGAAGCCGACCGGGATATTGTCCCTGGAGAATGGAACGCCCTCTCGTTCACACTCCAAGCGCGCGAGCATCGCAACTGCCAGATCGCGGTCTGGTATGTCGGTTTCAAGCTTCTCGATTCTCGTCTTCAGGTTCATTTTGGTTCACCCTCCCTGCTATGGGGCCTGTTTTGCCTCGATTGCGCTTACCCGGCGCTCGAGCTCATCCACCGCGATAATCCTCGCCTGCGCAGAGATCGCTTGCATGAGGGTGGCGGCTTCGTCCGGCGTGATGCTGCCTTCCGCCATCGCGTCAAGCACCGTACGTCCCTGGTCCGTTAGCGAGCCGGCAAGTTTGCCGATGCGGACCGGGCTGTCCTTGGCCTTCATCGTCGGGATGATGCGGTCTATGCAGATGCGCAGTGCGGTGGTATCGCCATTGAGCGCAAGATCGACGGCTTTCTCGATGAGCTTCTCCGCGCGCGGCTGGAGTAGGGAACGCAACACCGTGCGCTTGTCCTTCGCTCCCCTCGGCTTGCCCGCTGGGTTGCCGCTTTGTCCCTTGCGAAAAACTGCCATCCCTGCATTTCCTCTGTATTTTTCAGGGCGTGAGCCACTTGCCAGGCGGCAGATAGTCGTCTGCGTTCGGACTACGCAATCTGGTCGAAGCGAATTCACGTTGGCGGTGGATAGATCGGCTATAGTTAAAGAGGAGGCGCATTGCTTAGTCGTGAGAATCTTTCCTCATTGGAAATACCTGCAATCCGATTACGCACAAGTCCCCATGATCCAGGTCATGGTGGCGTTATGTCTAATTGGATTGATAATTCTTGTGGTTAGCCTTACTGATAAGTTATGAAATCTCGCTGGTACGAATACGACCCTACGCCGCAGCCTCCGGCCCCCATTGTCTACCCGAAACTCGCCAAGACGGTGGTGGCTTGTCTGCAGCTTGGTACAAATTGATTCGCTGTTGGGCTGACTGCCGCAGAATGTTGATCAGCTGAACGCGGGCGGCCGGATCGGTCGTGAGTTGTGGGACGATCTTGCTGACCAGCGCAATCTGGCTTGCCAAAACGCGGCCATTGCCGCCCTGCGCCTTTAGCTGCGTCTGGATGAGGTCGTTGGCTTCTTTCTCGAAGACCTGCGACTGCGCCAGTTTGGTGGCATCAATCGGCACCCCGAGCGTATTCTTGAGGAAGTTGGCTGCATCCATCTTGCGTTGAAACTCGGGGCCGTTAGAAACGCCATTCGCGGATGCTTTTTCCATCTCATTGAGCGCCGGCAATACGCGCAATTGAGTCTCAGTTGCTGCGGCACGCCATGCATCCAGTTGCTTCGCATCCGCTTGTGCTTTGGCAACAAGTCCCGCAGTTCGGGCTTTCGCTTGTTCAGCAGGTGGCAGTCCGGTTAGAGATGGATTGTTGCCCGCGATGCCCCCAGGAGGCGCGACTGGGACCACAGGAGGCGCGATCGGCGCGGCAGGCTGTGGTGGACGCAGACCGCCGATCGGAGGCGCGGCGGTGCCTCCTGGCAACCCTATGGGCAATGGTGAGGCGGTCCCGCTGGTGGTGATCCCGACAAACCGGGAATGCTTCCGCCGCCTGCACCGCCGCCGGGGAAGGTAGGCACGACGCCAGTCTTGTACCAAGTCTCTGGCGCAGCGGTGGCGAAGCCCGCTTGCTGCCCACGCAGGGCAGTTGCAGCCCCGACATCCTGGCCCCGTACATCGACCTGCGCTTTAAGACGATCTGCAGGACTGAGGGTTGTCGCTGACCATGACACGGGCGCGCCGGTAAAGGTATTCTACCAACGTACTGGCCCCCTTCGTTAGAGAAGTTAAGCGGCGTAGCTGGGGAGTAGGGCAACGTTTCCGTCGCGCCGTCTTCATATTGATTGAGCTTGAGTGTTTGCGAGGATTGTTGGGATCATTGACTAGTGATGATCCCGCGAACTTCGGCAACAAGGCATGGAAGGCTACCCACGCGGCTTTCGCTTCCGAAGCCAGGGAAAGCATGATCGGCGATAGTGCTCCGTCATCATCCAGAGGAACGGACTGATCCAGTATCGAGGCAATGCGCCGGTTAAATGAGGCCAGGCGTGGCCAATTCGCAGATGCTTCGGTGAATGGACGATGGCCTTGCGTAGAGTCCGGCCACGCCACAAGGAAACGAGCGAGAAGCCGGTACCGCGCGCCAACTCGCCGGATCGGTCGAAGAAGCTCCGCAAGGTAGGCTCCTGCACTTGCAAAGCAATGGTCAGCCGCGCCCCCTTTACGGTGAAGGATTCGGAGGTGCGCCGCTCGGTAGCAATGTCTACACCATCCCAGAGCTGATTCAAGGTCGCAAGGTTGCGCATGACCGAGTCCTTCCCCATGCCATGCGACCCAAAAACAATCCCGCCTTCGCCCGAAATCACACCACCGGAGGGCCACTGCCTCGCCAGATTCCACTTAAGGGCTTCCGGCGTTGCATCGCCATAGATCAGCCGCGGTATTCTCAGCAGTTCCGGCTTGTCGTGCTCAAGGTCGCGCAGTGCAGCCTCGCGCATGCCGGTCGGGTCACCTTTTTTTGCCAGTTGGCGAATTTGATCTTTGATGCCGTTGTGCTTGGCCTCCCATGCTGCCAGCGCCGCTGACCGATCCTTCACCAGCGGCTTGCCGCCTCGGCTTGCTGCACCTCGTAGTCGCGGATGGCCTTCATGAAACCCGTCGCACGTCGATTTGCGCTCACCCGAATCGGCAATGGTCAGCAAAAACAGACCTGTCGGGCCAGACAATTTCTCCGCCCTCTTTACGTCCGCATGGGACTGATTTGCAAGCGACAGAGCCGCCAGTGCCGAAGACGCGACAAGCGGAACCGGTGCCTTCGTAAATTCAAGCACCTCTTCCACTGCCGCCCGAACCGTGGTTGGTAGCGCATCCAGCGGGTAAGGCAACGAGGCTACCTTAGCAACCAGTGGTTGCGGTTTCGGCCATTCCTGGTCCGATCGGCCCATTCGCGCCTGCTGCCCGCGCGAACCAAAGCCTTCATCGAGTCGATTAAAGGCGAGCTGAAAGACCTGCAGCCGTAACCACTGCACAGCTGACAGCTTACTGGCGGCCTCACGCCAAATCGTGACCGACCAGCAGCGCTCGTCCCGGGCGCCATGAGATCGCCGGTCCGGTTCTCCGCCGGCTGCCGTTCCGCGCGGTGTCCATCATATGTGTGCCAGCGAACAGATGGAGCTTGCAGTTTGGGTGCAAATTCCATGCTTGTGCAGGGGAAAGCGACCTTGGACGCATGCCTTGTGCGTCCGCGAATTCTTGTGCGTCCGCAATTCATCGCCGAGGCCGTCGACCGGTGCCACGAGAATCGGTCGTCCTGCAGGCCAAAGCTGACGGCCCCACACCGTCATGGTTGTCAACATCGTAGAGACAATGCGGTATCACTTTTAGGCGGAGGCGAGAATGATAGACCGATCAACCAGCCATCGTTCCTACGACTCATCTTTCGATCAAAGCGCTCCCTCTCGCTCATTCGTTCGGGACGTTCGCCCCAACAGCGGCATCCTTGGAGCGCGGGATCTTACCGGCGATTTCGTGTACGCCGCCGACGGCGAATACGTCGGTCAGATCGTGCAAATCATGGTCGACACGCGCATCGGATACGTAGCGTGGGCAGTGCTAGCCGTCGGAGGATTTCTCGGAATCGGGCGCAGACGACTCGCCATTCCCTGGAGCATGGTGACTCCCGACGCCCGCTACAAGCGTTGCTCACTGACCGTCGATCAGGAGCAATTGTTGGGAGTGTCACGATTTACCGCGTGAGCCTGGATGGATTGCAGGCACGCTGGTTGTGCGACGCCTGTTGACCCAGAGCAGGTGCCGTCGGCGCTCTTCTCGTTGTCGGCAAGCCGCGAGCGATGGACTGCGCGGGAAGCGCAGTCATTGCCCCGGCCCATAGCGCTACGAACCCAACCCTATGTGGATGAAGAGCAATGAATGACGTAAATGCCAAGGTGTTGCTCATCGGCAACAATCCAGTCACGCGCGAGATGATTCAGCAGGCGATCGTCGACACCGGGTACGGCTCATTCGACCTCGAATGTGTTGGACAACTCTCCCAGGCTGTCGAACGACTGGAAAAACCCGGCGTGGAAGCGATTCTGCTTAATCTCGAATTGTCGGATAGTCACGGCAGCGAGACGTTTGAAGCGCTACGCCCGATCGCCGCGGGCACTCCGATTCTCGTTCTCAGTGACCTGCGCAATGAGAGCAACGCCAGAGCGGCGGTACAGCAGGGTGCGCACGATTATCTGCTGAAGGAGCACTTGGACGGCTACACATTGCCACGTGCGCTGCATAGCGTCATTGGACGCAGGGCGGCTGAGGATGCGCTGTTCCTCGAAAGAGAGCGGGCGGAAGTCACGCTCAACTCGATCGGCGATGCGGTGCTCAGTACCAACATTGCCGGTGAAGTGACTTATCTGAATCTGGTGGCCGAGAGAATGACCGGCTGGCGGCGCGAGGAAGCGATAGGCAAGCCCCTTTCCGCAATCTTCCAGATCATCGATGGAATGACTCGCCAACCGTCGATCAATCCCATGGATTTGGCGGTCCGGCGCAACGAGACGGTCGGTCTATCGACCAACTGCATCCTGATCCGGCGTGACGGGTTCGAATCCGCCATCGAGGATTCCGCCGCGCCGATTCACGACCGGAGCGGACAGGTGACCGGCGCGGTGATGGTTTTTCACGACGTGAGTGAGTCTCGCGCCATGGCGATGAAGATGACCCATTCTGCGCAACATGACGACCTGACGGATCTGCCCAATCGGATGCTGTTGAACGATCGGCTCACCCAATCGATTGCAATGGCGCGTCGGCATAGCAAGCGACTGGCCGTGCTCTTCCTGGATTTGGATCACCTCAAGCATATCAACGATTCGCTTGGACACCCCATCGGCGACCGACTGCTGCAGGAGGTTGGCAAACGTCTGGTCACTTGTGTGCGCGGCTCCGACACGGTAAGCCGTCAGGGCGGAGATGAATTCGTCCTGTTGCTTGCTGAAGTCGAGCAGGCCCAAGACGCCGCTTTCACTGCGGAAAAAATACGCCAGGCGCTCATCGCACCGTACTTTATCGAAGAGCACGATCTACACGTCTCGGTAAGCATGGGCATCAGCATTTATCCGGACGATGGTCAGGATGCGGAAACGCTGATCAAATGTGCGGACACGGCCATGTACCACGCCAAGGAAAGTGGACGGGACAACTACCAGTTCTTCAGGCGGGACATGAATATCCGCGCCGTGGAGCGCCAGTCGGTCGAAGGCAGTCTGCGTCGCGCTGTGGAGCGCCATGAATTCGTATTGCATTATCAACCGAAGGTGAATCTCGAAACCGGGCTGATCGACGGCGCCGAAGCGCTTATCCGCTGGAATCACCCCGAGCGCGGATTGATCCTTCCCGCGCAGTTCATCACCATCGCGGAGGACTGCGGATTGATCGTGCCGATCGGTCAGTGGGTACTGCGCGAAGCGTGTCTGCAAGCCCGAGCCTGGATAGATCTTGGCCTGCCCTTCGCACAAATGGCGGTAAACGTCTCGGCCGCCGAGTTCCGCAACACCGACTTTCTCGCCGGCGTTCGCGCTATTTTGCGCGATACCCGCCTCGAGGCGCGGTATCTCGAACTCGAGCTGACCGAGAGCGTCCTCATGCGCGATGCTGCATCCACGTCCACGGTGCTGAAAGAGCTCAGCGCGATGGGCATAAAACTGGCGATCGACGATTTCGGTACCGGCTATTCCAGTTTGAGCTATCTCAAGCGTTTCCCCATCGATACGCTGAAAATAGATCAGTCATTCGTACAAGACCTCACCACCGATGTCGATGACGCCACGATCGTCAGCGCTGTTATCGCCATGGGCAAAAGCCTCAAGCAGCGGGTTATTGCCGAAGGGGTGGAGACGCGCGAGCAGGTCGAATTCCTGCAGGGGCACCACTGTGGCGGAGGGCAAGGCTATTACTTCAGCCGCCCCGTAGTCGCCCACACGTTCGCGAGCTTGCTCGCAACCGGGCTGATCGCAAGCCCCGTCAACTAGCGCTACTTCTCCTGCTCGTATCCCGCGTGTCGCAGAACCGGGGCGGGCCTCGTTGCGCCCCAAGGAAGCGTCGGTTCGGAAGTTGAATCACGCCACTCAGTTGCTACGGGGGGCCGTCAGCTCACCGCGTCTGTCATTGCTGGCCATCCACGCGCGAACCTTGGAAGGCTCGCGCATAGGCGAAATAAGTCCGACCGGCTGCTAGCCCAAAACGCGGTCGTATGTTTCCGTATCGGCGCAATAGCAGCGGCATGAGACTGCCTCCAGGCCACCACGATCGACAACGGTGACGTCTCCCCGGGTATAGCTGATCAACTCTCGCTTCTGCAGGGAATTGGCCGCCTTGGTGACACCGACCCGGCGCACCCCCAACATATAAGCGAGAACATCATGGGTGGCGCGAAACGCCTTGCCGTGCGCGCGATCGCGCATCATCAGCAGCCAGCGAGCCAGGCGCGCTTCCAAAAAGTGATAGCGGACGCAAGCGGTGGTCCGCGCCAGTTGGACCGTAAAGACGTATAGGTAACGGTTCAGCTGCTCCTGGAAAAGAGGGATCGCAGCCAGTTCGCGGCGAAACGTCGCCGCGGTCATGCGCAATGCGGAGCCGCCGCCCTGCACCAATGCGAACAGGGATGAAGTATCGGAACCCAGCATGATCGGAATACCCACCATGCCTTCATTGCCCACCATGCCCACCGCCAATCCGCAATCGCCTTCGATGGGACTCACCAGGGCGATGAAGCTTTCGCTGGGGAAATAAACGTAGCCAATATTGGCGCCCGGTTCCCAAAGGACATCGGCCGAAGCAAGCTCGACCGGCTCGCATTCGGCCAGTACGTGCTGATAGCTCTTCCGCGGCAAGCCAGCAAGCAGACGATTGTTTGAGGCGCGCTTAGCTTGTCGCAAGGCGAAGTCTCCTGCACATTTTAGACAAACTCACAGGCAGCCCTAGGAAAGGGACATGCAACATCGATCTCTGCAGTCAACTATGACCATCGTCTGGTACCCGCCATTCCATCGACGCAGCCACGGCTGCGCAGGCGCAGGGGCTGTCGATCGTCAGAAAATACAAAAGGGAACAATTGCTTACCGACTCCCGAAAGGCAATCGGCAACTGAGATTGGCACGAGAGGCACGGAACCGGAATGCCGCCAATGCAAGCGCTGGTAGCGCAGCGACGCGACAGAAAAGTCTTCCCCTATGCATGGTCAACATGGGCGCATCCTAACGGCGTGGCTAAGTAGGGCAGGCAGCGTGCTTAAGCTATAGACAATCGATGCCGCTCTCTGTACGCCAGCGCACAGTCCAATGCCCCAGCGAGCAATTAAATGCCCTCCTCATGGGAGGGGCGTCTGGTGCATTGCCCTGGGAATGGCTGGCCATGAACGAACCCGGCGAGACTGAGCCGCACGGATTGCCTGACAACCCGTAGGCCCGGTTGTGCAGGCGCTAGCTCACTTGCCCTGCGTATAACGTTGGTAGCGCATGTCCACCTGACCTGTGATCCTTCACGCATCTCACCGCTGGGGCTAGAAGAACCGCCAGGCTCCCTCTAGATGGCTGCTGTTGCACGCCGGCCCGTGCCATTTGCAGACTCCCGCCGGGAAGATGCTGACGAGGTTCGTTCTTTCTACAGCATTGAGCGCAACCTCATAGTCCGACCAGTCGATAGCCTTCAACCGGCACCTGACCACGTCGCCGGCATGGGTGATGTCACGTTCAGCCTCATCGCAACCGGCGCACGGGCACGTTGCGCGACACGTCGATGCTGCCAGTACGTCGACGCCGCTCACCGCGTTCGGACGGGTAGACAAGGTGTCGATCTCGAAGTGCTGCGCCTGATGCTTGTGATTGCACGAATGGGCAGCTGCCCGCTCAGGCGAGTCCTCATCCAGGGCTCACCGACAAAAGCACCGGATAACGCGAAAGATCGAAGAACTGCGGCCGACGAGCCGTCTGGCACGTGATAAGTGCTCCCCTGAAGTTGGTTTTTATTGCCATTGATCGAAGGCGGCCACGCGCCAATGCTCACGGTCAAATGACCCGTTGGGGTTCGCCCGCCGAGGCAAAAGATGCGCTCCCCACCGGCAGACACCGGCGTGGTGATCGCAGAAAAGTGGTTGCTCACCAATGATGGCGCGAAGCGTGTCAAGACAAAGCTGCGCGTCGGAAAGAGCATTGATGTCACCTCGCGACGGTTCGCCGCTAAGGGGCAATCGCGCACTCCCTGGTCGTGCAACTCCCGGCACGCACCAACCCGGCGATTTCTGCTTGACGGTTTGGAATCAGACGGCCAGTGCGATTTCCACGCGCTTGTTGCGTTTGCCTTCGCTGCGAATCTTGAGTACGCGAATGCCGCCGATCTCGCTGACGTTGCGTACGTGCGTGCCGCCACACGGCTGCAAGTCGATGCCGGCAATCTTGAGCAATCGCACCCGTCCGGCACCGCGCGGCGGTTGTACGCTCATGGTCTTGACCAACTCGGGGCGCGCGTCGAGTTCCTCGTCGGTGATCCACACCGTTTCCGTTGCGATGCCACGCGCGATCAGGGCGTTGGTTTCCCGTTCAATGCGCTCGGCATCGAGCAAGCTCATGTCGATATCAAAATCGAGGCGGCCCTTGTCCGGCGAGATATTGCCGCCGGTCACCGGCGCTACCACCACACAGGACATCACGTGCAGAGCGGTATGCAGGCGCATCAGCGCGTAGCGGCGCTCCCAATCAATTTCCAGCGTGAGCGGCTCGCCGATCTCGAGTTGCGGTGCGGCGGAGGCGGGAATGTGCAGGACACCATTGACCGTATCGCCTTTGCGCGTGTCCGCGATGACAATGCGTTCGCCGTTCGCGCGCAGCAACGTGCCGGTGTCGCCGAGCTGCCCGCCACCGAGCGGATAGAAAATCGTGCGATCGAGTTCAATGCCGCCATCGTGCAATACGACAACCCGCGCGCTCGCCGTTTTCAAATAGGCGTCGTCTCTGAATAACAGTTCGGTCATGGCATTCGTCTGGTCAACGCGATGGCTTCGATGTTAGCAGGCTGCAACGTTTTTCGAACGATCGGCACGGGCGCGCTTCTTTCGCTCAGGGCGGGCCTGTCAAGTTC
>Ga0209118_1000343_pt1 | contig 27137 bp, 18 predicted proteins | sample BlaSpr_A8_Ref_M1_FD_187988 | JGI IMG/M metagenome (GOLD analysis project Ga0209118, IMG submission 187988) | Forest soil microbial communities from Thunder Bay, Ontario, Canada - Black Spruce, Ontario site 2_A8_Ref_M1 (SPAdes) (version 2) | ecosystem: Environmental > Terrestrial > Soil > Boreal...
GACACGCACCGTATTGACCTTGGCGGAACCCTTGGGAAGGGCTTGCAAGAGGGCACGAACTCCCGCCAGGCCATCGCCGACGGCCAGGTTATGTTGAACGTACTTGTTGGGGTTGATGTAGGCGATTGGCTTGCTGTCACCCGTCTCGATACTCTTGAGAAGTTCGACGACCTGCTGCTTGTAGTTGGTCATGATTGGCATCTCGTTTGAGGGCTGCGGGCTCATGGCACAGGCGGCGAGTGCAAGGGTGCTGGCGGCAGCGATGCCAACTCGGACACTTTGGATGAAATTCATGATCATTTCCTTGCTTATCGCCAGTGTGATGGATTCGCGATGTGTCATTCTGCATGACGATCGTCATCTACACAAACGAGGATGACGAATACAATCCTCACTGTCAAGCACAAGGTAGAGGATTTTTCGGATGGGCCATTCACAAGCAGACAAAGACGAGAGCCACGATCGCATCGTGCAGGTGGCGGCCACCCGGTTTCGCGAGAACGGTGTCGACGGCATCGGCGTGGCCGATCTCATGAAGGACGCCGGTCTAACCCATGGCGGCTTTTACCGGCACTTTACCTCGCGCGACGAGCTGGTCGCAGAAGCGATCGAGCGTGCGCTGCGCGATGGGGGACAACGGGCTCTCGACGTTGTAGCGACCAGCAAGCAATCCCGCCTGGCCGCCCTGGTCGACGGCTACCTCAGTAGGGCGCACCGCGATGGTTTGGCGACAAGCTGTGCCGTCACGACTTTGGCAGGCGACGTGGCCCGCAGCAACGACCGGGCTCGGTCCGCCTATACGCGGCGGGTCGGCACGTACCTGGAGCTGCTCACTAAGATCATCGCGGGTGACAAGCAGAGATCAAGGAGGATGAAGGCAATCGCCGCCTTGTCCACGCTGGTTGGCGCCGTATCGATGGCCCGTGCTCTAAACTCTCGGTGCCGGAATTCTTCCCAATACTTTCTCCAGCGTGAGTCCAAGAGCGAGCAATTCCCGGTCGCCGTTTATGGGGCCGTCCAGCTCGAGACCGACCGGCAGTCCGCCCCGTGTAATTCCGACAGGGATAACGAGTCCCGGCAGTCCCACTGCGCTGCTCGGAGCGGTGTTGCGCGCAAGGGCTACCCGTGCAACCAGAAGCTTCCCATTCACTTCGACGTCCGGCGCTGGGGATAGGGCTTCTCTTGAAATGACAGGAGCTGGCACGCGCACCGTTGGGAATATCAGGGCTGTTAGACCATGTTTAGCGAAATAGTCTCGGTACGCCGCTTGAAGTGATGGGCGGAGATTTCTAACGGCATTGGCGTAGATCGAGTCGGGGTTGGCCTTGAGACTATTCTCGAGCGAGTTGCCGTTCAGGAGTTTGCGAATATCCGGACTTGCATCCTCCACAAGTTGGCTGAACGTCACAGGGGCTGCCTGCGCTGCAAGGGATATGGGCAAGCTACGGCGGACTTCGTAGTAGAGGACGGTAGCAACAATCCCAGGTGCCAATTCGGCGACTTTGGGAATTTCGGCTTCGATGAGAATTGCCCCCGCTTCCTTTAGTTTCGCAAGGCCTTCCTCCACGATCTGCGCGACCGTGGCATCGAGGTCGGAAAAATAGTATCCGCGCGACACGCCGAGTCGGACGCCGCTCAGTTCCATTGGTCTGAGGAAGCCATGACCTCCAGCGAGTACAGTATCCAATAGCGCGAGATCAGCCACCCTGCGTGCCAAAGGTCCGGCCGTCCCCAAAGTGGGGGAGTGAGGCAACGTACCTCCTGTGGGGTAGCGCCCAGTGGAAGGACGTAGACTGGTGACGCCGCACAGGGCCGCAGGGATGCGGATCGAGCCGTCAGTGTCTTCGCCCAACCCGATTGGGGCCATTCGAGCCGCGATGGCGGCAGCAGTTCCACCATTGCTTCCGCCTGGGATACGGCTTGTGTTGTAGGGATTGTGCACGCGGCCAAACGCTTGGTTGTTGCTGGTCCAACCGAGCGAAAGTTCGTGCAGGTTGGTTTTGCCGAGTAGGGTGGCGCCTTCGCGAAGAAGCCGTGCCACAACCGTCGCATCGGCTATGGGCCGCAAACTACGCAGCCCCTTGGTACCGGCCGTGGTCGGCAGTGCAGCTGTAATGATACTGTCCGTTATCACTACTGGTATTCCGTGGAGCACCCCACGCACGGCTGCCGATGCACGCTTCTCATCCGCCGCTCGCGCCGCTTCCATGACCTTCTCGCGGTCCATCCTCGAGATAAAGACGTTAAGGGATCTGCCGGCATCGCAACGCCGGATCAGAGCCTCCGTATATTCCTCGGCCTTGAGGTCACCACGTATTATCGCGAGGCCTGCTTCCACTGCCGACAACTCGGTAACGTCGCCGTTCTCCGGCTCGGCATACAGCCACTTGGCATAGCGAGAAGCGAGCGCCGCGGTGGCGGTTCGTGTTGTTATGCCAAGGAATTCGCGGCGAGTGGCAGAGCAGGTGCACTTCATTGGCGCAAGCTCGGATTCACTACTCATGCGGGTCCACACGTTTACCACGTCCGCCACGCCAATTCAATTAGAAACGAACCTCTCCGCGATGTTGTAATCAAATGTGGCGCTAGTTGAACGTCCCCATAGTTGAAAGGCGGAGAAGCGCGAATGACCATTGCGGGTCGCACTGCGACCGTCGCAAGGGCTGATCGCACACCAGGGACAAACGGTGCGACAGGACGTTGGCCTTTGGGATCGCGCACTCGCGCTGTTGTTGAATGCCACGGCCGTCAACGGCAAGTTACCTAAGCTTCTCACCGCGCGGCGCCCCTGAGCTGGTTATCGACCTTCTGTGATCCGACCGACAAGACGACCCAAATCACCCACTCGCTTCTCCGCCACGGGAAAGCCGGCTACATTCATGAGAGATCTCTGGGCCGTATTCCCCCCATCTGGGAGTCCCGCAACGACGCCAGGCTAAGTGGCGACCCCTACGGCCTCACTGAACCGACTACCGCCCGGGCAATGCCCGATCCCGAGTCCTGCGCTGCGTCGTTGCTTGGGCCGGGCCCCCCACTCGACGATTGCCTGACGATCAGTCGAGGAACGGCCAAGTGCCGCACAGGTGGACCTTCCGGGTCCCGAATGCGTCTGAGGAGAATGTCGGCAGCGACCTCCCCCAACCGTCCCGGCTCGACGTCGATCGTAGATAGCGGCGGATTGCTGTGCTCTGTCGCCGCGACGCCGTCAAAGCCGACGATGGAAAAATCTCGACCAGCTATCAGTCCATGCTCTCCCAGCCCATTGAGGGCGCCGAAAGCCACGACATCGTTGTAGCAGACGGCACCCGTGGGATGGTTCGGCAATGCCAGGACCTGCCGTATACCCTCGCGCCCGCCTGCCCGCGTCGGCGGAATATTGATGATCCACTCTGAGTCAATCGGCAGCTGATGGCTCTTCATCGCCCGCTCGTATCCGGCGCGACGCTGCCGGTAGACCGGCCCGGCAGCGACACGGCCGAGGAAGGCGATTCGCTGGTGTCCGTTCGAGATGAGATGTTCGGTGGCGAGTCGAAAGCCGGTCTTATTGTCCGACCCAGCAAAATCGTAGGTTCCCTTGCCAAGCGGGCGAATCACCACTAATAGCGGGATTCGCCACCCTCTCACCGTTTCATGCACCGACTCGGGAGTATCGAACACAGGGCACAAGATGAGCCCGGCGGCGTGGTGTTCGCGCATCGACGCCAACACCTTGTCTTGGATATCCAGACGCTCGTCCGTGTGCGCTATCAGACATACATAGCCCGCTTCGACCAGTCTGCGCTCCATGCCCACCAGAAGTTCGGTGAAGAACGGATTGGCCAGGTCGTTGATTACGATGCCGATGATATTTGACGACTTGCTTCGCAGCTCGGCGGCGCGCCGGTTGTACACATAGCCGAGCCGTTCGGCGGCCTCTCGCACCCGAGTCGCCGTCTCGGGCCGGATCAGTGGACTATCCTGAAGCACGAGGGACACCGTTGACTTTGAAACCCCCGCCTCGCGTGCAACATCAATAATGGTTGCTGAGCCCGGCGGACTGGCTTTGTTGTCTAGTGCCATGGGTGTTCCCAACGGAGTGATAGAACGTACTGTCGCTCCTGACAAGAAAGTGGAACGTTCCTATTACCTAACTTGGAACGTTCTAAATATGTTATCAGAAACCCGCAACGTCGGCTGGGAGGATTCGCATGGCAGCAAGGTTGGGGTGGGGCTTGATCGGCGGCATCAAGGTCGGGCAGGAGAGCGTGACGAGGAGCTGACAGCGGAGAGCCAATCAGCGAGGAGAGCGCCCTTAAAAATGCGACAGCTAGAAACTTCGCATTTCCTCCAGCTGCGGTCTTGCTCATCCACTGACTTGCGTGTTGGCGCTTCTGCGTGACCTGGGCAGGGTGGGTGACTCGGTCAGACAATACCAAGACGATCCCAGCCTGAGGCGCGCCCGCAGCATCCCAAAATGCGACAAGTACGCACAACGCCCAGTACATTGTGTAAGGCACCGCGCCGGACAGACAGCATTCGGGTACGTGACCATCTTTCGTCGGTACAACCAACGAACTACATAAGGCTCAGAAGCGTTCCGTAATCGAAACTCAACGACTTCAAGCAACAACCACCTTGACAAGCGGCGACGCTAGGAAAAAAATCTTTCACTGCCCCTTGACAAGTAAATTAGATCGTTCCAAAATCCGCCAAAGTTTGGATCGTTCCAAATTCGTAGCACCAGAATGCACACTAAAGCGATTCGGAGGAGCGCAATGACACAACGATTGCAATGGGGGCTGATCGGCGCAAGCACGATCGCCCGGGAGTGGGTAATCAGCGCGATCCGCGCCCAAGCCGGGAACGAGGTTGCCGCCGTGATGAGCAGCGATGCTGCCCGAGCCGAGCAGTACGCGGAGGCCAATCGTATCGGTGCAGCCTACAGTTCGGTCGATGCCCTGCTAGCCGATCCGAATGTTGAGGCCGTCTACATCAGCACCACCAACGAGCTGCACAAGACGCAGACGCTCGCCGCCGCGGCGGCGGGCAAGCACGTGCTGTGCGAGAAGCCGCTGGCACTTGATCTCGACGATGCCCGGGAGATGGTCGCCGCCTGCGCCAAGGCCGGTGTGGTCATGGGCACCAACCACCACCTGCGCAATGCCGCGACTCATCGCAAGATTCGCGAACTGATCCGGTCCGGCGCCATCGGCAAGCCGCTGTTCGGCCGCGTGTTCCATGCCGTCTACCTGCCGCCGCACTTGCAGGGATGGCGGCTGAACAAGCCGGCGGCGGGCGGCGGCGTGATCCTCGACATCACGGTGCACGACGCGGATACTCTGCGTTTCCTGCTCGGCGCCGAGCCGGTGGAAGCGGTCGCCCTGGCGCAGCAAGCAAATCTCGCATCGGGTGACCTGGAGGATGGCGTGATGGCGGTGCTGCGCTTTGGCAACGACACGGTGGTGCAGCTACACGACGCCTTCACCGTGAAGTATGCCGGCACGGGCGTGGAAATCCACGGTACCGACGGCTCGATCGTCGCCCGCGACGTGATGACGCAGCGCCCCATCGGCCAGGTCGTGCTGCGGGATGCGAGCGGAGAACGAGAGATCCCGGTCACGCACGAGAACCTGTACGCCCGGTCGCTGGCGGCCTTCAACGCCGCTGTTCGGGGGGAGGGTCAACCGTCGGCCACGGGCGAGGACGGTGTGCGCTCGCTTGCCACCGCGCTCGCGGTCCTGGAGTCGAGTCGCACCGGGCAACGAGTGGCGATCTCTCAGCCGTAATACGGAATGACCATGAACAAACTCATCTCCCTGCAAGCCGCCGCCCAACTGATTCGCGACGGCGACGTGGTCACCGTCAGCGCCTCAAGCGGATTGAACTGCCCCGACAAAATGCTCGCGGCAATTGGCGAACGCTTCTCTCACGAAGGTCATCCGCGTGACCTCACCATGGTCCATCCGATCGCCGCGGGTGACATGTACGGCATTCGCGGGATCGACCACATCGCCAAGCCAGGGCTGATCCGCAAGATCCTCGCCGGCTCTTATCCGAGCGGTCCATCGTCTCTCCCCATGCCGGATATCTGGCATCTCATCGTCGACGACAAAATCGCCGCCTATAACGTACCCAGTGGCATTCTCTTCGACATGCAACGTGACGCAGCGGCCAAGCGCCCCGGGGTGCTGACCAAGGTCGGCCTGGGCACTTTCGTCGACCCGGATCTGCAAGGTTGCGCAATGAATCCCCGCGCCGCCGCGGAACCGATCGTCAGGAAGGTTGAGTTCGCGGGTGACGAGTGGCTGTTCTTCCCGACCATCACGCCGCGCGTCGCGATCATACGCGCCAGCACGGCCGACGAGCGCGGCAATCTTTCCTTCGAACACGAAGGCGCCTTCCTGGGTGCACTCGATCAGGCGCTCGCCGCACGCAACAGCGGCGGTGTAGTCATCGCACAAGTGAAACGGGTGGTGCGCGCCGGCTCGATTAATCCCCAGCTTGTGCATGTGCCCGGAAACCTGGTGGATCAGGTCGTGGTCGACCCAGACCAGTGGCAGACGACGCAAACGGTCTATGACCCGGCCATGAGCGGGGAAATCGTCCAGCCGGAAAGCGCATTCGAGTTCCAGGCGTGGGGACCAGAGAAAGTCATCGCCCGGAGAGCGGCGCTGGAACTGGCCGACGGCATGGCGGTAAACCTGGGTTTCGGCATCTGCGCCAACGTGCCGCGCATCCTGCTCGAAGAGGGATTGCATGGGCAGGTGACCTGGGTGATCGAGCAAGGCGCCGTGGGCGGCGTGCCGCTTCTCGGATTCGCATTTGGCTGCGCGTCCAACGCCGACGCTATCGTTCCCTCGCCCAACCAGTTCACGTACTTTCAGGGTGGCGGTTTCGATGTGACCCTCCTGTCCTTCCTTCAGGTCGATCGCCACGGCAACGTCAATGTGTCCAAGCTGAGCGCGAAGCCCTACCTCACTGCCGGCTGTGGCGGGTTCGTCGATATCACGACCCATGCCCAACGCATCGTGTTCGCTGGCTTTTTCAACGCCGGCGCGAAGCTCCAGGTCGGGGACGGCAAGCTCACTATTTTGCAGGAGGGCAAGAGCCGCAAATTCATCGAAGCGGTCGAACATGTCACTTTCAGCGGCGATATGGCGCGGCGGCGTGGCCAGAGGGTCAGCTACATCACCGAACGCTGTGTCGTCGACTTGACAGCCGATGGCCTCGTGCTCCGCGAGATCGCTCCCGGCATCGACCTGCAAAAGGACGTGCTCGATCTGGCCGACTGCCCGCTGCGCGTTGCAGCCGACCTGAAGCTCATGGACGCGGCGCTATTCCGCGATGCCCCCATGGGCCTCAAGCTTCCGGAGAAGCATCATGGCTGAGCCCCTGGTAACGATCGCCATCGACGGCGCTGTCGCGACCGTAACCCTTAACCGGCCGGACAAGATGAATGCGTTGACGCCGGACATGATCACCGCCTTGGCCGAGCACGCGGCACGAATCGACGAGGACACCTCGTTGCGCTGCGCGATCCTCACCGCCGCCGGCGACAAGGCGTTCTGCGTCGGTGCCGACATCAACCAATGGGCTGCGCTGACGCCGCTCGATATGTGGCGCCGCTGGGTGAAACGCGGTCACCAGGTGTTCGACCAATGGGCGCGGCTGCGCGTACCGGTCATTGCTGCCCTCAACGGGCATGCGCTGGGGGGCGGCCTTGAACTGGCCGCGGTTGCCGACATCCGCGTTGCCGACCGGCGCGCATCCTTCGGGTTGCCGGAGGCCAGCATTGCCACCTGCCCGGGGTGGTCGGGGACGCAGCGGCTCACCGGCCTCATCGGCCCGAGCCGGGTCAAGTACATGGCGCTCACCGGCCGGCGTATCAGCGCTGAAGAAGCCTGGCGCGTGGGCCTGGTGCAAGAGCTGGCCGACCCTGGAACGGCCCTCGCGGCAGCGCAGGCGATCGCCGTGGACATTGCCCGGCTCGCGCCCGTGTCGGTGCAGTTGACTAAACAACTCGTGGATGGCTCCACCGGCCAAGGTTTAGCCGCCACGTTGGAGGGTATGGCAGGAGCCCTGGCTGCTACCACGCGGGACGCGGCGGAAGGACTAAACAGTTTTCGGGAAAAGCGCGCCGCGCGCTACGAAGGGAAATGACATGAGTTTTATAACCGACCCATCGCAGCGGCAAGCGACCGCACTGCCGGCCAAGCCGTTCCAGGGCCGCCTGTTGATTGACGGGCAATGGGTAGATGCCGAGGACGGCGCGCGCATGGAGCGGCTGAGTCCGGCACACGACGTCGTGGTCGGCAGCTACGCCCTTGCCGGCGAGGCGGACACCGAACGGGCGATCCTGGCGGCGCGCAACGCATTTGATCGCGGCCCCTGGCCGCATATGAAGGGGGCCGACCGGGCTACAGTGCTGCGACGTGCTGCCGAGGCAATTGAGCGGCGCAGCGAGGAACTGGCATTGCTCGAAACGCTGGAAAATGGCAAGCCTTTGACGCAGTCGCGGGCAGAGATCGCGGCGGCGGCGGACCTCTGGCACTACGCGGCGGCGCTCGCGCGCAATCTGCATGGTGACAGCTACAACACACTGGGGAGCACCACCCTGGGCGTCGTGCTGCGCGATCCGGTGGGCGTGGTCAGCGTCATTACGCCGTGGAACTTCCCGTTCCTGATCGTGAGCCAGAAGCTCCCGTTCGCGCTGGCAGCGGGCTGTACGACGGTCGTCAAGCCCGCCGAGGTCACCTCCGGTACCACCGTTCTGCTCGGGGAAATCCTGCAGGAAGCGGACATACCTCCGGGCGTGGTCAACATCCTGGTCGGCAAGGGCTCGGTCGTGGGGGACCTTCTGGTGCAGCATCCGGCGGTCGACATGGTCTCATTCACCGGTTCAACGGTGATCGGCAAGGCCGCCGTCGCCAAAGCCGCGGGTACCTTGAAGAAGGTGTCCATGGAGCTGGGCGGAAAGAATCCGCAGATCGTCTTCGCCGACTGCGACTGGGACGCCGCGCTGGATGCGGCCGTATTCGGCATCTACTTCAACGCCGGCCAGTGCTGCAATAGCGGCAGCCGGCTGCTGGTGCAGCGCGACATCGCCGACAAATTCACCCAAGCTGTCATCGAGCGCTCCCGGCAGGTCCTGGTCGGCGATCCGCTCGATCCGCGCACCAAGTATGGTGCGATCACCACCGAGAAGCAGATGCAGACCATCCTCGGTTACGTGCAGCAGGCGAACTCCGCGGGTGCAGATGTGTGCCTGGGAGGCAAGCGCATCGACACGCCCAGGGGCATGTATATGGAACCCACGGTCATTCGCAACGTTTCCCGCGACATGTCCGTGGCGAAGGAAGAAATCTTCGGGCCAGTGCTTTCGGTGCTGACTTTCGCCGATGTCGCGGAAGCAGTTGACATCGCCAACGACACGCTGTATGGACTTTCTGCCGGCGTGTGGAGCCGCGGCATCGACACCTGTCTCACGGCAGCGCGGCACATCAAGGCTGGTACCGTGTGGGTGAACACCTTCCTCGAAGGCCACGCCGAACTGCCCTTCGGCGGTTACCACGAGAGTGGCATCGGCCGCGAGCTGGGGCGTTTTGCAGTGGAGGATTACACGGAACACAAGACCGTCCATATCCACCTGGGGGAAAGGACCGATTGGTGGATGCCGCGGTAGGTAGTGAGCGCCCGGCCGCAAGCCGGACAAAGGAAGACAACCAAGATGAGGAGACGGCAATGCGTGCAAAGTTGCTGACGGTGTTGGTGGCGGGCTGTTTTGGTGTGGGTTTGGCGCTTTCGGCCGAGCAGCAGTCGGTTGAGGTGGTGCACTGGTGGACCTCCGGTGGGGAGGCCGCGGCACTCAAGGTGCTCAAGGACGACATGCAGAAGAAGGGCTACGGCTGGAAGGACAGTCCGATTGCCGGCGGGGGCGGCGATCAGGCGCGTACGGTGCTGCGCGCCCGGGTGGCCTCAGGCAATCCGCCCGACGCGATGCAGATGCTCGGCTTCATCATCACCGACTACGCAGAGGAGGGCCTGCTCGGTAACCTCGATTCCGTGGCCGCCAAAGAAGGCTGGGACAAGGTGGTGCCGGCACCGTTGCAGAAGTTCGACAAGTACAAAGGGCACTGGGTCGCCGCGCCAGTGAATATCCACCGCACCAACTGGATCTGGGCCAACAAGAAGATCTTCGACGAGCTGAAGATCACGCCACCCAAGACCTTCGACGAACTCCTTGCCGCCGCCGACAAGATCAAGAAGGCCGGCTACATCCCGTTCGCCCACGGCGGTCAGCCTTGGCAGGACGCCACGATCTTCGATAGCGCAGTGCTCTCCGCTGGCGGCCCTGAGTTCTACCGCAAGGCACTGATCGACCTGGACAAGACCGCCTTGACCAGCAAAACCATGGAAAAGGCTTTCGAGCAGATGCAGAAGCTGCACGGGCTGCTCGACCCCAACTATCCCAACCGTGACTGGAACCTCGCTTCGGCCATGGTCATCAACGGCAAGGCGGCAATGCAGATCATGGGCGACTGGGCCAAAGGGGAATTCTTCAAAGCGGGCAAGAAACCCAACGTGGACTTCCTCTGCTTCCAGTACCCGGGCACCGAGGGCAGTTTCACGTTCAACTCCGATGCCTTCGCCCTGTTCAAGGTGTCGAAGGAGCGGGAAGCCGCGCAGTTCACGCTCGCCAGCGCGATCATGGACAAGAACTTCCAGGAGCAGTTCAACCTGGTGAAGGGTTCGATCCCTGCGCGCATGGACGTGCCTGGCGACAAGTTCGATGACTGCGGCAAGAAATCGATGGCGGACCTGCAGGTTGCGCTCAAAAACAACGCCATGCTGGGCAGTTTCGCCCACGGCCACGCGGTGCCGGAGGGGCTCAAAGGCCCCATGATCGACGTGGTGACCAATTATTTCAACAAGGGCGGATCCCCGGCTGAGGCGACCAAGCAGCTGGCAGCCGCCGTGGAAAACGCTAAGTAATTCCTGAGGCGGGTAGAGAACTCCTCCGCTATCCGTCAGCAACCCCGGCAGGCCAACAAGGCTGCCGGCCTATTTCCCTGCTCATCTGCGAGGCCGGAACATGGCAACGACTTATACCGATGCGCGCGGTTACGACGATGCGCCAAGCGCAAGAGCGCGGTTCCAAGAACTGCTGCCCAAGCTGGTGTTGGCCCCGAGTGTGGTCATAACGCTTGTGTTCGTCTATGGATTCATCATCTGGACCACCTATCTCTCGTTTACCAAGTCGCGCGGCTATCCCGTGCACGAACTGGTGGGCTTTCTCAACTATACCCGGGTGTGGGCACAGCCACGCTGGATCGTGGCCATTCATAACCTGGCGATATTCGGCATTCTGTACATCTTCATCTGTCTTTTCCTGGGGCTGCTGCTGGCGATTTTGCTGGATCAGCGCATCCGCCAGGAAGGGACGCTGCGCGCGATTTTCCTGTATCCAATGGCGCTCTCGTTCATCGTCACAGGTACCGCCTGGAAGTGGATGCTGAATCCCGGGTTGGGCATCGAGAAGCTCGTTCACGACTGGGGGTGGACCAACTTCAAATTCGACTGGATCGTCAACGAAGACATGGCCATATACACGGTGGTGATCGCCGGTGTCTGGCAGGCTTCCGGGTTCGTGATGGCGATGTTCCTCGCGGGCTTGCGTGGTATCGACCAGGACATCATCAAGGCGGCATCGATCGACGGTGCGACGCTGCCGAAGATCTACTGGCGCATCATCATCCCACAGTTGCGGCCGGTATTCGTGTCGGCGCTGGCGATCCTCGCACACCTGGCGATCAAGAGCTACGACCTGGTCGTGGCGCTCACCGGTGGTGGTCCGGGCTACGCAAGCGACTTGCCTTCGCTCTTCATGTACGCGAACACCTTTACCCGCAATCAGTTGGGCATGGGCGCGGCAAGCGCCGTGATGATGCTGCTCACGGTAGCCGCCATCATGGTGCCCTACCTGTATTCCGAGGTCCGGCAATCCAGCCGGTCCGGACGCTAATTCCGCAATCGAACGAGGACACATCCATGGCAACCGATTGGGAAACACCTCAAATGGCACAGGGCTCCGGCTTCGCCTGGTCGCGCCTGGTGATCTACGGCCTGCTCGGCTTCCTCGCGCTGGTCTACCTGCTTCCACTCGTCGTAATGCTGCTCACATCGTTCAAGCCGCTGCCGGAGATCTACGCCGGCAACATCTTGTCGCTGCCCAAGGAATGGACCATCGCGCCATGGATTGACGCGTGGGAACGAGCCTGCGTGGGGCTTTCCTGCAACGGCATCAAGGGCTATTTCTGGAACTCCACCAAGATGACGGTGCTGGCTGTGACTTTGTCCACCCTGATCGGTCTGCTGAACGGCTATGTGCTCACCAAGTGGAAGTTCAAAGGCGCTGATCTGCTGTTCGGCCTTATGCTCTTCAGCTGCTTCATCCCCTTCCAGATTGTGCTGATTCCCATGGCGACCGTCCTGGGCAAGATGGGTATCGCCTCTTCGACGACGGGCCTCGTGTTCGTGCACGTGGTGTATGGCCTGTGTTTTACGACGCTCTATGCACGCAACTATTACATGGCGTTTCCCGATGAATTGATCAAGGCGGCAATGATCGACGGAGCGCATTTCTTCAAGATCTTCTGGCGCATTCTACTGCCTAGTTCCGGCCCCATCATCGTCGTTGCCGTGATCTGGCAGTTCACCAATATCTGGAACGACTTCCTGTTCGGCGCTTCATTCTCCACCGGCGAAAGTGCACCGATGACGGTGGCGCTGAACAATGTCGTCAACACCTCGACCGGCGAGCGTCCCTACAACGTGCACATGGCGGCGGCAATGTTTGCAGCACTCCCAACGCTGCTTGTTTACATCTTTGGTGGCCGTTACTTTGTACGCGGCCTAATGGCCGGTTCCGTGAAAGGATAAGGAAATGGCATCTCTCGAAATCAAAGGCGTCAAAAAGCGCTTCGGCACGCTGGAAATCCTAAAGGGCATTGATATCGCGGTGGAGGCCGGCGAGTTCCTCGTCCTGGTCGGTCCCTCGGGCTGTGGCAAGTCGACGCTCCTCAACATGATCGCCGGGCTCGATACCGTTTCGGATGGTGATCTGGTGATCGGCGGGCGACGCGTCAACAATCTGCATCCGAGCCAGCGCGACATCGCCATGGTGTTCCAGTCCTACGCGCTGTACCCGAACATGACCGTCGGGGAAAACATGGCTTTCGGCATGGAAATGCGCAAAGTCCCCAAGGCCGAACGCGATGCGGCAGTGCGCGACGTCTCCAAGATCCTGCAGCTCGACCACCTGCTCGATCGCCGGCCGAGCCAGCTCTCCGGGGGCCAGCGGCAGCGGGTCGCCATGGGCCGGGCGCTGGTTCGGAAACCCAAAATCTTCCTGTTCGACGAGCCGCTTTCCAACCTCGACGCGCAGTTGCGGGTCGACATGCGTACCGAGATCAAGAAACTGCACCTGCGGCTCGGCGTGACGATTGTTTATGTCACCCATGATCAGATCGAGGCCATGACGCTTGCCACTCGGATTGCTGTAATGAAGGCAGGCGTAATGCAGCAATTGGGCACACCGGCGGAAGTCTACAACCGCCCTGCCAACACCTTCGTCGCCGGCTTCATGGGATCACCCCGCATGAATCTCGTACCAGCGAAGCTGCAGCGAAACGGCGACGGGCTCGCCCTCGAGATTCAGTTGGACGACCGACCCAAGGTCGCGCTCCCGCTGCCGCCCCAGCCGGAGGCCATCCGCGCCTACGCGGGCAAGGAGATCATCGCCGGTATACGTGCCGAAGACATTGCCCACGGCCCGCCGGAGGGTCCCGCCCACCGCTCGCTCGAAGCAGTCGTCGAAGTGACCGAGCCGACCGGAGCGGACATTCTGACCATCCTGACGGTGGGTGGACAGGAGCTGACAGCTCGTCTCGATCCGGACATCGAGGTGCGGCCCGGCGACAAACCCGTGCTGCACGTCGATCTTGCGAAGCTCGTCTGCTTCGATCCGAAGACTGAGCAGAGAATCGCGTGAGCAGTACGGACCAGTACGACGTTGCCATCATCGGGTCGGGCGTGGGCGGCGGCTGCGCTGCGCTCACTCTGGCGGATAGCGGCGCGCGCATCCTCATCCTGGAACGTGGCGAGCGCTTGACACGCGAGCCTCAAAACTGGGATCCGGAGGCGGTGTTCGTCGATCTACGCTACCGCTCGCACGAGACCTGGCACGACGGCAACGGCAATCCCTTCCGCCCGGGGCAGTACTATTACGTCGGGGGCCATACCAAGTTCTACGGCACGGCCATGTTCCGCTTCCGCGAGCGTGACTTCGAGGCGCTCGAGCACGAGGAAGGCGTCTCGCCCGCGTGGCCGATCGGCTATACCGATCTGGCTCCCTTCTACGACGAAGCGGAGCGGCTGTTCTGGGTGCACGGCCGCGCCGGCGAAGACTCCACGGAACCGCCGCGCAGCCACCCTTACCCATTTCCACCGGTGCCGCACGAACCGCTCATGGCCGGCCTATATGACAAGCTGCGCGGTGTCGGTCTGCATCCGTCTCCCATGCCCGCGGCCATCGATCTGCGCCCGGGTGGCAAGTGCGTACGCTGCGGCACTTGCGATGCCTTTCCGTGCAAGGTGGGGGCTAAAGGTGACGCGGAAGTGTGCCTGATCGACCCGGCGCTCACCCGCGCCAACGTGACGCTGCAGACGGGCAGCCTGGTCACCCGGCTGATCACCGACCAGGCGAGCAAGCGCATCGTCGCCGCGGACGTACAGCGGGGTGGGGAGAGCCAACGCATTTCGGCGCGCCTGTTTGTGCTCTCGGCCGGGGCAATCAACTCCGCCGCCCTGCTGCTGCGCTCCGCCAGTGGCGCGCACCCCAACGGGCTGGCGAACTCCTCGGGCGTGGTCGGCCGCCACTTCATGAACCACAACTGCACCGCATTCCTGTCGCTGATGCCCTTCAGCGTGAATGACACCAATTTCCCCAAGACGCTCACCGTCAATGACTTTTACTTTGGCGGCCCCAGAGACCGCTGGCCGCTCGGCAATCTGCAACTGCTGGGCAAGATCCAGGAGCCGATGTTGCGTGGGGTGATACCCCAGATACCGAAATTCGTGCGCCGCGGAATCGCGCACCATAGCGTGGATTGGTACGTGATGTCGGAGGACCTGCCCCATCCTGAGAGCACGGTCAGGCCGCGCGGCGAAGGGAGCATCGACCTTACCTGGCGACGCACGAACTTGAAGCCGCATCGGCGGTTTGTGGAAGTGGCGAAGCGACTGCTCAAGGACATCGGATTTCCCATCGTGCTGTCAAGACCCTTCGGCGAAGACACTCCGTCCCACCAGTGCGGAACGGTGCGCTTCGGTGACGATCCGGCCACCTCCGCACTCGACCCCCATTGCCGCGCTTGGGATCACGAAAATCTGTTCGTTGTTGACGCCAGCTTCTTCCCGTCGTCTGCCGCGTTGAATCCCGCACTGACCGTGGCGGCGCAGGCGTTGCGGGCCGCGGAGCACATCAAGCAGCACCTGCACGAGTTCTGAACATGAGCAGCCCCACGTTCTCCTCATCCCGGCCGGTCGCCATTGTCACCGGCGCTCGCCGTGGCATCGGCGCAGCAATCGCGGTCGAGCTGGCAACCCATGGCTTCGACATTGCCATCACCGATCTGAGTGACGATGGTGCCGACGAAACCATCGGGTCCATCATCCAGGCCGGCGGGCGCAGCCTGTTCGTAAATAGCGATCTGGCCGATGTGGCGGATCACGCCCGTACCGTCGGGGAAGTTGCCGCCTGGGGCGGCGCGATCGCCTGCCTGGTCAACAATGCCGGTATGCCTGCGCCCAGCCGGGGCGATCTGCTGGAGATGTCGACCACCGCTTTCGACCGCGTACTTGGCGTCAATCTGCGGGGTACTTTCTTCTTCACGCAGACCGTGGCGAAGCACATGCTCGCCTCACCGTCTGCCCACCCGCGGTCGATTATCACGATCTCCTCGGTCAGCGCCGAGCTGGCATCCATTGAGCGTGGCGAATACTGCCTGTCGAAGGCGGGGCTGGCGATGGCGATCAAACTCCTCACGTTGCGACTGGCAGTGGAGAACATCGCGGTATTTGAAATTCGCCCGGGCGTGATCCGCACCCCGATGACGGAGGCAGTGGCGGAGAAGTACGAGGCGCGCATCGCCGAGGGCCTGGTGCCCATGGGCCGTTGGGGTTACCCGGAAGATGTCGCGCGGGCCGTCGCAGGACTTGCGGGCGGACAATTCGCCTTTGCGACGGGTTCCATCATCAACGTAGACGGCGGGCTCTCGCTGCCAAGACTATGACTGCAGATACTTGCGACTACATCATCACCGGCGGAGGGTCCGCCGGCTGTGTACTGGCGCGCCGCCTGAGTGACGACCCGAGCATCAAGGTGCTGCTCATCGAAGCAGGGGGATCCGATTGGCATCCTTTCTTCCACATGCCGGCGGGATTCGCCAAGATGACCAAAGGCATCGGTTCCTGGGGATGGTCCACCGTTCCCCAGAGGCATCTCAAGGGCCGAGTGCTGAACTACACCCAGGCCAAGGTTATCGGCGGCGGCTCATCGATCAATGCCCAGCTCTACACTCGTGGCGTCCCCGCCGACTATGACGACTGGGAGCGGGAAGAAGGGGCGGTCGGCTGGTCATACCGGGACGTACTGCCGTACTTCAAGCGCGCCGAGAACAACGAGCGCTTCTCCAATACCTACCATGGCTACGGAGGCCCGCTCGGCGTATCGAATCCGGTCAGCCCCCTGCCAATCTGTGAGGCGTTCTTTCAGGCAGGGCAGGAACTCGGCATTCCCTTCAATCCGGATTTCAACGGCGAGCACCAGGAGGGTCTCGGCTACTACCAGCTCACTCAGCTCAATGCCCGCCGGTCCTCGACGTCGATCGCGTATCTCTATCCCATCCGCGATCGCAAGAATCTCACCGTTGCCCTCAACACACGCGCGCTGCGCATCGTCGTCGAAGGCGGACGTGCGCTCGGCGTGGAGGTCCTCACCGGTCGGAGCAATACGGCGCAGGTGCTGCGCGCCGAACGCGAGGTGCTGGTTTCGTCGGGAGCGATCGGCTCGCCGAAGCTGCTCATGCAGTCGGGCATCGGACCGGCGGACCATCTGAACTCCGTTGGCATCAAGGTGCTCCACGACCTGCCCGGTATCGGCGGGAACATGCAGGACCACTTCGACCTGTTCGTGATCGCAGAGTGCACGGGAGATCACACCTACGACAAGTACACCAAGCCGCAATACGCCGCCTGGGCAGGCCTGCAGTATGTGCTGTTCCGCAAGGGGCCGGTGGCCTCGAGCCTGTTCGAGACCGGAGGCTTCTGGTACGCGGACAAGTCCGCACGCTCGCCCGACATCCAGTTTCACTTAGGCTTGGGTTCAGGGATCGAGGCAGGCATGGCCAAGATGAAGAACGCCGGCGTGACCCTCAACTCGGCCTACCTGCGACCGCGCTCGCGTGGCACGGTACGACTGCAGAGTGCGGATCCGGCTGCGGCACCGCTCATCGACCCGAACTTCTGGGAGAACCCCGAGGACCGGCGCCTCGCGATCCAAGGATTGCGGCTCGCTCGCGAAATCATGAGTCAGCAGGCGCTCAAACGCTACGTGCTGGAGGAGCGCCTGCCGGGACGCGGCAAGGTATCCGAGCAAGACCTCTTCGAGTACGCGTGCAGCAACGGCAAGACCGACCATCATCCGGTCGGCACCTGCAAGATGGGACGGCCCTCGGATCCCCTGACCGTTGTCACGCCCGATCTGCGGATGGTCGGATTGACCGGCTTGCGTGTCGTCGATGCATCGGTGATGCCGCGTGTCCCGTCATGCAATACCAACGCGCCTACCATCATGGTGGCCGAGAAAGCCGCCGATCTCATCCTGAGCAATAGCTGACGGAGGAACAATCGTGCAACTCGCGCTACCCCAACCTGACGGAACGCTTCGCCCCTATTCGCTGGTTCACCCAACAGCGCCCTTCGCGAATGTGCAGCGGGGCCCGTTCAACCGCGAGGTGTACGCGGCTGCGCACGTCGTGGTCGACCCGCTGCGCTTGCACGATCCGTGGGACAGCGCGCCGGCAGTGGACTGGGATACCACCCTCGCGTTCCGCGAACACCTATGGCGCCTGGGTTTCAAGATCGCCGAAGCGATGGACACGGCCCAGCGTGGAACCGGTGTGGACTGGCCGACCGCCCGTGAACTCATCCAGCGCAGCCTCGCCCACGCGCGCACGATCCCGGGGGCGGATCTCGCGTGTGGCGTCGGCACCGACCAGTTGACGCCGACTCCCCAAACCAAGCTCGCCGACGTCCTCGCCGCCTACGCCGAGCAGATCGAAGCCGTCGAGTCCGCCGGTGGTCGCATCATCCTGATGGCGAGCCGCGCGCTCGCCTCCGTCGCGCGCGATGCTGACGACTACCAGCGCGCCTACGGCGAGTTGCTGCGCCAATGCCGCGGCAAGGTGATCCTGCACTGGCTGGGACAAATGTTCGACCCGGCGCTTGCCGGGTACTGGGGCTCGGCGGACCTGAACGCAGCAATGGAAACGGTGCTCGGCATCATCGCCGATAATAGGGAGCGCGTCGACGGCATCAAGGTGTCGGTGCTCGACCCGAAGTGGGAAGTACAGATGCGCAGCCGGCTTCCCTCCGGCGTAAAGATGTTTACCGGGGACGACTTCAACTACGGGGAGCTAATCGCTGGTGATGGCAAGTACTGCTCGCATGCCCTGCTCGGCATCTTCGACCCCATCGCCCCCATTGCAGCCCAAGCGCTGCAAGCGCTCGCCCGCGGCGAAGTGACCGAGTATCGACGCCTGATCGACCCGACGGTGGCGCTCGGGCGCGAGATCTTCCGCGCGCCGACTCGCCACTACAAGGCCGGCGTGGTCTTTCTCGCGTGGCTGAATGGTCATCAGCGCCACTTCTCGATGGCAGGCGGGCTGCAGTCGGCGCGCGACGTGACTCACTATGTGCGCGTGTTCGAACTGGCTGATACATGCGGCGCGCTGACCGATCCGGAGCTCGCGGTGGTGCGGATGGGCAAGTTCCTGGACGTACACGCCGGAGTTTAGTGGCCTCGATTACTTAAGCACGTTGTACTGCGAAACAAAGCAGACCGGATCTTCCTCGTCGCTCGACTGTTGCTTGCGCGCTTATGTTTGCTCCGAAAATGCTGTTGCGGACTCGATTGGCGCAAATACGTCGCTCCCTTGTGCTCAGCTTGAAATTCCGCCAGCGCCCCTCGTCATCATCAAAGCCTCTATCGTGACAAACGACCCGATAGCGTGCAGCGCCCAGAACTTTACTGCGCCTGGCGCAGCGTATTCAGTCGAGTTCGTGACCAGCACAGTTCTCATGAGAAGACTTCCTTCCCTATCCGCTTGTCTAAATTTGTGGGACCTCTTCTCTCCACACGCAGACTTGCCAACAAAGTCATTGCAGATACTCAAGCACAATTGATGAGGCAGGCCGCTTACGACCTCGAACGCTGATGAACTTGACGGTTGCGGACGTGACATCTACCGTCGAAGCCCGCGAATCCGGCGCTCACCATTCTGCTCGCTTAGCGAGCCTTGCCAGGGCGACTTCGCGGCCGCTGCAAGAACAGAGAGCGGCGCCACAGCCTAAACGTGAACGGCGATCTTTGAGATGAGTACTGCAGCGCACCAACGATAAGCGTCGATTGCCCTTAGTGCACCGGTATTGCACGGCAAACCACTGGATGCGACCGTGATATTTCAGTGATGTCATTGATAGCACACAGGAATACTCATAAGGCACGGCGATTGCTCTAAGCGACTAACCGTTAAGGATTCAGAGGCCGGAAATAAAATCCACCTGCTGCTACTGCGGCGCAGAGTGTGGCGCGCTCATCGAACCCGACGGCCGAAAAATCATTGGCGTGAAAGGTGACCCTGGTCATCCTTGCAAATTCGGCCGCCTTTGCACGAAGGGCTCGACGCTGCATTTAAGCACCGGAAACAACATGCGTGCACGGTATCCCGAACTGCGCACGAAACGCCTTGTTTTGGGCGACTGCGCCGACTCAGGCACCAAGTACGCGGGTGTCATCGGCATGGATTCGGGCCGGGAAATTTACTTGGCCGGGAAAGGAACATCAGGACCGGAGGTGGCGCAATTTCTTTGTAAAGTGAGCACGCCACAAAGGAAGTACTCGAGCATTCGGGCGCTTTCATTCAGCCCTACCGCGAAGAAGCGAGTCACCTTGATCGCACGGTCCATCGGTACGGCGGGCACGTGCTCAAAGATGCCGAGGGTCGCAATGCCCTCCATGCCCGCTTGCAATAGGCACTCAAAGGTGAAAAGGACCCGTGGGTGGAGCGCTCTCGGGGCGTGCAACGTCACGAGTTCGAGGCGCTCACGGTCTGAACCGCACGAGAAGTTAGGACCGATGGATCGTTAGGTAAAAGTAAGCGGCATTACCGAAATTCCGCCACTGGGAGCGCGAGTGGTGAGAAGCCTGCATGGTGACATCGCAGTGTTCGGCAATGCCGGCGACGAAGTTTGTGCGCTTCATGACCAGTGCCCCACAACAGTGGGCCGCTGTCGCGTTCGGCAGACATGTCATTTGCCGGCAGCATAGGAACATCTGTCTTGATGGCGGCGAAGCGATTGCACCCGACGAAGGTTGTGCGCGGCGCTTTGCAGAGAAGGTGGGGGGTGGATTCTTTTACGTACAAGTCTAGGGCCCGCTAAGACGTTGCGCTGCCATGGCGCTCGAGGTCCGGACGATCCAGCCGTGACTGTGTCGTTGTCTGGGGACGATAAGATTCGACAAGCCCTGGAGAGACCATGAAGTCTTCCTTTCTGAAGGCCGGCCACACGCCGACTTTGTTTGCCGCATTTCTCTATTTTGACCTCAGCTTCATGGTCTGGGTAATGCTCGGGCCGCTGGGCGTGCAAATCGCCCGCGACTTGCACTTGAATGCCTCTCAGAAGGGATTGATGGTCGCCACGCCAGTGCTCGCCGGAGCCTTGCTGCGCATCGCCATGGGCATTCTCGTCGATCATTTGAAGCCGAAGCTGGCGGGAACAATCGGCCAGATCATCGTGATCGTTTCGCTCGCCGTCGCTTGGTTCTTCGGGATCCGTACCTATGGCCAGGTACTGGGGCTCGGCTTGGCTCTGGGCGTCGCCGGCGCGGCCTTCGCGGTGGCCCTGCCCCTGGCTTCGCGCTGGTACCCACCGGAGCACCAAGGAACGGCGCTCGGGATCGCGGGAGCGGGCAACTCCGGCACTGCATTTCCGGCATTGTTTGCGCCCGGTCTGGCGATCGCCTTCGGGTGGAACAATGTAGTGGGCTTGGCGGTGCTACCTCTCACGGCGGCTTTAGTCGTGTATCTACTTCTCGCCAAGGATAGTCCCGAATGCCCGCTCGCCAAGCCCATCGATGACTACTTCAATGTGCTGCGCGACAAGGACGCATGGTGGTTCATGTTCTTCTATGGCGTAACCTTCGGCGGCTTCGTAGGGCTTGCTTCTTCGCTGACCATTTACTTCAACGACCAGTACGGCCTATCGCCGGTCATTGCGGGATATTTCACCGCGGTATGCGCTTTCACCGGCTCGCTGGTGCGCCCGCTCGGCGGCTTCCTCGCCGATCGGATAGGTGGAATCAAATCACTGTCTGCGGTGTATATGCTCGCCGCGATTTTTCTCGGCATCGTGAGCATCGGACTGTCGCAAGCGTGGATGGCGCTCTCTATCTTCGTGCTGGTGATGCTGGTCCTGGGAATGGGCAATGGCGCGGTGTTTCAGCTAGTACCTCAGCGCTTCCGCAAGGAAATCGGGGTAATGACCGGGCTAGTCGGAATGGCCGGCGGCGTCGGTGGATTTTACCTGGCTTCCTCGCTCGGTTTCTCAAAACAACTGACTGGCACTTACCAAGCGGGCTTGCTGATCTTCGCCGCACTGGCTTTGCTCGCCCTCGTTGGCTTGACGGCGGTAAAAACGCGCTGGCGAACCACCTGGGGTGCAACCCATATGACGGCGGCCAAAGTCTGATACGCACTCGCTGCAAATACTCCTAGGTTCGAACGTCGGTCGGGTTGCTGCGAGGCTACCTGTTGCGACGGTGATCACAATGCTGTCACGCAGCTTCCCAACGTGACACACATTCTTCATCCGCCCACGCCGTTAAATTTAAGGTGCGGCGCGCACCCACGTTCTCCGTATAGAATCCGCCTTTGATCAGGCGCGTCCACCACTCTTCTATCCTCCAATGCCGCTTACCCTTTCCGTCGGACAGGCCACCCTGACGGGCAAACGCAACCACAACGAAGACTATGGAGGCGCGGTGACGCCGGAAGGCGCCGAATTGGCCACGCGCGGTGCCTTGCTGGCCTTGGCCGATGGCGTCTCGGGCAGCGGCGATGGCCGCGCAGCTGCAGAATACACCGTGCGCGGGCTGCTCGCCGATTACTACGCGACGCCGGAAACATGGGAGGTGCCGCGGGCTCTCGACCGCGTGCTGTCCGCAATCAATCGCTGGCTGGCCGCCCAAGGCGCCTCGCACGAACCGCATGTCGTCATGGCCACCACATTGAGCGTGCTGGTGCTGCGCGGCAATCGCTATTATCTCGGACACGTGGGCGACAGCCGTATCTATCGCTTGCGTCAGCAGGAGATGACCCAGCTCAGCGAAGATCATGTTTGGGATCGGCCCGACATGCACCACGTTCTGAAACGCGCGGTCGGACTCGACCAGCATCTGATGGTCGATTACACCGAGGGCGAGTTGCAATCGGGGGATCGCTTTCTCATCTGCAGCGACGGCGTCTGGGAGCCGCTTGGCGACAAGCGCCTTCGCGAACTGCTGCTCCTTCATGATGAGCCGTGCGGCGCCGCCGAGGCCATTGTAAACGCTGCCGACGCGGCCGGAGGAACCGACAACGCCACCGCTTTAGTAGTGCGTATCGACGGGGTGGGAACGGAGGGCTGGCGCGAGGTGCTCGGCGCTTATCTGCGCCTGCCGGTCCCGCCACGGCTGAAGCCCGGACAGCGTATCGACGATTTCGAAGTGCTGTCTCTGCTCCACGAGTCGCGCGCCACCCTGCTCTATCAGGTGCGTTCCCTTGGTTCCGGTCAAGTGGCGGTACTAAAGACGCTGCAGCCGCTGCTCGCGGAAGACCGAGACAGTTGCGAGGGCTTGCTTGCCGAGGAATGGCTCGCGAAACGGCTTGTTTCATCATCCTTCCCGCAGGTCATTCCTATTCCATCCAACGCTCGCCAGCACCTGTACTACGTCATGACTTACCATGCCGGCGCGACCTTGCAGCAGCAACTCGACAGCGGCAAGCACTTTTCAGTCGCAGAGATTGCGCGGATAGGCATTCTCTTGACGAAGGGACTAGGGGCGCTGCACCGGCTGTCCGTGCTCCATCGCGACATCAAACCAGCTAATCTCCTATGGACGGAGGACGGTGAATTGCGCATTTTAGATATGGGAGTGGCGCTTTCCGCGGGCGTCCCTTATCCGGAATTGCAGGGCAATTCCGGCACACCGAGCTATATGGCACCCGATCTATTCGCCGGGGAGGCGGCGGGCACCGAGACCGATATCTATGCCGCGGGGGTCAGCCTCTACCATCTGCTCACCCGCAAATATCCCTACGGGGAGATCGAACCCTTTCAACAACCACGCTTTGGCGAGCCAATAGCGCCCACGCGTTATCGCCCCGACATTCCGCGTTGGCTGGAGAATGTTCTGCTGCGTGCGATCGCCCGCGATAGAAAGCAGCGATTCGAAACTGCGGAAGAAATGCTGCTCGCACTGGAGCGCGGCGATACCAGACTGGTTCCGCCACCACAACGGATTGCGCTGTGGCAACGAACTCAAACATCGCACTGGCAAGCGCTATTTCTGATCTCCTCGGTGCTAAACCTGCTGTTCTTGTATCTGCTACTCATGCGCTGAGTCGGGTCTACGCTGGACTCAGGTTCGCGATCGAACGCGGCCTGGCGCAACTATCCTTCCGTCGTGCAGTGTTGCAATTCCCTGGCCCAGGCGTGCGCGAGAATGACTTCCAGGTCGGCATACTGCGGCCGCCAATCCAGTTCCTTGTGTGCCCGATTAGCATCAGCCACCAAGCGAGCAGGATCCCCCGGCCGCCGGTCCAATTCGGTCACACGTATTGGCCGCTGCGTGACGCGACGTGCTGCATCGATGACTTCGCGCACCGAAAACCCATTGCCGTTGCCGAGATTGAACGCATCGCTGGCGCCGCCTTCAAGCAGCTGTTCGAGTGCCAGCAAATGTGCCGTACACAGATCCACCACATGGACATAGTCGCGTATGCAGGTGCCGTCGATGGTATCGTAATCGGTGCCAAACACACCGATCGCGTCCAAGCGTCCGGACGCAGCGCGTAGGACCAAGGGGATCAAGTGCGTCTCCGGATCGTGCCGCTCCCCCAACAGCCCGGACGGATGCGCCCCGGCCGCGTTGAAATAACGCAAGCAAACGGACTTGAGCCCGTGGGCCAGGTCATAGTCGGCCAACACTCGCTCTACCATCCACTTCGACACCCCGTACGGATTGATGGGCTGACGCGGATGCGCTTCATCTATGGGCGTATAGTTCGGTTCGCCGAATAGCGCTGCGGTCGAAGAAAAAATGAAGCGCCGCACGTCATGACCAACCATGGCATCCAACAGGTTCAGCGTATTGCTGAAATTGTTGCGGTAATACTTACCCGGCAGGCGCACCGATTCACCTACCTGGATATAGGAGGCAAAATGCATCACGCCATCGAAGTCGTGCTGGGTAAACAGCACATCGAGCAGGCTACGATCAGCCAGGTCGCCATGCAAGAAATCGCCACCCGATACGGCATCGCGATGGCCACTTTCGAGGTTGTCCAGGGTCACCACACGATGTCCAGCATCGAGGAGCAGCTTGACCATATGGGAGCCTATGTATCCGGCGCCACCGACCACAAGAACCTTCATTGGATCCTTTCGATAAGTATTCCCCGATACCCGTTCAAACGGCCGCGCGGCATTCCGGCGCGGGTGCGGGGGTATTCGTCAAGGATCGCGGGCTGCCTTGGAAATCTCGATCTCCCTTGCGAGGGAATCCGAAACTTTTTCCATCCGCGCTCCCCGATGCAAACGGCACGCTTTGATCAGAAGGGCCATCGCCAGCCAGGTAGCAAGCGATGCGACGGGGACTACTATTAGGAATGGCCAAACTACTGCGGCAACGGCGATCGCCAGCAATACCATACTCCCAAATAGCATGATTCTCGCCTCTGCCGCCCCGAGGGCGCGTCGGTTCGTGATTGCAGCCCCGACCGTATTGCCGACACGCATCGCACTCGCTGCGAACCGCCCGGTGCTGCCACTCATGCGATTTCTGGTGGGTCGGTGCTCGCGCGGCATGATGGGACGAACGCGATTCCGTTCGTTCAACACGATTTCCGTGGCACCGGCCAAATCTTGCAGATACATATCCTCCATATCGTCGGCAAAAGCTTCGTCCTCCACCGCAATGTCCAGCTCCCAGTTGCCAAGCCAGCTAGCCATGTTGAGATTGCTCGAGCCTACCCTCGCCCAACGACCATCAGCAACCGCCGACTTGGCATGCAGCATCGGTCCGTTCCACTCAAATACGCGCACGCCGGCTTCCAGCAATGTTCGGTAACCCGTCCGCGTAATCGGCGCCAGAATCCCGATATCACTTGCCCCGGGAACCAGCAGGCGCACGTCCACCCCGTCCATTGCCGCTCCTCTGAGTGCCTGTACGTAGCTAGTGGCACCGACGAAGTATGCATCGGTCAGCCAAAGGGTTTTCCGTGCCAATGCCGCTATCAGCTGGTCGAGTCTGTACAAGCCTGCAACTGCCGGCATGCTGGCCACCACTCGCAACTCGACATCGCCCACCTTGGAGATGGATTCTTGACTTGGTAATTCGTCGGCCGGCAATGGCAGTCCGGCTTCTGCCCAGGCGCGCGCGAAAGCCCGGGCTACGTCGGCCACCGCGGGACCGCGTACTTCGATACCGGTATCACGCCAAGGCGCAATCCCGCGTTCCGGAAAGCCGACCCACATCTGGCCGATACATAGACCGCTCACAAACGCGATACGATTGTCCACGCAAAGTGATTTGCGATGATCTCGACTCAACCAACCCATCGGACTATCGAAGCGTGGCGGGTTGAAGCACCTTACCTCGACTCCCCCGTCGCGGAGCCAGCGCCAGAAGCTCCGCGAGGTCTTCATCAGTGCGCCGAACCAATCGTAGAGCAGTCTAATCCGCACGCCTTCTTGCGCCTTGGCGATGAGTGCGTTCCCGAACTCATAGCCGATTGCGTCGTCGCAAATAATGTAGTTCTCGAAATGCACGGCATGGCGTGCCGAACGAATCGCCCCGAACCATGCGGGATAATTCTCTTCGGCGTCCTTGAGAAGCCGGATGCTATTGCCGGCGACCAGCGGCGCGCCCGCGGCGCGCGAGAAAGCCTGTGCCGCCACCAGATGAATGGGGGACGTCGCCGCCGAGCTCTGCTCGTTCAAATCCGCATTGACCATATTGCTACGTTCCATCGCCATGTCGACGAGTTCGCTCGCACGAGTTGTGGGCTGATCAGCGGCAACGCTTGGTAGGGAGGCCAAACCCCCAGCGATGTCCTGGCATCGCGATTCATCCGTCACTCCCTATCACGCCGGACTGCTAGCACATCTCGCGTACTTCGACCTTACCACCCTCCCTGTAGAATCACGATACCCGAGATCACCAGTTGATATGAAGTTACGGCGTCCAGGCAAGAGCTTCCGACAGACCTCGGGGCAGCGAAAAGCTGCAGGCTCGCGAATCGTACCGAAACCGAGGATCGGCTTGCAGTGCCGGTACGGTCTTGGATGACCTCGAGCGCATGTCGAGCGTGCCCGGATATCTGCGCTGCCCCCACGCTCGTGGGTGGCACCAGGAAGGAACCCAGCAGGAAGCCGAGTGCGCGCTCGCCACCAATCCACAATCGGGATAGGGGCAAGCCTCGCGGCTCGACCCCTCCCACACCACCGTGCATACGGGTCCGTACACGGCGATTCGGCAGGTTAAGCGGTAGGTGAAA
>Ga0209118_1000344_pt1 | contig 27051 bp, 26 predicted proteins | sample BlaSpr_A8_Ref_M1_FD_187988 | JGI IMG/M metagenome (GOLD analysis project Ga0209118, IMG submission 187988) | Forest soil microbial communities from Thunder Bay, Ontario, Canada - Black Spruce, Ontario site 2_A8_Ref_M1 (SPAdes) (version 2) | ecosystem: Environmental > Terrestrial > Soil > Boreal...
AACGAGTTTTCCAGATTCGGCCCCGGTTGCGGGTTTCCCACCTGTTGCCGAAGATCGTTCTGTTGCCGAACTTGGTATTTTTCAGCAAACTGTTTAGCCCCTGAGGGATGCGAACCACTCAAGGCAGCCCGAAAGCATACAGCGAACTCCCCGCAGCAATCGCGACATACTCCTTCCCATCGACAGCAAAGGCCATCGGCGAAGCGTAGACCGCAGCTCCAGTCTGGAAATGCCAGAGCGCCTTGCCCGAGGCCGCGTCCAGCGCGATGAAGTTCCCTTCAGCATCGCCGGTGAACACAAGCCCTCCGGCACTCGACAACGCACCAGACCAACTCGGCGACAGATGCCGGAACTCCCACTTTACCTGTCCGCTCGCCGGATCGATGGCACGAAGCGCGCCCCAATAAGGCTCGGATCCATCCGCGGGAAAATAAGCGCTGCCGTAGTAAGCATGACCCTGTTCGTAAGGTTGAGGCGCGGTGCTGAAAATGTCGCACTCCTCGCGAGCATTCACGTAAAACAGCCCAGTCTGCGAGTTGAAAGTTGGTGACATCCAATTGGTAGTACCCAGCGCACCGGGACACACTTGGCGTCCTTCCGCCGTTGGTGAACTTTGTTGGTTCGGAACCGGACGCCCCTCAGCGTCCTTGCTATCACTCCACGTGATCTTGCCGTACGGGTTCGCCGAAAGCAGCTTCCCCGTCGCGCGATCCAAAGCATAGAAGAAGCCGTTGCGGTTCGCCTGCGCGATCAGGTGTTTGTCGCCCAGATCAATCATCACGGGCACCTGGGTCGCATCCCAGTCGTGCTCATCGTGCTTGGTGAATTGGAAATACCACTTCAGTTTTCCGGAATCGGCGTCAAGAGCAAGCAGCGAATTGCTGTAGAGATTGTCGCCGGCGCGACCCTTCCCCCGATTGGAAGGCGCCGGATTCCCAGTAGGCCAGAAGAGTTCGTTGTTCACCGGATCATACACCCCAGTCATCCACGCAGGCGCTCCGCCGACTTTCCACGAATCGCCTTCCCAGGTCTCATGCCCCGGCTCTCCCGGTCCGGGCACAGTGTAGAACCGCCACTTTCGCTGCCCAGTATCGGCATCGTAAGCATCGATGAAACCGCGAACGCCATACTCGCCCCCAGAAACACCTACAATGACGAGGTTCTTCACCACCAGCGGCGCGAGCGTGAAACTGTAGCCTTGCTGATAGTCGACGGCTGCGACATCCCAAATCACGCTACCGGTTTTGGCGTCAAGCGCAATGACGTGGGCATCGAGCGTCCCCAGGAAAACCTTGTCCCCGAGGATTGCCAGCCCGCGATTGACCCGGCCGCAACACGGGCGTATATCCCCCGGCAGTTGACGCTGGTACAACCAAATCGGCCGCCCGGTGCGCGCATCGAGAGCGAACGCGCGGTTGTCCTGGCCCGTACCGTACAGGACGCCATCCACGACCAGCGGCGTAGTTTCAAACTTGCCGGTCGCGGCCGTCTGATACACCCACTTCGCGACCATTGAATGCGCGTTGCTCGCGTTGATCTGGTCCAACGCGCTGAACCGGTGCCCCGCGTAATCGCCCGAATAGCTGAGCCAATTCTGCGGCTCTTTCGACGAATTCAGCAGCCGGTCGAATGTGACCTGCCCATGCGCATCAGTCGCTAAAATAGTCAGCAAAACCATCGCAGCGCAAAAAAGTCTGTTCACGTCCGCACTCCTCATTTCGCGCCCACGCTGAGCAGATATGCAACGATGTCCTGCAGATCCTTATCACTCAACAGGCTTGTGTCATAGGACGGCATCAAGGATACGCGGCTCTTCTCGAAGGAACGCAGCTTATCCTTTTCAAACAGGTGAATGTGCTCGCTCGTGTCCATCATTTGAACGCTGAAGCGATCCTCGTTCAAGGCGACGCCTTTGATTTCCTTTCCCTCCGCGGTTACGACCGTCACCGTCTCGTATTCCTGTGGAAACTCTTTGGTCGCTTCCGTCAGTCCCCACGCCAGCCGGCGGCTCGGGTTGCGAACCGAATCGACAATCGATTCCACGGTTCGCGACGCGCCTACTGCCGTGAGCTCCGGTCCCAGCCGTCCCCCTTTTCCTTCCACCATGTGACAGCCTGAACAGTTGGCATCCCCGTAGAAAAGCTGTTTTCCATGAACAGCATTGCCCGTTGGTTGTGATGACGTCTTGACCTCCACACTTCGTATATAGGAAATCAATTGCCAGATTTCCGTCTCGGTCATGCCGACGCCTTGCCCGTTGGTTCCGTTGGCCGGCATAGCTGTCCCCGCAATGCCGTCGTTGATGGTGCGGAACATCTGCGCGTCAGAGTGAGCATACCGCTTGTGCGCCCGGGTCAGATCGGGGCCACGGCCTCCGCCCCGCGCGCCCAGCCCGTGGCAGAAGGCGCAGTTGATGCGGAACTGAAACTCCCCTGCCTTCGCCGCTTTCGGATCACTCGCAAGCGGATTCCGATCCTCGCCCGCAAGAGCAGTAGTCATGCCGAGCAGCAAGAGCAGCGCAGCGGCAGCTGCCAATGTAGGCGCGAGCGTCCACACCCGTGCGGCCCCCATTTGAAATTCATCCTTAGTCAGAGTTTCCTCTAGTGCTGGCATTTATATAGTTGGCTAATCCACGCCATGAGTCTACCCGGTCGGGGCGAGTCGGTCGAGTTCGACCAATCGGTGACGAATAATGTCCCAATTGTTTTTGTATTGGTCTAGATTACCGACGAGTTCGTGGTACCGTGCGCGAGGCCATCCCTCTGGGCCAGCTTGAAAATATTCTGCGATGACATTTGACGGAACGATGAAAACGTCAGGTAATTCGGCAAACTCTTTGAGATCGACCAACGCAAAAAATAAGTTGGGAGCATTCAAGCGGGCGGATTTCCAACCAATGTCCCATTCATATTGGTATGGCTTCCTCTCCTCACCTCGCCCCCTTTCGCGCAAACCATACATCGTCGTCTTTACTTGCAATGAAATCAATGCCGAGCCGTTGAGGCTGCTCACGAGGATGTCTACGCTAGGAACATTCCCAAATGTTGCAGCACACTGAAGACCCATCGCGTTGAGACGCGCTGCGACAAAGTAAACACCTGCTGCGCCTGTTAGAGAAGTATGCAACTGCGTTTCAGCCCTTCTTTTTCTTCGGCCGCTTTCGTGAGTTTTGCTTGTCCTTCGCTTCCTGCTTCAGTATTTCCGCCTTTGGAATCGACATGACGGAACGAAAGACGTGCTCGAAATTGTTTAACTGATTATCTCTGTCGCACTGCGACAACAACTCTAGTCAACTATATAAATGCCCTAGTTCTTGCCAGCATCGAATAACCGCAAAAAAACAGCGGGCTGAAACTTGAAATACGCCGGCGCAACCGGAACTTTCTTGCCATTTACAAATAACACATTGAAGCTTGACCCCAGTGCTTTGGCCGCCTTGTTCAGCTCACCAGACCCAAGCCCAGGCCACTTGCCCGTATCCAAACGGCTCACCAGCGCCCCGAAGGCGACCACGGTTTCAGCAGGACTAAACTCGCAGTGCCCCGCGCGATGCACAAACAATTGACGCAGCAATGCGTCGTTATTCCCATCGTCGACAACATCCTTGTAAGCACTCTCGTCTTCAACCACGACCAAACCATCACCTTTGGTATGCATGGTCAAGACGGGTATAGGAATCTGGCCGTTGAAAATAATATTGCGTTTCAGGTAGGCAACCGATGATTGTTTCGCCTTGATCCGGGAAGCATCGTTCACCGCCTGAAGATCGGCATCCAGGCTAAGGCCCGCCGCCTGGTAGAGCGCCTGAACCTCTGCGTAATCGACGGAACTCTTGAGCTGTTTCGTATAGTCGACGCCATTGTTCCACGACGGATTGCCGCCCGCGCGCGCCTCAACTTCAGCGCGCAGGGCGAAACCAAAAGGAAAGTCAACCTGCGAAAGCCAGAGGTACTGGTTAGCTTCCTGGGTGACGTAATCCGTGCGAGAGGGTTCGCGGGATAGAGGATCAAACCAGCCAGGAGTGTCGGCGAGGGCGGCAGCCAGAGCGATCCGCGCCTGACCTTGAGCAGTGTTTTGTGCGGCGTTGAGGATTCCTTCGGCGATCCCAAGGTTCTTAACGGGGTCGGTGATATTCACCAACTGCAATCCCGACCCCGACCCGAGCAGTGCGTCGAACCCAAAAGCCGAGTCCAGAGCCTGATTCCAGGTGCCGACGCCTCCCGCCACCACTCCGCACATCGGCAACGCCGCGTCAAAGCGCGTGGGATATCTCTGTACCAGACCAGCGGTGATGATGCCACCCAGCGAATGCCCCCACGCAATGGTTCGGCTGGGGGGACCGACCAGAGTCTTGAAAGTGTCCAGCACTTCGATCTGATCCGGCAACGCCTGTTGAATGGCCCACCCGGTGGTGGCATAAGAAGAGCCGCCCAGCGCATAACCGTTCGCCAGAAGGTAAGCCCCGGTGATCGGATCCCCGACATCGGCAGCCGGATTCGACGATCCCGGCACCACATATCCGTGGCTGTACAGAACCAGAGTCCCGTTCCAGTTCGACGGAACTTCAATCAGGTAAGTCGCCCCGTCAGAAAATTTACCTTTGTAGGTTGTAACCTTCGACGCATGGGCACGTTCAAGAGAAAGAACCAGCAGCATCGCCGAGCATGCCGCCAAGAACATTGCCTGCCTGATCGTCCTCCACATTGCCTTGCTCCTCAGCAGCTACTGTTCTAATTTCAACCGTGCAGCGGCGGCGCTGGATGAATTGGAGCCAAACTTTATTCCGGATAAAGACGTTTGTCAAACCGCGAAAACATCGGACCTGCGCAAGTTGCTCCCCCCCGACAAATCGCATGGGGACAGCCGCCCGCGGCTGTCCAGTCGAGCGGAGCTAGATTTTTTTGCTTGTGTGGCGCGGACACTCCTGTCCGCGTGCCCGCAGTACAATGCGAAACAGGATGGACACTCGTAAGTGAGAAGAAGCGAAAAAGCAAAAGGCCGCCAAACCTGGCGGCCTTCTCCAAAACATCTTAACTCGTAATCGTTGAGCCCTTCTCAGCGACCTCTGCGATCAAAAGCTATTTCCGAACTTAATCCCCCAAGACCGGCTCACCCACATCCACCTTCGGCTTGGAAGCAGTCAGCGCGCCCAGAGGAATAAACCCGTTCTCCGCCACCACCGGTTTCTCCTGCAACACGACTTCGCGGTAGAGAGCAGCCATGCGCGCGTTGTAAGCCGCATCGTCTTTCTGCGGACCACGCGCCTCGCCCTTCGCCCCGGCAGCCTGCTGCTTCGCATCGCGCGCGCGTTTCTTTTCTTCACCAGAATTCTTGGCGATGCCCAGTTTATCCAGATCGTGCTGCACTTCATTAGTAACCAGCTCATCCTTGAGCAGCAGAGAGTGCGCGCTTGATTCCATCTTCACATTCTTGCCGCCCGCAAAGATCTCATGCCGCCCGTGCTCTTCATACCACTTGGTAAGCGTAGCCGTCATGTGCATCTTCTCGATAATGTTCCGCCAGCCCACACCCGTGTTGTACGCACAGAACGAAATCTCGCCTTCCTGGGTGGCGTAAGGAATAATGCACTGCTCGGTCCGCCGGAAATCGTAGTTGAAAAGATCCTGAAACCACATTCCCGCGATAAACAGGAAATTCCACCGGTCCTGCCGCCGCTTCATAACGTCTTCCATAGTCCGGTCCGGACCAACCTTGCCATAATTCTTCCCGGTCGCACTAAAGTTCTTATCAAACTTCCTCAACAAGTCCATCAACTTAAAATGCGTGGGCGACTGAAACGGATCGTAGTTCTTCATCAAACACAAAGCCATCCCCACAATCGTCAAAAACTTCCCCCGAGCCGCATCATTCACCTTGGCAATGTCTTTAGCCAGCTGATCGCCCTTCAAAAACGCCGTAACCGGAACCGCCTCCTTGGTCTCCTTATCGATCATCACCGCCATCCCCGTCCCACAATTCGGATGGCAGCCACATGACAATTGGCCCCAGTCGTTGTTTTTGTCTTCTACGTGCATTAGGTCGGCCCAGTCGGAGAAGGTTCCCATGAAGGAGATGGGGAACCAGTCGCGGCTTGGTTCGCCCAGGCCGGTTTGATTTTTTACGTCGTGGGCTAGATGAGAGAGCGTGTAGCGCTGGGCTTCGCGGCGGTCGTCAGTTACGGCTTCGTCGCGGCCGGTGAAACTTACTGGCTGGAAGGAGAGGAATCCGATTCGCTTGGGATTGTCAAGGGCGAATTTGATGATGCGTCCTACCTGCTCGTTGTTGATGCCGTTCACGATGGTCACGACCGGCACGATCTCGACTCCCGCGGTGTGCAGGTTTTCTATTGCCTTTAATTTCACGTCGAACAGGTTGCCTACCTTGCGGTGGGCGTTGGCTGCGTTTCCGATTCCGTCGAACTGCAGATAGGCGTAGCGCATCCCAGCTTCGGCGGCTTGCTGGGCGAACTCCAAACTCTTGGCGAATTCAATTCCGTTGGTTGCGGCTTGCACGCTGTTGTATCCGACCTTGCGGGCGTAGCGCACGGCGTCGAGGAAGTAGGGCGAGAGCGTTGGTTCGCCGCCAGAGAACTGCACCGACATCTGACGCCGCGGCTTGATCGTGATGGCGTTGTCGAGCATGGTCTTGATGTCTTCCCAGCCCAACTCGTGTACGAAGCCGACCTGGTTGGCGTCCATGAAGCAGGGGTCGCACATCATGTTGCAGCGGTTGGTGAGGTCGATGGTGAGCACCGAACCGCGTCCATACTTCACCGTGCTCGAGCCGTGGTGATGGAGCTTTTCGTCGTTGTGCGCGACAATGTCGCGGCCGGGGAACACTTCTTCGAGGTGGCGCGAGAACTCGGTGTCAATCGACATCACATCTTCGAAGTGGCCGTGAACTGCGCAATCCTTGACCATGAGGATTTTGCCGTCGCGCTCGATGATCTCGGCCTTGATCTCACCGATTTTTGAGTTGCTCAGGACTTCGACGGGCAGCTTGCCATCGAGAATCTGCTGGCGAATTTCGGGGACACACTTCGGACACAGCGAGTCCGTGGTACGCGGCCAGCCCAGTGGAGGCTTGGTCTTCTGGTACGACTTGAGCAGCGGCTTATCGGACCACTTGGGCTTGGGAGAAGGATTCTGCTTGATCCGGTTGACGCGCTCGAATACCGCCCACGCGCCCTTGGCGGCGACGGTCACTACTTTCTCCACGTACTTCACTGGCTTGTGCATTTCCTCTCGCTTTCCACTGCTTGGGATTGTGGCCAGTCAGGCATCTGCCACTTCTCCCTGGGTAATCTTCAAAGGGTAATCTTCAAAATCTAATTCTGAAAACGGTTGAACCCGTAGAGCCTACCCCTGTTTGACCTTCACTCCCTAACCTTCACTGCTGAACTTCATCGGCTCAATATTCAATATAAAGAGGCCTTCTCGATGGACCTCTCTCTAGGGTTTCTTTGTGTGACTATCTTATTGAAGGCAATCCAGTAATGGCACGCGCAACCCAATGAAAGGGGCAAAATAGCGGTTTAGCGGTGGAATGATGCATTGGATGGGATGTAAGTGATTGAATGGATTGCTTTTGTAGCTCTTGACACCGGGGCGGCGATCAATCATATTGTTGCCGCTTAGTTCTGGGTGGTGTACCTGTTTGCCCGGCCTGGTTGTGTCCGATGTCTGTGATAGAGGAGAACTGGTTTATGCGTAGCCTCTGCTTTGCTCTCGCCTTGACGCTGATTTCAGCCGCATCCTACGCCGCCCCAGCTGGCGACCAAGCCAGCCAAAGCTTTAGCCCGGGTTCGACTCGCACCGTGTCAGGCACACGAATCGGGCACTACGAAGACGGTCCAGTGCCGGTGGACCTTTCCGTAAGGCCAGTTGCCGCCAATGTTCCCGATGGATCGGGTGGCTACACCGTCATCAGCGGCTCGGGAACCAGTGCTGGCGCCTTCACCATCCCCAACGTGCCCGTCGGATTCTACCTCCTGCGGCTCGGCAGCTTTTATGTGTGGACCCGCAACAGCGTGGTGGATGCCGACTTCCACTGGGATTTTCGCTCCACCGGGGTCATGGCGGATTCCAATTCCACGATGACCTTCGACCTCACCCACCTGCGGGCTTGGCGGAGTACGGACTTCTTCGAGGTGGTGTGCCCGAACAATGCGGCCTTCGACTTGTTTCCTGGTACGGTGGGAGAGACCACGTTTACCGGCACATTTCCCTACATTGGGAACTTGAGCGACGCATCGCTAGGCGACCAATACTACATGTTTCAACTGATGACGCAAAAGGTGAAGGGCTACTCCTTTACTGCATTGGGGAGATACATTGCGCCACCCAAGTTTACCCAGCAGCAGGGATCGGATACGGCGATCGACGGGAGACTGAGGACGATTGCTCAGACCGGGAAGTTTGAAGCCAACGTCAATGGAGCGGATCTGGCAGCACAAACCATGGCGGCAAATCCCAAAGCGGTAATGACCGACACGACGATTCTTCTGGATGTTTATCCGGGTACTATGGCCAAGGGCTTCGGCACGTCTACGCCGGACCTGGTGGCTTACAATTTCGGGACAGGGGAACCATTTATCACGACCAACGGCGATCTGGGCCAGATCCTTTATGGAAACCCATTCCCGCCGGCAAAGTGGCCGTTGTTCGCCAGCTATTCGTACGCGGCGGCGACGACTTACGTGGCCCCGGGAGCCACGAACGGGGCTCCCATAACCAGCCTTGTGCTGGACTATAATCCGACCCTGCCAACCAGCCAGAGTCCGATGACGCCGCTGGTTGGGGTGGTGCAGAACCCGTCCATCAATGGCAGGAACTTCTTCCAGGACCGAATCGGCGTGGGCTCTATACCGCTCCTGAAGTGGTCGGCGCCCAGCGTGGGTACGGCGACTTTTTACGAGGTCCAGGTCTACGAGTTGACCAACGACGGGGCGGGCAACACCGTCATCAATCTAATTTTTAGGCTGCGCACTCAAAATACGTCGCTGAGAATTCCTCCTGGCCGTCTCACCACGGGGCTCGGGTACGTATTCGTTATCCGGCCGTACTACGTTCCCGGTTTGAACTTTGTCAAGACACCATTCATGAGCGGCCCGACCAGCGCCTTGGCCGACGTGCTCTCCGGGATGATGCAACCCTGAGGCGTCATCCCGCAAGCCCCGCGCCTTCACCAGCGAGGCGAGAGCCTGCCCCGAGCGAAGCCGAGGGGGATCCGGCGCGCGGTCTTTCAAACCACCCCGCCCGTCGGCGAACAGTGAACGATGGCGGATGGCCCATCCCTTCCGGGGTGGAAATCTAAATCGCACATGAAAGCGGGGTGCCCCATCCTTCCGCGTTCTTTCCGGAAGGGTGGGAGGCGATAAAGCAACAGGGGCGCTTCCATAAAATCCGCCGCGTAATGTCTCTTCAGAAGACTTGCAGGGCTGGGGCATTGTTCCTGTCACGATGCGGCTTTACCACAATCTCCACATCCTGGTCGAGCGCCACGAGGAAGCGCAAAAGGCGCTCAACCGAAAACTGCCGGAACTCACCCCGCAGCATCTTCGATACATCGGGTTGGCGGACTCCGAATAAGTCGGCGGCCTCGACCTGTTTCAGGCCGCGATCTTTTATGATCGTGTCGATCTTGAATACAAGCTGCGCCTTGATTAAATGCTCTTCCGCATTGGGCACACCGATATCCTTGAATACATTGCGGCCTCCGCTTTCGTATCCCTTCCTGTTGCTCATGGCTTCATCTCCTTTGCAATCTGTTCGGCCTGGCGCAGTCGTTGCTGAATCAACTCCATATCCCGGCGCGGTGTTTCCCGTCCGGTCTTCGATTTCTTTTGGAAGGCGTGAAGGACGTACACCCTCCCGCCATATCTCAAGGTGTACACTGCGCGGAACGTGTCGCCGCGATAATCCTTCACGATTTCCACGACCCCTGCCCCGCCGAAGCCGCTCAGCGCCTTTGCATCGCGATGCTTGCCGCCGCGTTGGGCGATGTACAGGGCATAGCCCATGTGATCCTGCACAGGCTCGGGGAACTCTCGCAAATCTTCGCGGCTCCTTCCAACCCAGGTCACCGGCTTCAAAGACGGTTCATTGGTCATTGGCAAGCATCAATATAGTGAATTCACTATATAATGTCAAGCGGAGTTGACCGGGCAGTAGTGTCCTATTAGGGTGTTGCTAGGTATAGGAATTGTTCCTCTGTTGCTGCTCTTGCGACTGAGCGTAGCACTCTGAATGAACTTCCTCTCCGGTTTCCGAAACCGTTACAACACTCTCGCCTGGTTGAATCGGCTCCGTGCAAAGGGCACATACTCCCGCTAGCTCAATGATGTCGGACATAGAAGCTCCTGTAGAGTCCAAATGTGATTTGTAATTCCGCTCTCCATTGCCGGGGTGCATCTAATCGTTTTGTGCGTTCGGCAGAAATTGTAGAAAGCAAAGTGTAACGCGAAAGACGCCTTAAGGTTCTCCCATTTCTTCGAGAACGCGTTCGTCAATCTTGTCATCCTCCGCATTTGCATCCTGATCGTGAGATTCTGTCTTTCGATGTGCGATGTACAGATGCGTTCATAGTCCGGCATTCCGATCTTGGGGATAAGAATCGCGTCAACGACTTTCGCGGGCGAGTACCGCCCCTCTCCCTCCGATGCGGCTGCATAGACCTTCACGTATTGAGCAAAATCCACGTCAGCACCAAACACTCGCTCAATTGCTTCGGGATACGCTGGCCATCCATCTGCTGAGTTGGAATTTGCCAGTGGTGGCATTGCGTAGCTTGAAAATGAAGGCCAGCGTATCCTGCGATGTTCGCCGCCCCAGGTGCCAAGAGAGAATCATTTTCGTGTTGCGTTCTATCGCTACAAAGCAGTAGGCATCCCCGAGTGTGTCCACGTTCTTGTAAAAAATGCCTTTGGATTTTTCCTTCATTCCAACGTATCCCCACAGTTCATCGCACTGCACGTCGCGCACTTTAAGGCCAGCGATTTTCTCAGACAAGAGCCTCTCGCATTTCTCCCCGGCTTGCACTACGCGCGAGAACTGTATCCCGATGCACGCCAGTGATTCGCTCCGTGCTCCGAACAGAATGTCCTTCCACGATGAGTTGGAGGCAGAGCAGAGCACGATCTAGCGAGAGCCGCATGTCGCCAAGCGGACGCGGTTGTGATTCGCTGAAAGTCTTTGAGCAGGTACGGCAACGGAAACGCTGATTACCTTGGCGAGTCTTGCCGAATCGTTTGCACTCAGTCTGGCAATTGTGGCAGGTCATTTTGGTCTTGCTTTCTTCGGGCCACAGAGCCAAAATGACAGCGGGTTTCCAAACCTGTCCTTGGCTCATACCGAGGACGTTCCCCGTAGGCGGTGGCAACCGCTTGCGGGGAGGATTGGTACGCGGTGGAGCTAGTCGGAATTGAACCGGCGGCGGGCCTGTCACAGCGATGGCCGCCTCCCCGTGGATAGCCCCACAAAGAAACAAAGGCCAACGTCCCTTGGGTTTAACTGGATGTTGGCCTTTGTTTTTCATAACGATACCGACTATACATCAAAAATGATGTACAATGCAAGAACTTTCTAATTGACTTACATCAATTTTGTGGTAACCTTTGAAACATGGCGCTGGGAGTTTTTTGCCTTCAAATCAACAGCGGAAGGCTGTCCGGTTCAGGTGTGGTTCGATGGCTCTTCCCCCAGATCACAAGGAAGAGATAGTCGAGTTGCTAGATTACGTGCGAAACACCACAAATCGCCCGTGGCCCGATAAGATTTACGACCCGCTAAAAGGGGCGGGCGGCATCTCGGAAATCAAGCCTACAAATATCCGATGTTTACGCGATGGCAAGGTGAAGGAGATTACTTATCGGATGTACGGTTTCTTTGGTCCGAAAGGCTATGACCGTACCTACACATTTCTTCACTGTGTAGAAAAGGATGTGAAAAATGACAGAATCGGCAAACAAATCGCCAAAGGACGACTTGACGAAATCGAGCGAGGATCAGCTGGAGTCCACAAATTTAACCTCACGGAAGACGTTGCTTCGGCGATTGCAGAGAGGCCCCGACGCCCGAGCTAAGTTCGTAGATTCTCACATCAGTAAGACTCTAGCTTTTCAAATCCGCGCTCTTCGGGGCGAGTTGAGTCAAGAGAAGGCAATGGAAAAGTTGGGGATGAATCAGAACGCAATCTCCAGATTAGAGAATCCCTATTACGGCAAGGCTACACTTACCACACTGAAACGAATTGCGTCGGCATACGATGTGGGGTTGTTAGTGGAATTAGTTCCGTTCAGTCGCTTGGTAGATCGAGCGAGTGGAACGCCGCATACAGACAATGGATTAAGTCCAAGTACGATGAATGTGCCGAGCTTCGAGGAAGAGATAAAACAAGGATTTATTGACGAAAGTTCTAATAAAAGCGAGGTTGCTCTCGAATTCAGCAGACGTTACTTGGGGTCCACCCTGGTCGGAGTTGGAGATTTGTCGGCGCAATCGGCGATTGAACACCGGGATGAGAGTGCGGCTGCGCTTAATTTCACCGCACTCCCAGCCTCCGGTGCTATCGCTACGGCATTGCCAGAGGCACCGATTGGCTCTAATACGCCCGTTCCTCAGAATGCTCCTAGAGAAACCAGAAGTATCCATTTACCAAGGACAGGAATTCAAGTGAGAAATAACTGGCCGCGTGGTGTTGGCCGTCGGCTTAACAGCAGACGAAAGCGATCCTCTTGGAGGGGCTAATGATGCCGGACGTTCCCGAGCAGCAATTAAAAGAACAACCGATAAAGTTGGTGCGTCATGAGAACTTTGAGTCGTGGTACGCAAATAATGTCCAGTACCATCCAAGTGAGTGGGATTTGAAACTAATCTTTGGAGAACTGGATTGGCGCGATAACAGTATGCTTATTCAACAGCATACTGCTATTTCTGTCACGTGGCTTCAGGCCAAGATAATGCTTTACTTCTTGACTATTCAAGTCGGAGTTCACGAGATGTCGCAGGGCAAGATTCAAATACCTCCCGGCGTTGCTCCCACTGAACCACCGCTACCTAGCGGTGACCTGGAAAATAATCCGTTTGCGATGCAAGTGCATGATTACCTCAAGCGGATGCGCGAACAATTCATGGCTCCTTAGTAGAGCCAGCAACACCCTAATAGGACACTACCTGACCGGGCAGTAGTGTTTGAAAGTTCAGCGCACTTTTCAGACACTACGCAAATTTCCGCCTCCCCAACACTCGCATAACATATATTTAGTGTGAACATCTGGCCCGTAGTGATTCCGGGCAGGAGAACCCTCAAGTGGCGTCGTTCGGCATGCGACTAAAACAGGAGCGGGAGAAGCGAGCGATCACCCTGGATGACATCTCCCTTTCCACGAAGATTAGCACCCGTATGCTGCGCGCGCTGGAGGAAGAACATTTCGACCAACTCCCCGGCGGCATCTTTAATAAGGGCTTTATCCGGGCCTATGCGCGCTGTCTGGGCATGGATGAAGAGCAGGCCATCGCCGACTACATCGCTGCAATCAGCCCGCCGGGGAAGAATTCCGAGAATGACGACCAAGCCCCGGTCCTCGATCCCCCGTCGCGAGAACCATCGCCAGAAGAGAACCACGGCGCCGCGGGCGTTCCCTGGGGCATGTTCGCGGTGGCGCTCCTGATCGTCGCGCTGGGCTTTGCGGCGTGGGGCTTCTACTCCCGCGAATCGGAGAAGGGAACTCCGGCCTCTGCAGCGCCTGCGGCCAATTCCCCGTCGCAGCCGCCAAGTGACTCTGGCGCTGCCACTGCCCAGGTCGCCAAGGCAAGCCAACCAACGGTTCCATCCACAGCGGGCGGCGAGTCATCTCAAACGCCGGCTGCGAGCCCGCCTGCTTCCACCCCCAGCCAATCGTCATCCCAGACTCCGTCATCCCAGGCTCCGCGAGCCGGAAGATTCGTGGTGCTGATCAGGGCACGCGAGGATTCCTGGCTATCCGTTTCCATCGACGGCGAGGTGAGCACCCACAGTACCCTGACTGCCCCCGCGGAAAAGTCCGTTCGCGCCGGAAAGGAGATCATTATCAAAGCCGGTAACATTGGCGCCCTGGATTTCGAATTCAACGGCAAAAAACTACCGGCGCAAGGAGGCTACGGCGAGGTCAAAACCCTAACCTTTGATGCCAATGGGCTGCGACCACCCGCCCCCAAGCCAGAAGATCCCGCTCAATCGCCATGACCGACCCAAGAAAGCGGTAGAGAACCATTAAGAAAACCAGAACAGAATTAAAAGAAATTAGAATTGACCAATTAAAGCTGAGCGGCACAATGCCGTGCAATTCGCTGCAATCTCCATTGAACCCGTGTCCCCAGCCCTCCGCCTCAGATAGAACTCCACTCGCTGCCAGAACCTGCAACCCAGCCCAAAAGGATTGCGCCTCTGCTCATTCTCTGGTAGCCTTTTCAGGACGCAGAACGACGCATTTCGTGTGGCCGTTGTGTTCTGATTGACCCCCGCCAGACGTGACGCCCAGATCGCTTGCTAAGGAGAATACGCTTGTCGAAGAATCGCCATTTATTTACCTCCGAATCCGTAACCGAAGGACATCCTGACAAAATCGCAGACCAGGTTTCCGATGCCATCCTTGACGCCTGCCTGACCGATGACCCCTCCAGCCGTGTAGCGTGCGAGACCCTGACCGCGACCGGCCTGGTCGTCATCGCCGGTGAAATCACCACCAAGGCCTACGTCGATTTCCAAAACCTGGTGCGCGGCACAATTGCGTCCATCGGCTACAACAACGCCCTCTACGGCTTCGACTCCAACACCTGCGCCGTAATCTCCAGCATCAACAAACAATCCGGCGACATAGCCATGGGCGTAGACACCGGAGGCGCCGGCGACCAGGGAATGATGTTTGGGTTTGCTTGCAATGAGACGCCGGAGTTGATGCCTGCGCCTATATCTTTTGCTCACAAGCTCTGCATGCGGCTTTCGGAAGTTCGTAAGCATGGGAAGCTTCCTTACCTGCGGCCCGATGGCAAATCCCAAGTTACAGTTGAATATGACCAGCATCACAAGCCGATTCGTGTGGATGCCGTAGTGATTTCCTCGCAACACTCCGAGACGGTTGGCAACGACGAACTCCGCAGCGACATTCTCAAGCATGTGATTCAGGCCACGATTCCGGCGCACCTCCTCGACGAAGATACGAAGTATCACATAAATCCCACGGGACGCTTCGTGATTGGCGGGCCCATGGGCGATACCGGGCTGACCGGGCGCAAGATTATTGTGGACACCTACGGCGGCATGGGACGGCACGGCGGCGGCGCGTTCAGCGGCAAGGATCCGACCAAGGTAGATCGGTCGGCTGCGTATATGGCGCGCCACATCGCCAAGAACATTGTTGCGGCCGGCTTGGCGGATCGTTGCGAAGTGCAACTCGCGTACGCTATCGGCGTGGCCGATCCGGTGAGCGTGCTGGTGGATACGTTCGGTACGGGCAAGGTCGATCAGGCGACCATTTCGGATCTCGTACGATCCCATTTCAAGCTGACGCCTAAGGGAATCATTGAATCGCTCAATCTGCGGCGGCCGATCTACTGCAAGACCGCGGCTTATGGACACTTCGGGCGCAGCGATCCCGACTTCACGTGGGAGTTAACCGACAAGGCGGCGAAGCTGGCCAGGGATGCTGGTCTGCGGGAGCCGGTCGCGGTGCACAAGTAAAGGTTGGTTTTCTCCCGCGTTTTCGCAAGAGACGCAAAAAGAGTGGGACACGCGAACCCACTTCTCGCAAAGAGCGCGAGAAATGGGGCACCCGGGAAGTAAGTTTTCCCGAGGTTTAGGTTTCCAAGGTTTAGATTTCCAAGGTTTAGAATCAAGATCAATTCAGCGCCACAGGAGAAGTATGTCGACCACACCAACGCAAGCGCAATCTGATATCAAAGGCATTGAGTTTGCCGATCTGGGCAAGAAACGCATCGAGTGGGCTAACCAGTCGATGAAAGTCCTGCAGATCATCCGCAAAGAGTTCATCAAGAATCAGCCGTTGAAGGGCATGCGCATCTCGGCGTGCCTGCACGTCACCGCGGAGACGGCGAACCTGGCCATCACCCTTCGCGACGGGGGCGCTGACGTGGTACTGTGCGCCTCGAACCCGCTTTCCACGCAGGACGATGTTGCGGCCAGCCTGGTGCGCGACCACAACATTCCCGTCTTTGCCATCAAGGGCGAGGACAACGAGACTTACTACAGCCACATCCTCGCGGCCATCGATCACAGGCCGCACATCACCATGGATGACGGCGCTGACCTGGTGACCATCCTGCACACCAAGCGGCAGGACGCGCTCGACGGCGTGATCGGCGGCACCGAAGAGACCACGACCGGCGTGATCCGGCTGCGGGCCATGGCGAAGGAGGGCGTGCTGCGCTTCCCCATCGTCGCGGTGAACGATGCCGATACCAAGCACCTGTTCGACAACCGTTACGGAACCGGGCAGTCCACGATTGATGGCATTATCCGTGCCACCAACTTCCTGCTGGCGGGATCGAAGTTCGTGGTCGCTGGCTACGGCTGGTGCGGACGCGGGCTAGCCAGCCGCGCTCGCGGCAACGGAGCCGAGGTGATCATCACCGAAATCGATCCGACGAAAGCTCTGGAAGCGGTGATGGACGGTTTCCGCGTAATGTCAATGACCGAAGCGGCCAAGATCGGCGATGTCTTCTGCACCGTCACCGGCAACAAGAGCGTCCTTACCAAGGACCACTTCGAGTTGATGAAAGACGGGGCCATCATTTCAAACTCCGGACACTTCAATGTCGAGATTGACATCCCGGCGCTGGAGAAGTTGTCATCGTCGAAGCGCACTACGCGCAATTCCGTCGAAGAATACTCACTAAAAGACGGCCGCAAGATCAACCTGCTGGGCGAAGGTCGCCTGATCAACCTGGCCGCAGCCGAGGGGCATCCGGCGTCCGTGATGGACATGAGCTTTGCGGACCAGGCGCTCTCGGTCGATTACATGGTGAAGAATCACAAGTCGCTCGAGAAAAAGGTCTACCGAGTGCCCGATGACCTGGACAAGCGCGTCGCCAAGTTGAAGCTCGAGTCCATGGGAATCAAGATCGACAAGCTGACGCCGGAGCAGGAAGAGTATCTGGCGGGGTGGAGTGAGGGGACGTAGAGCGGCAGTTGGCATTTGGCACTTAGCTAAACTGGGGCGGCGCTTGCCGCTCCGTTTGCTTTTTACGGCCAAATTTGCGCTCCATGCAGAATGCGGAGAATTTCTATTGCGTCTCCATTAAGGCGATAGACGGCGAGATAGGGAAGGCCGCTTAGAACAAGTTCGCGAGTGTCTGACTTGCGTCCCGTTCGTCCTTGCTCGGGAAATTGTGCCAGGGCTCCTATGCGCTCATAGATGGAAAGGGCGATGCGGCGGGCGATGGCGCTGCTGCCATGCTTTTCGAGATAATCTGCAATTTGAATAAGGTCGCGAGTTGCGGGTTCCGTCCAACGAATCCGCATTAGCCAGGATACCGCTGGTTCATGCGTTTTCCGACTTCGCCGTGCTCGATGAACTCGCCACGCTCAGCGGCGGCGATTCCTTTCTCAACTTCACGGATGAACCACTCGTCGTAGTTCACCATGCGCTCGACGGCTTCGACCACCAGCGCCTCGGTGTCGCGGCCTTGCTTGGACGCTAATTGCACGAGCTTCGCTTGCAGGTCGGGGTTCAACCGTACTTCCATGAAATATAGGGTAGGGTTCGCGAGGCGGGGTGTCAATGTTTTTGGCTTCGGGCTCGGCGCTGTCACCTCCTTCCGATTTCTGTCACTCGTCGATGTCGTCAAAAATGCTACGCTCAGTTGATGTAGTCGGCACTGTGGCGGCGGGCCGACTAAGTGCTCTTTGCGGGAGGTCATCCGAGTCAGGAGGCTCTCTTTGTGAAATCCATTCGCGGACTTGCTTCCTCGTGTTTTTGATTCTTCGCACTACACGTTTTGACCGGTGAAATAGCTTTTCAAACTCTTTCAGCGCATCTAGGAACGGCGACATGTGTTGCCAAGGATCGTCGCCGTGGCTGTGATCTAGTTGCTGCTCTAGCCGAAGCTCTTCTAACTTCGGAATCGTTTCCGTCCGCAGTTTGAGACGCAGTTCGGCGAACTCCGTTTCCGTGAGCATGGCGCGAAGGTGTGTGCTTCCCAGGACATATGCGTCCCTGCCTTCGATTGCGTAATTCATGACGGTTCTTGCAAACGTACTTCGCTGTTCTTCGGAAAGCATCCCGAGCTTGTAAAGCCGGATCGCGAGCGGCACTTCGGAGACAGCGCTCAAGTACAGTCCGGGTTCCACTACTCTTTTTAGAAGCTCCGGGCTCTGGTTCAGGAACAGCTTAAGAAATGCCGGGCCAGCCCGGTACGAGAGAAAGAAGTCAACAAGTCGCTGATTCTCCCAATTGGACGGTAACTTGAGAAGCCTTTCCAGCACCAGGGGAAAATAGTGTTCCGGAACCTCCACTGCCCCGGTGAGCCCGACATCGCCGCACGTGACCTGATCCACGAGTTGGTCCACAGCTGTTCCGCGCAGGTAAATACCCATCAGTTCAGGATCGCCCAAGATCATGTCGGCGAACGCATCGCCGATTGTTGGGTGCTTGAATATCCAACCTCCAACGCCGTCACGAACCACATATTGCAGTAGGCTGTCCTTAAGGGAGCTAAGGGCCACCGTACAATCCGGGAGGGAGCTGCCGAGCCTGCCGAGCGGATCAGTCTCAGCGGGCGTCAACTGCAGGGGGCTGGCCAGCATCCCGCCGTTCATATGGATGAGAGCTAGCGCAGCCTTGCTATGGCGGTCCAACGCCTGAATTACGTCCAAGAGGAACTGCTTCGGCCGTTCGACAAAGTCGGCGATCTCGTCGGAATTAATGCTGAGATTGCTGGTAAACAGCGGGTGTGCCAAGCGCCTGGCAATTTCTGGTATGAATTTGGGATTTAGGGCAATTCCATCGAGATACGGCTTGATGTCGGTCTTGAATTCACGCGGCTGTGTTCCGAGTTTCAGATGGTTATAAAGTATTTCACGTCGTTCCTCCAGCGTGAGGTCATGGACGTCGATTACGACCTGCGCCTCTTTGAAAAGCGGAAAAGCGTCTTGCTTCAAATCATTGCGGGCTCGATTGTAGATGTAGTCGCGGGACGTCATGACAACCCTCGCGCCATTAGCCAGTGCGGCCTTAACCCGAGGGAATGCTCGATTCCAGCCGTATGCGAGGACGATCTCGTATTGGGTTACGCCAAAAGCGTCGTCAATCCAAAAAAACTGGCTGGGCTCATGTGGATTCCAGTCTTCCTTTATTCCAGCGGGCTCGTCGATCTTAAGAGTTGAGCACCCCCATTGATCAATCGCGGCCATCGCAAGGGTAGCGGCGATGGTTGACTTGCCAGCCGCAGGTTCGCCGATTAAAAGAACAAAACCATACTTCTCAAGCATTTTTGCCGCCCGATAGTAGGTTCCCGTCAAGACTACTTTCGAAAGGTCATCCTGAAGTGAACTGAGCAGCGAGCGAGTTTGTGCGTACGACCTTTCGTCCAGGATCTGGCTCAGATCGCCCAGTCCATAGACGCGTGGAACGAGCATACGAAGCCGTTTGTTGTCCCGTATCGTGTCGCATATCCACGTGTACCCAAGAACACTGAAGTACCTCACTCCAACGGCGGTGAAGGCCGACCTGAGCTCTTGCTCGACCACGCCGGAGACACCAGCATTGGTCAACAGGAAATAGTTCTCACAGATCCCATCCTTCACTAAGCGAGCAGCTTTTTCGAGTTCGTCGGAAACGTCCGCAAGTGCCAGGTTGTATCCGGCTCGATTTGTGAATTTGCACCTGAAAGACGAATGTCCCCGAGATGTCTTCATGCTTTTGCGGCCTCCATTTTCCTCGGACCGCCGTCTCTTCCTCCATCGCGGCCGTCGAGGAAGGCGGAAACAGTTTGGCCTAGAATCTCTCTTAGGACTGTCAGGCAGAGCTGTTGGAAAGCGCGCCAGCCGAGTGAGTGCAAGTCGTAACTGACCGCAGCCTTGGCGATAGCCGGATAGGTTCGTTTTTTCTGCATGCTCCGTTCCTGCAAGATTACACTAACGGGATATAACGCTTGCCCGAGGCTCAAGACGGCTCTCGCTAGGCAGCACGAGCGTGGACGCTCGCGTCCTATTCCCGAAATGGGCCTTGCAGGATGTTTTTCTTTTGCGGAGTGTGCTTTTCGGCAGCGCGGTGTGGCATAGTTAGAATCGCGTCGAAGAAAATTGCGCGGCCTTTCTGGGCCGCGTTTTTATTTGGGGACGGTTTCTTGGCACGGGGAAGGGTTGGGTAGCGATAGCGAATAGCTTATGAAAAATAACGGAATGAAGATCAAGCATCCCAAGTTGCGGGGTGAATGGGCGGAGATGTGTTTTATGACACGGGCGGCGGAGCATGGTTTGTGCGTGACTCGGCCTTGGGGGGAGATGTCGCGGTATGACTTTGCGGTGGAGTATAAGGCGCATTTTGTGCGGGTGCAGGTGAAGTCGACGATGTTCTTGGATCGGGGAGGGTACACCGTTACCGTGCGCGGGTGGCGGGGGAAGTACACGGGTGATCCGTTTGATTTTGTGGCGGCATATCTGATTCCCCTGGATCTGTGGTACATCCTTCCGGTGGAGAGTTTCAAGATGCAGGGGAATGTCGGGCTGTATCCGAGGTTGAAGAAGTCGAAGTACGGGCGGTTTAAGGAGGCTTGGCATTTGCTGCGGGGTGGGGCACCATTGGGTACCGTGGGTCGGATTGAGGCTTGTGCGGCGGAATTTGGAGTAGCACTTAGCATTTAGCATTTGGCATTTGGCCAAAGCTTGGATACTTCGTCGGAGCTCTCGCGGTGCGAAGATCTGAGTTTCCTTGGGATGACTGGTGGCAACTGCACGAGCGAGGCCGCTCGCGCCTACATTAGGAGAGTTTTTCTGGGGTGTCTGGGTTCGCGGGCGAGATTGCTTCTGCATTGTTGGTGTGGGCTGGAGGTTCTGGGCGGGCGGGCGGCTTGACTGAGCTATCGAGGATGCGGCTGTTCAAGCAATAGAGGGCCAACTCCAGGCGATCGGCGACGCCCAGCTTGTCGTATACCTTGCGCAGATAATTTTTGACCACCTGTTCGGTGGTTCCGACGCGCAGTGCGATTTCCTTGTTCTTCATGCCCTGGGTTACGCAGGAAACGATCAGGGTTTCTTTGGGGGTCAACTGGACCTTGGTCCGAGGGGCTCCGGCGCGCGAGCCCTGGGTGCGATAGGCTTCGAGCACCCACTGGGTGGCGCGGCCATCCAACCATGGCTCACCCTTTGATACTTTTCGTAAACAGTCCACCAGCAACTCGGGTTCAACCTCGCGCGAGACGATGGCATGCACGCCCCGGCGAAACAGTTCCAGAGTGAGTTCTTGATCGGGGTCGGTGGTGATCACGACCATCCGAAGCAGCGGGTTCTGGCGCAGCAGGTCGGTAACCGCTTCGATTGGATTGGACGCGATGGCGGCTTCAAAAAGCAGAACATCGGCGGAAAACTTCTTAGCGGCGGTTAAGGTTTGGGCCAGAGTTTCGGCTTGTCCCACCACGCGAAGATCGTCCTCTACAGCAAAAATCTTGCGCAAGCCGGCGCGAAAGATGGCCTGCGTGTCAGCCACGATCACGCGGATGAACTGGCCGTTGCCGTCACCCTCATGCGGCTGTTCGCCGTCGATTCTCGCGGTAACAGGAGTGCTTGCCATCAGTCCCCTTGCCGTTCAGCGCGGTCGAAACGATACTCATCGATGACCACGCCTACCCCGCGGCGGCCACTGTCTTCAAAACTACGCACTACGCGGCCGCGGCAATCCAGCCGTACATCGGCCTCCGCGCCCACGACATCGGCCGGCAAAGAAATGGTGAAGTCGACCATCGAGCCGACCGGCATTTCGGAATCGACCATCTGGAACAGAACGCCGTTGGCGGAGATGTTCTGGGTTTCAGTATGACGCTCGCCTGTCTTCGATTTTACAGAAATCGGGAGCTTGATCGGAAAGCGCATCGCACTCTGCACTTCGGGATAGCGCGCACGCCTGGCCTTGAGATCAGCCGCTTCTTCTTTGGCTGATTCTGGAGCCTGCGGCGACGCGCCTTTTTCGTCCGGGAGTGCTTCCGGAGCCGCCTTCTTGACGAATGGGCCGGTGTTGGACATTACGAGCGAAGATTACACCCCGGAACCAGCGTCGCAAAGTTACCGAAGTCATGGAACTATTAGAGTTAAATTCTTGTGGGTCATGAACTTGCGGGGGGGGGTCCGGTTTGTGATGGCCGTCACCGAGCATTTTCGCGCCGAGCATTTAACATTCAGCACTCAGCATTCAGCCAGCAAAAGGAAGTTCCTAGAATGAAAGACTTCAGAGACCTACAGGTGTGGCAAAAGGCGCATTCGTTGACGCTGTCTTCTTACCGAGCGACCGACGCGTTTCCGAAGGCCGAAACGTATGGACTAACAATCCAGATACGGAGGTGCGCCGCCTCGATTGCCGCCAACATCGCGGAGGGTTGCGGAAAACGAGGCAACGGCGAGTTTCAGCGATTCTTGAATATCGCTTGCGGGTCGGCAAGTGAGGTGGAGTATCACTTTCTACTTGCGCGGGATCTTGCCTCTCTGAGCGATTTGGATTACCAGAAGCTGAACAATGGCGTGGTTGAAGTGAAGCGAATGCTAGCATCGCTTGCCCGCAAGGTAGAAGCGGAGCGTCTTGCGGGCTGAGTGCTGAATGCTAAGTGCTAACTGCTGATTCTAGAATTTTGTTACTTCCGTGAAGTTAAAGTCCCGCACCTTCATCGCTGGCGCCACCATGTCGAACGATTCTTCGCCGCTGGCGCGCACGGGAGTTCCCATGGCTTCCACGTTCGACAGCATTTGAATCAGGCTCTGGTTGAAACGGAAATTGCGAACTCCGTGGCGGATCTTGCCGTCCTCCACATAAAGGGTTCCGTCGCGGGTCATGCCAGTGAGAATTTTTTCGTAAGGATCGACTTCACGGATGTACCAGAGCCGCGTCACCAGCACGCCGCGCCCGGTGGAGGCGATCATTTGGTCAACCGAGCTTGGCTTAGGCGCTGTGCCGAATACTATGTTCATGGGAGCTTCGCCCATTTCGTTTGGGAGCGGGAAGCCGTGGCCTGTCGGCTCGATGGGGCCCACTTTGTCTTTGTGTTCCGAGCGCTTCATTTTTTCGGCGGTGGCCCGCGCATACACCAGCCGCTTGACTACGCCATTCTCGACCAGTTGCACTTTGTGACGGCGCATTCCTTCGCCATCGAAAGGAGCGCCCGATTGCAGGGGGTGAGCAACGTCGTCCCAAATATTGATGTTCTCGCCGAAGAGTTTGGTTTCGACACGGTTATTCAGGAAAGAGCGCTGGTCCAGGATGGACAGTCCACCAAAGTCAAAGAACATGAAGCCAACGATGTCGAGCACGGCGGCCGGTTCGAGAATCACGGTGTATTTCCCGGCAGGAATCTCGCGCGGACTGGCCGATTCGAACGCTTTGCGGGCCGCGGTTTCCGCTAGCGCGGCGGCATCGAGATTGGCGACATTGGGGAAATTGGCTTTCTGCCATCCCGAGGAATCCGCCGCCAGCATAGTGATTGAGATTTCCGAGGAAGTCTGCGAGTGCCAGTCGGTTAGGCCACGAGAGTTGAAAACGCCCTCCACCGACTCCGAGGTTGAGACGATGCCGGCCGTGGTGAGCTTGTGCTTCTCCGCGATCGAAACAATTTTCTTGACGGTTTCCGCGCGCTGCTGGGGCGTGATTGCAGCGGTTTCGGCGAAGTGGCGCATGGGCAACCCTTCGCGGGCAGGAGTGCCCGCGCCACACGAGTCAGGAATGGGCAACAGATCAGAATCGGGGTGTTGAACTTTCGCCAGCCTCTCCGACGATTGCACAACTCGTTTGAGGCTTTCATCGTCAAGTTTGTTCGTAGTCGACCGGGCGGTGCGTCCGCCAAATACCGTTCGCACAGAAACGACATAGTTTTCTTCAGCAACATTCTGATGGATGGTGTTATTTGCGAAGCGGGTGAGCGCGCTCTTTCCGCCATAGAAGAGGACTTCGACTTCATCCGCAGTCGAATGCTTCTTGATGCGTTCGAAGATGTCGGCGGCTTTGGCTTGATTAAGCATTGGTGTTCAGCACTTAGCACTTAGCATTTAGCACTTGGCCACGGAAACAGTTTGTGCCAACTTTTGGAATGACGGCGCAAGACTAAAGGCTAACTGCCAAGTGCCAAGTGCTGATTTACATCACGTTCCTTTATACGCACTTCCCACCTTTATATTGCGAAACCTAGCCGGTGCTGCGCCGTGCCCCGTTCCCATCACCTGCTGGGGCTGGCCTTTGCCGCAATGCGGGGTTCCCCAAACCACCCACTCGTCTCGCGAGCAGATCGCGTCCATCGCGTTCCAGAAGTCCGTTGTAATTCCAGAGTAGGACGGGTTCTTTAACATGCGGGTGGGCTTGCCGTTTTTGATCTCCCATCCCATCTCGCAGCTGAACTGGAAGTTGTAACGCTTGTCATCAATCGACCACGACTTGTTGGTCTCCATGTAGATGCCGTGGTCGGTATCCGCAATGAGCTGCTCGCGAGTCAGCGACTTCTCGCCGGGAAGAATGCTGATGTTGGTCATGCGGATGATCGGCAGCCGGTTCCAGCCTTCGGCGCGCAGGGTTCCGCCGGATCGATTCATCCCGATGGTATGCGCGGTTTCGCGAGAACTTAGATATCCGGTAAACAAGCCATTGGTGATGATCGGCGTGCACTGCGCGGGCACTCCTTCTTCGTCGAAGGCGAATGTTCCCAGTCCCGGACCGTGCTCCTGGCGCGCATCGGCGACGATGTTGACCAGATCGCTGCCGTAACGCAGGGTGCGGAGTTTATCAAACGTGAGAAACGAGGTTCCCGCGAAGTTAGCCTCCATTCCCAGCACGCGGTCGAGTTCGATGGGATGCCCCACCGACTCGTGAATTTGCAGCCCGAGTTGCGAGCCATCGAGAATGATGTTGAACACACCCTCGGGACACTGCTCCGCTTTGAGCAGCGCGACCGCCTCTTCGCCCACCCGGCGGGCGTTTTCCAATAGTTTCAGTTCGCCAATCAGTTCATATCCTTTGTTCTGCCACTGTCCGCCGTAAGAATTGGGATACGAGCGCTTCTGAATCTCGCTTCCAGCAAAGGCGTAAGCCGCGTAGCCGACACCGGTGGTGTATTTCGTCTGATGAATGTTGGCGTCTTCGGACGAAACAAACCACTGCTCCTCGCGGCGGAAATTCATGTTAGTCTCGGCCAGCGTAACTCCGGCAACCGAGCGCAGTTCGGAGTCGATCTTCAGCAGCAGGTCAATGTTCTGCTCGACGGAGGTAGTAAAAGGATCGATCTGAAAGGGCGTGGTCCACTGGGCGGTAACGGGCTTTTCCGAAGCCAGTTGAATGTCGCGCTGCTTCACCCGCGAAGATGCCTTGGCGATATCGACGGCTCGCGCGGCTGTGGCTTCGACGGCGGAACGGCTGAAATCGTCAGACGCAGCAAATCCCCAGGCGCCGTCGGCAATGACACGAATGCCGATGCCGAACGACTCGGCGTCCGAAGCGCCACCGACTTTGCCATTCTTGGTCGAGAGCGCGCGGCTGCGGTCGTCGGCAATGCGTGCGTCAGCGTAGGAAGCGCCGCGTCGCGTGGCGATGTTTAGAGCCCAGGAGGAAATGTCTTTCATGGCGCTTGATCAAATCTACCACGGAGTCACGGAGGCACGGAGAAGCGACAAATCCGCTCTTTGTTTTTTACTCTGTCCTCTGTACGTTGCTCCTCGATTAGGCTACTGAGCACTGCGAGTCGAGGCAAATACATAGATTCTTCGTGGGGAGCGCTCGCTTTGCGAAGGCTCCGCTTCCTCAGAATGACAATCAGTTCCCACGTCTTAGCCTTGCGGTTTCATCGGTTCGGGCCATAGAATCAAAGAGCACTGTGATCGCGGCGCTCTCGGTCGGTGATTGAGAGACGCCCGCAATCGCTTCCCAGAACTCGCTACCTGCGGCAGATTTTTTGGCAGCAGATTGGTCGCGGGAGAGATGGCCGAGTGGCTGAAGGCGCACGCTTGGAAAGCGTGTTTACTCGAAAGGGTAACGTGGGTTCGAATCCCACTCTCTCCGCCAGTTCTTTAGTTATCTAGCACTTGCAAGTCGGTAATACCTACACTGATACCAGAATCAGGAAGGGTCACCGATGAACAGGGAAGTCAATGTCACGAAACGAGTGCAGACCACTGCCGGTTTGCGATACTGCCGCGTAGTGCTCTCCGCGAATGGCCGGACCATGTGAACTCGCTGTCGGCGACCGATCCCCAGCGCTGCCGGTTTTGCAGCAACGACCGCGGCGCTAACGGTACCCTCGTGCAAGCGCATTGGCGAAGTTTGCCATGGCAGACTGATAAAGAATTGACAGCTGAGAAGCGCGTCCGGATGGAATGAGATGCAGGTAGTCCGCTAATAGACCGAACATCATCCGAAAAGCGATAATTGAAGTGATTCCGAATCCAAGATTGCCGCGTCTGCCCCCTGTCGGACGCTGAGGCACCGGTCGTTGGTTTACAAACCTAACGATCCCTGGCGGAGGCGGCGCTTGCCTGGTTTCTGCTGAGGAAGTTCTGGTAGTTCTTAGCTAACCGCATTCATGTCTTGGGACAGCGAGATCGATCGGTTAAACTTATCTTGCTCGCTGGCCTGAGCCGACTGACTGCCAATTAGTCGAAACCCACGGTTTTGCTGAGAATATGGCCGGTCCGGCGTGCCAGTTGTGCGCCGGATTGGGACTCGGGTTTTCCGCAGTGCTGCGACCTCGGCTCGGCAGCAATCAGAAAATAAGCTTTAGGGCCAATTGCATGTTGAATGGCTCACCCGGACCGATACCCGGCGCGCCATTGTAGTCGCCGATGGTGTCGGTGCTTTGACCAAATCCGCCGAAGAGG
>Ga0209118_1000345_pt1 | contig 26912 bp, 27 predicted proteins | sample BlaSpr_A8_Ref_M1_FD_187988 | JGI IMG/M metagenome (GOLD analysis project Ga0209118, IMG submission 187988) | Forest soil microbial communities from Thunder Bay, Ontario, Canada - Black Spruce, Ontario site 2_A8_Ref_M1 (SPAdes) (version 2) | ecosystem: Environmental > Terrestrial > Soil > Boreal...
CTCCGTCGGCGCGGCGCGGTGACTCGCCGACGCGAGCGCTCATCGCGGCGGTGGGCTGGTTCATGTTTGGACCGCTCCCCCGCCCGGACCCTCCCCCTTGAGGGGGAGGGAAAGCCGTTCCGCGGCCAGGTGCACCGCGTCGATGATCTTGGCGTAGCCCGTGCAGCGGCAGATGTTGCCGGCCAGCGCCTCGCGGATCTGCACGGTGGTGGGTCGCGGCGTGCGCGAGAGGAGGTCATGGGTGGCCACCACGAATCCCGGTGTGCAGAAGCCGCACTGCACAGCTCCGGCTTCGAGGAAGGCCTCCTGCACGGGGTGGAGCACCTCGCCCGAGGCGAGGCCTTCGACCGTCACCACCTCACGACCTTGTGCCTGGCCCCCGAGCACCAGGCATGCGCACACCAGGCTGCCGTCCAGGTAAACAGAGCACGAGCCGCATTCGCCCTGCTCGCACGCGTTCTTGGAACCCGGTAGATCCAGGTGTTCGCGCAACACAGCCAGCAGGCTCGACCCCTCCCAAACGTCCTCGGCGACGCGCGTCCGGCCGTTCACGGTGCAGGCGATCCTCATGCCGCTCCCCTGTACTCGTTCCACGCCCAGGTGAAGGTGCGCCGCGCCATCACCGCGAGAGCGTGCCGCCGGTAGGCCGCGGTCCCGCGGACGTCGTCGATAGGCCGCGCCGTGGCCGCGACGAGCTCGCCAAAGCGAGCGAGGGCCGCTTCGGATACGGACGCACGCGTCCGCCACAGGTCGTGCTCGTCGAGCACGCCCTGGATGAACTTCTCCGCCTCTGGCGCCGTGACCGGGGTCGGTGCCGCCGACCCGATTCCCGTGCCCACACGGCGGCGCTCGGGCTCGATCGCCAGCCCGAACGAGCACACGGCTATGACCATCGCATTGCGCGTGCCAACCTTCGAGAACTGCTGCGGTCCCTGGGCGGGCTCAATCAAGAACGCGGCGATCAGCTCGTCCTTACGCATCGCGTTGCGCTTCGGTCCGACGAAGAACTCATGTAGAGGAAGGCGGCGAGTGCCCCCAACCGAGGCCAGCTCGACGATTGCTCGCGAGGCGAGCAGCGGCGGATGCGCGTCGCCCGCCGGTGATGCCGAGCCCAGGTTGCCGCCAACGGTGCCTCGATTCCGGATCTGTGGCGACCCGACCGTGCGGGAGGCCATCGCCAGTCCGGGAATCCGGTCGCCGAGCTCGCCGATGACCCGCGCGTACGTCACGCCGGCCCCGATGCGCAACATGCCCCCCTCGGAGCCCCACTCTGTGAGCTCGGAGACTCGGGTGAGATCGAGGAATGCGGGCGGCCGGTGGCGGTCGAAGTTGATCTCGACCATCACGTCGGTGCCTCCCGCGATCGGCATCGCGTCCGGGTACGCCGCCTTCGCGGCGAGCGCCTCAGTCCAGGTGGTGGGCTGCAGAAAATCCACGTGCGATCACCATGCTTGATCGGCCGGCGCCGCGTCGTCTCGCGTCACCGTGCCTTCGATCAACCCGTACGGGCGGTCGGAGGCATAGAAGACCTCGTTTTCGTTGTTGAGCCCGAACGGTTTTAGGTCGACCACGAAGTGATGCTTGTTCGCCATCGACAGGCGGATCTCGGCGATCTCAGGTCGGGCCCCCAGAACCGCCTCACCCATCGCGTAGAGCGTTTGCTGGAGCGAGAGGCTGTGCTTGGTCGCGAAGGTCTCGATCAACAGGCGCCGCGCTTCTCGGCGCGCCTCGATCCAGTCGACGTTCGCGGGGCCATATCGCCAGCGCGCATCGACCGCCGTCGCAAGCATGCGATCGCGAGTCTCGGCCAGCGTCGTGTAGTGGTCCTCGCGATAGCCCCAGAACTCGGAGCCTGTCGATTTGAGCAGCGTGAGCCCGGTGATCCCGGACACGACCCACTCGGAATCCTCCGTGCACGTCACCGCCGTCAGGCGCTGCTCAGACCCCTCTCGCTCGAACGCGTGCGGGTGCGGCTTCCCGCCGGCGGTGATGCGTGTCCATGGCTGCTCTGCGATCGAGACTCGGGCCCGACGCACCGCCCGGTGGTCGCTCACGAAATGGCGGCCGAGGCGCAGCGCGAAATCCTCGATCTCGCCGACCTGATCTTTGGCAAACGCGAAGACGGTGTTCTTCTGCGTGTCGGTGGGGACGACGTGGCTGTTGTCGCCGGTGAGGTGAGCGGCCTCGAAGTCGCCGGCCAGCGCGATGCTCACGGTCATATCCTTGATGTCGTGCGAGGCACCACGCGTAACGCGCACAACGTGCGTCTCGGCCTTCCCGTACTGGTTGTCGCCGAGGCGAATCGTCATGTTCCCCTGTAAGTCGAGTAGCCGAACGGGCTCAGCAGCAGAGGCACGTGAAGGTGCGCGTCTCCATCCGTGGCGGTGACTGTGACGAACACCTCGGGGTAGAACACCTCGGTATCCAACGCTGTGAAGTATTTGCCGGTGGCGAACTCGAGACGGTAATCGCCCGCTGCCAGGGGCGCGTTCGCGAGGTCCTTGACCCGACCGTCGGCGTCGGTCACAGCCCGCCCGACGACCGACCAGTCGCCATCCGCCCCGCGGCGGCGCAGGGTCACGGCCAGCCCCGCGGCGGGACGGCCGCGCGTGGTGTCGAGGACGTGGGTGGAGATGATCATTCGTCCAGCATCCGCTCCAGCCGCATTCGTGCAATCTTGCGATGCTCGCCGGCCGCGACCCGCGCCTCGGTCACCGGGTCGTTGTCCATGCGCCGGCGCAGCGCCGCGAGAATCTCGTCCGCGCTCTTGCCTGCCGCGGCGATGAGAAAAACGTGCCCAAAGCGCGCTTCGTAGCCGTGATTCGCCTCAGCCAGCTCGGACTGGACATCGACGCTTGCCTCTCGCACACCCTTCTGTTCGCGCTCGGAGGCGTTGGGCGAGCTGCCACCGCTTTCGCCGACGCGAGGGTGGCCTGCCAGCGCCTCGGTCCAATCCGACGGTTCGAGCTCCGACCACGCACGGTCCGCGGCTTCAAACAGCGCCGGTAGGTCGGCGTAGGGCCACCCAGCCGCCATCTCGTGCGACCATTTCCGCGAAGCGAAACAGGAGTAGAGGCGCCGCTCTGCATCATTCAATTCCCAACGGCACCAGCTCGAACCGAGCCACGTCGACCAGGCCGCGATCGGTGATCTTCAGCTCCGGTATGACCGACAGAGCCAGGAAGCTCAGTGTCATGAAAGGCGCGGCCATCGCCACTCCCATGCCGGCCAGGCGCTGCTCCATCGAACGGAGCCGCTCGTGGACGAACGCAAGTGGCTGATCGCTCATCAAGCCCGCCACCGGGAGCGCCAGCTCCTCCACCACTCGACCGCCTTCGGCGATCACGATGCCACCTCCGATCGACGCGAGGCGCAGCGCGCACGCCGCCATGTCCGCATCGTCGACCCCCAGAACGACAACGTTGTGAGCGTCGTGCGCGACCGTAGATGCAAACGCTCCTCGCTGGAGCCCGACGTTGGTCGCAAATCCCAGGCCGACCCGCCCGCTTGCGTGGTGCCGCTCGAGCACGGCGATCTTCACGAGGTCGCGCTTCGTGTCGGCCACGATGCAGCCGTCGCGTACAGCCGGCTCGACCAGCTCGATGCCGGTCAGGAGCTGCGACGGGATGACCTTGATGACCCGGATGCGCCGGGAGCCGGCCTTCACATGAAAAGTCGAGGCGGATACATCCGCCAGGTGAACGGTCTGGCGGACCCATTCCGGCACCTCGACCTTGACGAACCGTGGAGCCGCCCCTCGCTTGAAAACCTGGCGCGGGACGAAAGAGGTCAGGTCGTCCAGGACCAGGATGTCCGCTTGATAGCCGGGGGCGATGGCGCCGAGGTTCCGCAGCCGGTGGTAGATCGCCGGGTGGATCGTCGCCATCACCAGGGCGTCTTCAGGCGCAATTCCCTCCTCGACCGCGACCCGAACCATCTGGTTGATGTGACCCTCCTCGACGATGAAGCTCGGCTCGCGGTCGTCGGTACAGAACATGCAGCGCGCGGGCCCGTAGCGCTTGACCAGCGGCAGCAGGTCGCGCAGGTTGCGCGCGATCGACGCCTCGCGGAGCATGATCCACATTCCGAGCCGGCGCTTCTCAAGGGCCTCCTCGTAAGTGGTCGCCTCGTGGTCGGAGCGGATGCCCGCGGCGATGTACGCGTTGAGGGCCCGGCCGCGGACCCCCGGTGCGTGGCCGTCGACGTGGTCTGTGAGGCCGGTCTGCAGCTTCGCGACCTCGTTCGGGTCGCCGGCGATCACGCCAGGGAAGTTCATCATCTCGGCGACGCCGATGGTGCGGTGCCGCCGCAGGAGGCTCTCGATGTCACCTGTGTTGAAAGGCCGGTGCGGCGACTCGAACTTCGAGGCGGGCACGGACGACGAAGCCATGACGAAGACGTCGAGCGGCAAGCCGGCGCACGAGTCGATCAGCCAGTGGATCCCGTCCGTGCCGAGCACGTTCGCGATCTCGTGAGGATCAGCGACGACGGCGGTGGTGCCCTGCGCGACGACCGCGCGCGCGAACTCGTCCACGGTCAGCTTCGACGACTCGATGTGCATGTGGGCGTCGATGAAGCCCGGAACGAGGTACGCGCCCTCGACCTCCATCCGCTCGTGGCCCTGGTAGTCGCCGAGGCCGACCACGTGGCCGCCGGCGATCGCCACATCCACCTCGAGCCATTCCTTGGTGAAGACCGAGAGCACCCGGCCGCCCGCCAGTACGAGGTCGGCGGGCTCGTCCCCGCGCGCCACGGCCATCCAGCGAGGCTCCATGCCGGTCAGGATAGTTCGGGCGCTTAGCGCAGCGAAGTTGGTTTGAGGAAGTCGACGGCCTCTTCGTGGCCGTCCCAGACCACCGTCGTCTGAGCGGGCTCTGTGCGCGCCACGACCTTGCCGCCTCGAAGCACCAGCTTGCGAGGGGCGACCAGGCGGATGGCGTCCATCTCGGTGGGCGCCGCGAAGGCGCAGAGGTCGGCCTTGCAGCCGGGCTCCAGTCCGTAGCCTTCGAGCCCAAGGGCGCCTGCCGGGTTGACGGTGATCATGTCGATCAGCGTGCGCAGCTCGTTGTGTCCCGACATCTGTCCGTAGTGCGCGAGCACGAACGCCGCCTGGAGCGGGTCGCCATAGCCGAGCGGGTACCAGGGGTCCATCACCGAGTCGTGGCCGACGCAAACGTTGACGCCGGCCGCCAGGAGCTCCTTGACGCGAGTATGGCCGCGCCGAATGGGATAGCTGTCGAAGCGGCCCTGCAACGTCGAGTTGTCGAGAGGGTTCGTGACCATGTGCATCTGGGCCCGCTTCAGGTTGTTGATCAGCCGGTAGGCGTAGGCGTTGTTGTAGGAGTGCATCGCCGTCGTGTGGCTGGCCGTGACGCGGCCGCCCATTCCCAGCCGGATGGTCTCAGCGGCCATCACCTCGACGAAGCGCGAATGGTCGTCGTCCGTCTCGTCGCAGTGAATGTCGACGCGCAGTCCCTTGTCCGCGGCCAGCGACATCGCGAACTTGACGGAGCGCTCGCCGTACTCGCGCGTCAGCTCGAAATGCGGAATCGCGCCCACGACGTCAACGCCCAGGGCGATGGCGCGCCGCATCAAGTCCTCCCCGCCGTCGAACGACATGATGCCCTGCTGCGGAAAAGCGACCAGCTGAAGCACCATCTGGTCGCCGATCTCCTCGCGGAGCTCGACGAGCGCCCGAACTGCGCGGAGCTCCGGATCGCAGACGTCCACGTGGCTGCGCACGAACTGCACGCCGTTGGCCAGCTGCCACCGCAGGACGGTGCGCACCCGGCGCTTCACGTCGTCGACCGTCAGGTGCTTGACCCGCTCCGCCCAGATCGCGATGCCTTCGAACAGCGATCCGCTCTCGTTGTGCCGAGGCTCGCCCACCGTGAGAACCGCGTCAAGGTGAATGTGGGGCTCGACCAGCGCTGGCGTGACGAGGGCGCCGCCGAGATCCAGTATCTGCCGCGCCTCGGGCTCAGGCGGCACGATGAGGCCGTCGCGAACCCCGATCTCGCGATTTTCCGACTGCCCTGCCAGGCGTGCGCCCTTCAGGAGCAAATCGAGCATTCACGCGAGGCTAGCAGAGACCTAAACTCTGCGGAACGGAGGCGGCCGGTTTCGAGAGGGGATAGCTCATGCAAACAGCCGAGCAAGTAGGGAAAGATGTCCCGATTCGTGAAGGCGACTACGGGGAAAAGGTCGCCACCATCGAACCTGGTGGGGTCGAGTACATAGCGCTTCGCGAGCGCCACGGCAAACCGATCGATCTTTTCTGGACCTGGCTCTCGCCCAACCTGGAATTCGCGACCGTGTTCATCGGCGTCATCGCCGTGGCTTTTGAAGGACTCAACCTCTGGCAGGCGGCGACCGCCATTCTCCTCGGCACGGGACTCGGCTCGATCAGCCATGCCGTGCTCTCGTCGTTCGGTCCCAAGTTCGGCGTTCCGATGATGATCGTGAGCCGCGGCCCATTCGGGTTCCTGGGCAACATCCTTCCCGCGGCCCTGAACGGTCTGACAGCCTCGTTTGGCTGGTTCATCGTCAACAGCGTCAGCGGCGCTTTTGCCCTGCAGTCCCTTTTCCCGAATTTCAACCTTCCGTTCTGGCTGGCGTTTCTCGTGATCGTCGTAGCCCAGGTTGTGATTGCCACCTTGGGCCACAACCTGATCCACGTCTTCGAGCGCGTCGCTGTTCCGCTGTTAGGCGTCGTCTTCATAGTCGCGTGCTTCTACATCTTCACCAGGGGCAACTACGGGTTCTCGCCCAAACCGGTGCCCGGCGGCTGGTTCCTCGCCTTCACGGCGGCTTTTGGCTACGCGGTCGGCTGGAATCCCTTTGCAGCGGATTACACGCGCTACATGTCACCGACGGTGAACCGTCGCATGGTCGGGTTCTGGGCCGGCTTCGGCGTCTTCCTGTCCTGCGTCGTCCTCGAGATGGCCGGCGCTGTGCTCGTAACTGTCAGCGGAACCGACTTTTTCAACGGCATCCCGACGGCGCAGCTTCAAAAGGCCATGCCTGATCCCGTTTACTATGCGGCCCTGCTCTGCATTGCCATCGGGGCTGTGGCTGCGAACGCGATCAACATCTACAGCGGCACGATGGCGCTGGTCTCGCTGGGCATCCGCGAGATGGGCATGACGCTTCGACAACGTCGTGCTGTGATCGGCATCATCGTCGGCGTGATCGGGTTCCTGGGCGGGGTCATCCTGCAGGCGCAGGTCGCGCCGGGCAGCAAGTACGAGAGCTTCCTGATCCTCATCAGCTACTGGATCGCCCCCTGGCTCGCCGTCATTTTCGTGGACTACTGGCTCCGAGGCGGCGACTACGGCGACGAGAGCATGTTCTATAACACCGGATACAACCGCTGGCAGGGTGTCGCGGCCATGGCGATCGGGCTGGTGGTCTCGGTGTATCTCTTCGGCAACATTTTCGGCGTCTACGTCGGTCCGATACCAAACGGCAATCCGGACGTTGGCGATATCACGTTCATCGTCGGCTTCCTGCTCACTGGCGCCCTCTATTACGTGTTCAACACGAACCTCCGCAAAGAGACGGCCGCCAAGCGAGCGTCGATGGGCTCTCACGCGGCCTGAGGATTCAAGACCGGCGCCGCTGCCCTCCGAGGGTGGCGGCGCCTTCATTTTCGAATGAGCGACTACGATCCGGCATGGCTGTCCTCCAGCGAAATCGTGAAGCGCATCAGCACGCGCGAGCTGGATCTTCAAGCCGTGGTGCTGGCGCACCTCGACGCGATCGACCGCCTTGATTCAAAGGTCCATGCCTATGTACACGTCGACCACAAGGCACGTTCAGCCGGTGGCGCCATGTCTGGGGTCACGATGGCCATCAAGGACAACCTCCCCGTAAAGGACATGCCGTGGACCGATGGAAGCGCTGTCTGGCGCGAGCGCATCCCGGACCACGACACGATCGCGGTGGCGCGCGCCCGGACAGCCGGTGCCGCGATCCTCGGCAAGACCAACCTTCCGGAGCTGGCGGCGGCCGTGGGTACGACGAACGCTATCTTTCCGGCCACCAACAACCCCTGGCGATCCGGAATCACTCCGGGAGGCTCGAGCGGAGGCAGCGCCGCTGCCGTGGCCGCCGGAATGGCCACTGTTGCAATGGGGACCGACATGGGCGGTTCGATTCGGATCCCTGCCTCTTGCTGCGGGGTGGTCGGTTTGCGCCCGTCGCCCGATCGCGTGCCGAGCGAGATCGTGGACCCCGCGGGACTGTCAGTGGTCGCTCCACTCGGACGGACCGTGCGCGACGTGAAACTTCTCTACTCAGTGATGTCGCAGGCGCCCGAGTCGACCCAAACCGCACGAGGCTATCGGATCGGCATGGCCGGCACGACAGCACTGGGCATGGAAGATGCCTGCTCCGAGGCGTGCCGTCGCGCCGGCGACGCGCTGCGGTCGGCCGGCCACGACGTCCGGGCGATCCCTTGGGAATCTGAGGCGGTGGCGGCCGGCTACGGAGTTGTGCGGCGCGCCAGTATGGCCTCCTTTCCGGCCGACCCGCAGCTCTTCGCGCCCGGCATTCGCAAGCTGGTCGAACAGGGCCGCGCGCTGTCGGCGCTCGACTATTTCCAGGCGTTCGAAAGCGCCACAGCGGCCGCCTACGCGGTCGTCGTGAAACCGCTGCTTACCGGTTTTGACTTCTTGCTCACCCCGACACTCGGCCTGGTCCCGATGCCGATCGGGGAGGTGCCGCCATTTCTCAGCGAACCGTACGGGCGCTACATCCAGTTCGTGCTGCCTGTGAGCTTTGCTCACACCCCAGCCATCTCGATTCCGGCCGGCCTGCAGGACGGGCTGCCGGTCGGCGTGCAGCTCGTCGCAAGGTCCGGCCAGGAATGGGAGCTGCTGGCACTGGCCCAGCAGCTGGAGGCGATGCCGGGCTTCGGCTTCCTGCGACCACCACTCCCCACATGACAATGTGCGTGTGATGAAAGCTCAGAAGGTCGAGATGTTCGTGTGCCCGATGGCCGCGCCGTCGGATACGTCCGGGCTGCAACAGCTCGCGGACGCGGGGAAGATCAAACCGGAGACCCTGGTCGCGATCGCCGGAAAGACGGAGGGGACCGGTCAGCACGACGACTGGGGCCGCGTGTGGGCAGATGTGGCGCTCCGCCAGTGGACGGCGAAATTCGTGGGGATACCGGTGGACGATGTTGCAAAGCAGGTCATCTTCGTGCTGTCCGGCGGGTGCCCGGGAGTGATCACGCCGCACATCGCAGTCGTCACGCGCGAATGGGTCGAGGTCCCAGAGGGCGGTGGAGACAAACGCCTCGTCGTAGGTCGGGCAGGCTCGGATCCGATGCCACCCGAGGAGGTCGGCCGCATGGGCCAGATTCGCAAGGTCGCGGAGGCGACGCACCGGGCCATGGCTGACGCGGGCCTCACCGACGCACAGGACGTGCACCTGGTCATGGTCAAGGTGCCGGGCCTGACGACGGCGAGCATCAAGGACGCCGAGTCGCGCGGGAAGACGGTGGTCTCCCACGACCTCACTTTCGGTCCGGAGGGAGCCGGCGTCTACGCGAACGACGCCGCGGCGCTGGGTGTGGCAATGGCTCTCGGCGAGGTGAAGGAATCGGCGCTGTCGGACAGCGTGGTGCGACGCGACTGGAGCCTGTACTCGGAGGTCGCCATGACCTCGTCCGGCGGCGAGAAGCGCCACGGCGAGGTGCTCGTCTTCGGCAACTCGACCGCTTCGCGAAGCTTGCTGCGCATCGGCCATGCGGTCACCAAGGACTTCATCGATGCCGAGGGCGTGAGGAACGCGCTTCGTTCAGCCGGGCTGCAGTTCAACGGGCTGCCGGCCGAGAGCGACCTGTCGCGCCTCGTTCACGTCTTCGCCAAGTCGGTCATCCCCGGCAGCGATCAGATCCGTGGCCAGAGGATCACCCTGCTCGATGACGTCGACGCCTACCAGATCGGGAAGGCGCTGGGCGGGATGCTCGTCGCCTCGGTGACCGGCCGCACGACGAACTACGTGAGCGGAGGGGAGCGCAACTCCCACCAGGGACCGCCGGGCGGAAACATCATCGCCGCGGTCGTCAGGACTGAGCCCTAACCAGCTCAAACAGCTTCAACGGCGAAAGCGGCATCTCGGTGATCGGCACTCCAGTGGCCTCCTCAATCGCAGAGGCGAGGACCGCGCCCACGGGGATCACGCCTGCCTCGCCGGCGCCCTTGATGCCGAGCGGGTTCAGCGGCGACGGTGTCTCGATGTGATCGATCTCGATCGCCGGGATCTCGGTCGCATAGGGCATGAGGAACTCCATGAAGGACGCGTTGCGGAGCTGACCTTCGTCGTCGTATGCGAGGCGCTCGTAGAAAGCGCCACCGATGCCCTGGGCGACGCCGCCCTCGATCTGGCCTTCCACCACCAGGGGATTGATCAATCGACCGCAGTCGTGGACGACCACGTACTTGAGGATCTCGAGCCGGTAGGTCTTTGGGTCTACCCGCACATACGCCGCGTGGCAGCCCGCCGCCCACGCCGACCCCACCGGGCTGAAGTACCCGGTCGCCTCCAAACCAGGCCGCTCTCCCTCGAGCAGCGGCGGCCCCGGCCGCGGCTTGGCTGCGAATTGGGTCGCTGCTTCCGTGCCGCCACCGAACGCATATCGCATCGGGTTGGAGAGCACTGCGACCGCCGCGAGCGGGATGCCGCGGTCGGGCGATCCTTTCACGCGTACTCTGCCGCCCGCAAGCTCCAGGTCGGCGGGATCCGCCTCCAGGTGCTCGGCGGCGATGTGCTTCGCCTTCTCGGCGACCATCCCCGCGGCCACCGCCATCGCGTTGCCGGCCATGATGGCGGCGCGGGATGCGAACGTGCCTACGCCCCACTGGAATCTGCGGGTGTCGCCGCTCGACACCTCGACGTCGGAGACGTCCACTCCCAGCTGGTCGGCGACAATCTGCGCCCAGACGGTTGCGTGGCCCTGCCCCTGGTTTGGAATGCCGGTGGCCGCAACCACCTTGCCCGAGACGAGCACCTGCACGTGCGCTCCCTCGTACGGCCCGACCCCGGTCCCCTCGACGTACGGGCTGAGGCCCATGCCAATGTGATCGCCTTCGGGTCGAGGGCCGAGCATCTCGAGCGCCCGTTCTACGAGCGCCGGGTAGTCACCGCTGTCGTACACGACCTGGTTTCCGTCCTGCCACACGACACCGACCTCGTACGGAAACTGATCGGGCTCGATGAGGTTCCGGCGCCGTACCTCGGTGCGGTCGAGTCCGAGCTCGGCGGCGATCGCGTCTAGTGTTCGCTCCATCACGAAGCAGGCATGCGGGCGACCGGCGCCGCGATACGGAGACGTCGGCGTGGCATTGGTGTACACGTCGCGGAATCTCACCCGATAGTTCGGCACACGGTAGGGGCCTGGTACCTGGGCCGCGGTGATGATCGGCAGGATGATTCCGTAAGGGGTGTACGCGCCGCCGTCGTGGATGAAGTCCACATCGAGCGCGATGAGCTTGCCGTCGTCGTCGAAACCGACCTCGACCTCGTGGACCTGGCCGCGCTCCTGGTTCACCGCAGTGAAATGCTCCTGCCGGTCCTCGGTCCATTTCACGGGCCTGCCGAGCTTCAACGCGGCGAACGGAACGAGGAGCTCGTCGGGATAGAACAACATGATCTTTGGCCCGAATCCGCCACCCACGTCGGGCGCGATCACCTCAACATTCGACTCGGGCAACCCGAAAAGCACGGCGAGGCCGCCGCGGATCGAGGTCGGCGACTGCGTGGAGTCGTAGACGGTCAGCCGGTGCTCGGCCGCCGACCAGCGGGCCCACACCGCTCGACCTTCCATCGGGCAGGCGGCGCCGCGCTCGAAGCGAAAGTGCAGGCTCTTGCGGCGAGGCGAGGCTGCGAGTGCCGCCTCGACTGCGCCGGCCTCCTGAATCAGCTCGGCGGCGACGTTGCCCGGTACGTCGTCGTGGACGAGGTGCTCGGCGAGGGCCGCCGACTCGGGAGTGATCACGACAGGCAATGGCTCGTACTCGACCTGCACCAGCTCCGCCGCGTCCTCGGCAACGCTCCGGCTCTCGGCCACGACGAAGACGACAGCCTCGCCGACATACCTCACAACCTCCGATGCAAGGCAGCGTTGGGTCCGGCCGTGGGTCAGGTTGGGGTGCGGGATGAGGATCGGAAGGTCGGTCTGGCCGAAGGGCAGGTCGGCGGCAGTGTAAACCGCGGCCACACCGGGCATCGCGCGCGCGGCGGTGACGTCGATCGAGCGGATGCGAGCGTGCGCAAACGGCGACCGGACGATGCAGGATTCGAGCGCGCCATCGTCGATGTCGTCGGTAAAGCGTCCGTGGCCGCGCAGCAACCGGTCGTCTTCGACGCGCTGCACTCTTGCCCCGAACCAGCGTGTCGTCATTTCTTTGTACCACCCTCTCCCCGACCCTGCGCGCGGAGCGGCGATGAGGATGAGGACTCACTGATTGCTCCCCTGCGGGGAGAGGGGGATAGCTCTGCCGCACGAACCACTGCCCGGCGGATGGAGGCGTAGCCGGTGCAGCGGCAGAGGTTGCCGCTGATGCCTTCGTCGACCTGCTGAGCGGTTGGATTCGGGTGCTGTGCCAGAAGACCCACCACCGACATCACGAAGCCCGGGGTGCAGAACCCGCACTGCAGCCCCTGGCACTCGTGAAACGCCTGCTGCACCGGATGCAGCGGAGCACCGTCCGCGGCCAGGCCTTCGATCGTGGTCACCTCGTGGCCCTCGGCCTGCACCGCGAGCATCAGGCAGGACCGCACCGGCGCACCGTCGAGCAAAACAGTGCAGCAGCCGCAAACGCCATGCTCGCAGCCGACGTGCGTGCCGGTGAGGCCGAGGTCGTGGCGCAGGTGGTCGGAAAGCAGGCGGCGTGGATCGACCGGCGCCGCGTGGACGACCCCATTGATCCTCATGCGGCGAACGCCTTCTCGATCAGGACGCGCACGAGGTGGAGGCGGAACTCCGGGGTCGCCTCGAGGTCGCCGCTCGGCCGGAGGCCCTTCGTCGGATCACGGGGATCCGCCAGGACCGGCGTCGGCGCGACTCCGAACAAAGCCAGGCGGTCCGCCGCGCGAACCACCCCGGCCAGCGCGAAGTCGCCGTGCCGGCGGGACTCCTCGACGATGGCAAAAGGTGCGGGTGAGGACGGGAACCAGGCCTCGACCAGCAGCTCGTCCGGCGCCAGCGCCGTCTCCATCACGCCTTGAAAGAGCCGGTTGGCCTGGATGACCCGCTCGCCTCGCTTGGAGCGCGCGACCACGTGGCCGCCGAGCGCGAGGAGCACCGCCGGCAGCTCGGAGGCAGGGTCGGCGTGCGCAAGGCTGCCGCAGACCGTGCCGCGATTTCGAATCACTCGATGAGCGACAAGACCCACCGCTGCGGTCAGGAGCGGGCACACGCGCGCGACGAGCTCCGAGTCCTCGACGGCCGCCTGGCGCGCGAGCGCCTGGATCGCAACGCCACCGTCGCGCTCGTAGATCCGATCGAGGCCGCCAATCCGGTTGATGTCAACAAGGTGCGCCGGCCGGGCGAGCCGGAAGTTCAGAAGCGGGACGAGCGACTGGCCGCCGGCGAGGACCTTCGCGTCCTCTAACGAGCCGAGGAGCCCGCACGCTTCTTCGATCGCGGCAGGCGCGTGGTACTCAAACGGCGGCGGCTTCACTCTTCGAGGATGGCGACGGCGCGGCACAGGGCGGCCTCGCCGCCCTGGAAGCGCCAGGGGAAGCAACCGAACTGGATCTTCTGGTCCAGCACTTCGTCGATCTGCCCACCCAGGTTCTCGATGTGGATGATGTCGTGCGGGAACAGCAGCGTGTGCATGATCTGATAGTCGGCGCTGGGGAAGATCTCGTCGAGGCTCCGGCCCAGCTTCTTCTCCGCCTCATCAGCCTCGTCCGCGCGGATCCGCCTGATCACGGTGTTCATCGGGTGGTCCGCGCTGCCGGCGTCGACCGCGATCCAGCGCACGCCGCGCTCCACGACCCACTCGGCGAAAGCGCGAGTCGGTCCCGGGTGGCGGATGAAGTAGGTGGTCTCGTCGGCCTTCGACCGATCGGTCCAGTTCTCCGGGTAAAACTTGTGGTAGCCAGTGTGGATGACGAGGATGTCGCCGCGCTCGATCCGCAGGCCGGTTTCCTTCTCCCATCGCTCGAAATGCTCGGGTCCGTAGAGGTCGTAATCGCCAACGCCCATCTTCTCCAGGTCGACGACGCAGGCAGAGCCAGTCAGGAAGTTCAGGGTCAGATCACCAATGAACTTGCCCCGCGTCATGAAGTGCGCCGGCGCGTCCAGGTGCGTGCTGACGTGCAGGGTCATCGTGATCTCCTGGCCGCCGGCGCGGTCGAAGGCGAGATGCTTGATCCACCGGATCGCGGGTCCCGGATAACCGGCGAACGCGGGCGTGTGCAGGGAGAAGTCCTGCGTGAGGTCGAGGAATCTCATGGCACCGGGAGCTTAATCTTCTGCGCATGCCGGACGAAGAGGTGCTCGGGCTGCTGGTCTCAACACGCGACGAGCCGGGCGTCCTGTACCGGATCTCGGAGGCGATCTTCAAGCACGACGCGAACATCACCTACATCGCAGGTGGGTCGTCGGCGGACTCCGCCGAGCTGCAGCTCGAGGTGACCGGCGCCAGGGATGAGGCGACGTTGATTGCCGACCTGGTGGGCCTGCAGGGGATCACCAGGGTGAGCCGGGTGCCGACCTTTCAGCTCATTTACGGCAAGCGGGTGATCGTGATCGGCGGCGGAGCGCAGGTGGGCATGGTCGCGCAGGGAGCGGTCTCCGAAGCGGACCGGCACAACATCCGGGGCGAGCGCATCTCGGTCGACACGATTCCCCTGGTCGGCGAGGAGCAGCTGGCGCAGGCGGTGCGCGCGGTGGCGCGCCTGCATCGCGCAAAGGCGCTTGTCCTGGCCGGGGCGCTGATGGGCGGCGACATCACAAAAGCCGTGCGCGAGATCAGGGAGGCGGGGATCATCGTCGTCTGCACCAACATGGCCGGGTCCGTGCCGGACGCGGCAGACGTGGTGGTCAGCGACCCCGTGGAGGCGGGCGTGATGGCGGTGATGCTGATCGCCGACACCGCCAGCTTCTCGATCGAGCACGTCCGAGGCCGCCGCTTCTAAATGGAGTAACTAACCTCCACCCGTCTGACCTCCCAGAGCGGGGGCGGTGAGCGCCGTCCAATGCGCGCCGCCGTCGCTCGTCTGGTAGATCGCCAGCGTCGGGTGCGCCGTACCGACGATGGCCGCCGCCCATCCGTGGTTGAGGTCCTGAAAGTCGAGCTCGGTGGCGTAAGTGTTGGCGGGTAGATTGCTGGTGAGGACCTCCCAGTGCTGGCCGCCGTCAGTCGTGCGTTCCACGTTCGGCACGAAGGTGAGCCAGATCCTGGCATCGATCATCGAAAACGCCGGATAGCCGGAGCCGCCACCTGGAACTACCACCTGCTGCGGTGCCGACCAGTGGTCGCCTCCATCGGTCGTCGTGTACGCATACGTTCCTTGAATGGTCGGCGCATGCGCCGTGTCTGGCGGGTAGGACAGGACGGTCGCCATCACGACGCCTTCTTGATCATTGAAGAACTCCGGCGGCGAAAAGCTCGCCGTGCTCGAGTTGAATGCGACCCCAAACGGCACTGCAAACGTCTGCACCGCCCAGGTCTTTCCGCCGTCATGGGTCACGTACAGGAATGGCGGGACGGGGGTGATGCCGGTGCCACTTTCAGTGGCGGGCGTCAACCATCCGGTTGTCGAGTCGCGGAACATCAGGTTTCCCTGGAGGCTGCCCCCGAGCTGTCCGTGGCTGAAGGCCTGGTTGACGTCCAGGCGCGCGGTCTGAATCCAGGTCTGGCCGCCGTCCGTGGTGTGGAAGACGCCGGCGAAGCCCGCCGTCGCTTCGTTGAGATAGGCAATGATCCAGCCCTCGCGCGTGTCCAGGAAGTACTGGAGCGCCACCTGGCTTGCCTGCGGCGGGATCGCCATGCGCTGCCAATGAGCGCCGCCATCGGCGGTCCTGAAGAGTGGAACGCCTCCCTGCCCCACCACCAACCCCTGCGACCCATCGGAGCTGAAACGGACCTGTACGGGCCCGGGACCATCCCACGTGAGCTGCTGCTGCCAGGTGCGTCCGCCGTCCGCCGTCTTGTAGACGAACGTTGGCCCAGGGCCGGATGTCCCGAGATTTGTCTTGGTCTCGGCGACCCACCCCACATCCGCCGTGACGAAGTGCAGCCCAGTCCAGTACGCGGGCGGTAGGGCCGGCTTTCCCACCTGCGGCGTGGCCGTGACACGCGGCGTCACGGTTCGCGTCGGCAGCGAGCGGAGCTTGGCGGCGCCGATGACCAGCACGCCCGCCAGCAGCACGAGAATCGCGACGATCGCCAGCTCGCGCACGAGGCCGCCCGCCATCCCCGCGGGCCATCGCCAGCTCGAGGTCCGGGCGGGTCTAGCGGGCGCGAGTGAGATGCGTGCGATGATCCGGCGCTCCACGCCACTGGTTGGAGGGAACTCGCGGTCGTATTCGCGGGCATACGAGCGCAGCCGCTCCTCGAGGTCGGTCCTGGTTTCCATCAGATGGCCACCCGGTCGGAGAGGGAGCTCTCCAACAAGTGCCGGCGCAGCTTTCCGAGGGCCCGGTGAACCATCACACGCACGGTTACCTGCCGCGCGCCCATGATGCGGGCGGTTTCCGCGAATGACTGGTCCTCGAAGTAGCGGAGGTAGATGGCCTGGCGCTCGCGCAGCCCAAGGATGTTCAACGCAGCCTTCATCGCCTCGTCGCTCGCGCGTGCCTCGACGAGCTCGAGCGGGTTCACCACCACCGGAACCGGCGCCTCCGCCGTGGAGCGACGAGAGCGCCGGCGGTAGTAGTCATGGGCCAGGTTGGTGATGGTCCTGTAGAGGTAGCGGCGAAATTCGACCTCCGCCGAAGGCGTATTGGGAGACGCCCACAGCCTTGCGAATGCCTCCTGCACGATCTCCTCCGCAAGGTCGAAGTCATGCACGAGCACGTTGGCGAACTTCGTGGCGGGATGCGCCAGGCTCAGGACGATCCCCTCGAACCACTGCCGCTCGTCCGCCTTCATGACGAGAGCAACGTCCATTCAACGTGACGCCTCGGGCGATCCGGCCTGCATGTCGCCCTCACAACGTTGGAGCCCTTGAAAATGTTGCCGGCTAGCCGCCCGGTCGCGCAGCGTCCAGCACGTGGAAGACGATCACCGTGCTGAAGGTCAGGCCGTCCAGCTGGAACGCGTAGCAGCCTGGCGCCTCGATATGAGTCCGGGCGAAGACCAGCCTCCATGAGGTCTGCGGGAAACTCGATTCCGCAGCTGGTAGGTCCAGCTCAGCGTAAAAGGTCATCACCTCGCCGGCGGCTGTCACCGTCGCCACTGCTGGGCCGGGTGGCGGTGCGCCGGCGCCTGAAAAGTTCATGCCGGCGAAGGTGGTTGGTGGTTGGAAGGAAACCACCCCGGCGCCGTTCACCTGGTGGCCGCGAATGAGGACGGGGCCCCTGTAGCTCGCGTCGATCATCCAGATCTCGTTGTCGAAGGCGCCGGGATAGATCTGGACGATGCCGCTGAGGTATGCCGGGCCCGGTCCGAACCCAAAGTTGGGGCCGCCCTTGCCTGAGGCGACAACTGGTTTCACGTCGTGAGACGAGTCGCTGGGGCACGAGCCGTCCGCCGCCAGCGCGGGCTGGTTGAGCGGCCGGTTTCGCAGGTCTGCGAGATTCGACGCCGGCGCGAAAGACGGCTGCGCGGCCTGTGACCCCGGTGTCGGAGTCGGGTGGGCGCCAAGACCCGTCGCGCCGCACCCGGCGGCGACCAGCCCGAGCATTACCGCGAACAGGGTTCGCCTGGCAGAAAGCACCGTCTCCCCTCACAACGACCGGGGCGGCTCGATTGTTACAAGGCGTGGGCCCCGCCTAAGACATGGCCGGGACCCGGGGGAGCTCTTCGATCGCCGCGTCGATCCTGGACTGGGACAGCTCGATGTCCTCAAGCTTGCCGGCGAAGTAGGCGTCGTAGGCCGACATATCGAAGTGCCCATGCCCCGAAAGACCGAAGAGGATCGTCCTGGCTTCGCCGGCCTCGCGCGCGGCAGCCGCTTCCTGGGCCACCGCCCGCAGCGCGTGTGCGGACTCAGGAGCGGGAAGGAAGCCCTCGGATCGAGCAAAGCGCACCGCCTCGGCAAAGCATTCGTTCTGCTTGTAGGCCCGAGCCTCGACCACTTTCTTGTCGACGAGCAGGCAGAGGGACGGGGCGTCGCCGTGGTAGCGAAGGCCGCCCGAGTGGATGCGGTCGGGTACGAAGCTGTGGCCGAGCGTGAACATCTTGACGACGGGGCCCAGGCCGACGGCGTCTCCGAAGTCGTACGCGTAAACGCCTCGCGTGAGGGTCGGGCACGCTGCCGGTTCCGCGGCGATGAATCGCGTGGCCGGGTGGCTACCCTTCAGCTTGTCGCCGATGAAGGGATATGTGAGGCCGGCGAAGTTCGAGCCTCCGCCGACGCAGGCGATGACCACGTCGGGATACTCTCCCGCCATCTCCATCTGCTTTTTGGCCTCGAGGCCGATGACGGTCTGGTGGAGCAGTACGTGGTTGACGACCGAGCCCAGCGAGTACTTCGCGTCTTCGTGCGTGGCCGCGTCCTCGACCGCCTCTGAGATGGCGATTCCAAGGCTGCCCGGCGAGTCGGGGTCGTCCGCGAGGATCCCGCGGCCGGCGTTGGTCAGGTTGGTCGGCGACGCGTGGACGGTCGCGCCCCAGGTCTCCATCATCGCCCGGCGATAGGGCTTTTGCTCATACGAGACCTTGACCATGTAAACGGTGACCTCGAGGTTGAACAGCGCGCCGGCGAACGCCAGCGCGGATCCCCACTGCCCGGCCCCCGTCTCGGTGGTCAGGCGTTTGACGCCTTCCTTCGAGTTGTAGTAGGCCTGCGGGACAGCCGTGTTCGGCTTGTGCGAACCGGCCGGAGAGACTCCCTCGTACTTGAAGTAGATGTGGGCCGGTGTGTCGAGCGCCTTCTCGAGCCGGTCGGCGCGGTAGAGCGGGCTCGGCCGCCAGATCTTGTAGATCTCACGCACCTGGTCCGGGATCTCGATCCACGGCTCGGCGGAGACTTCCTGGGCGATGATCGCCTGGGGGAAGATCGGGGCGAGATCGGCTGGTCCCATGGGCAGAAGCGTGCCGGGGTGAAGGTAGGGAAATGGGGACGCCGGGAGGTCGGGAAGGATGTTGTACCAGCGCTCGGGTATGTCGCTCTCGCTGAGCAGGATCTTCTTAGCCATTTCCGCCCTCCCAGAATCGACGTAATTGAGAAGAGAAGGGTACCTGCGAACTAGAGGCGTCGGCCGCGCCTCTAGCCCTTGGGCGAAGGGAAACGCGGCTCGAGGCTCGGGTCACGGCGTCCGCCAAATGACCTCGATCCCCACAACCACATCAAGAGCACCGCAACGCCAAAGCTAACGGTGGCCGCGAGCACCACGACCAGCGACGAAAGGCCCGTCGCGACGGCCACCAGGGCGCCGATGGCGCCCACGATGGCGGCGACGATCACGGACAGCATCCCAGGCAGCGTCTGGAAAACGTGCAGCGCAGACCCCACCCCATGCGCGGCGATGATGTCAATGCCGAGCGTCCGCAGCGCGCCGGGCATGTCGTCGTACGGGCTGGTGATGAAGTTGGCCTCCAACTCAGGGTGCAGCTCGAGGTACGCGTGACGCAGCCTGTTCATGCCGACCACCCATCGGTAGTCGTCCCGATTGAGGTGCATCAGGCGGGCGATGGTCGCGACACCCACGAACAGGACCACGAGGAGGGTTAGGGCCGCGATCGCGATGAAGGTCGCGCCGAAATGGTCGGCCTGTGCCACAAGGGCCAGGGCGATGACGGCCCCGGACAGGATGGCGAGGAAGACGTTCACGCGTCCAAGGGATTCGGTGTAGGTGAGCGAGCGGGTGGCGAGCAGGCTCCAGTGCTCGGTGGCGAGGACCTGCAGCCTACCGGCGGCCGGCTCGGGAGGAGTCTCCACTACTTGAGTTTCGCCGGTACTTGTTCTGGTGTCATTCACCTATACGACGAACTGGTTGCCTCGAAGTCGACACCGTTGAACAAGCGCCGGCTAAAGGGCGAGCCCCCCGACCAGGTGACCAACCGCCGCGGTGACCGCCATTGCCAAACCGCCGCCCACGCCAACCCTGAGAGCCGCCGGAAGCATTGGCGCGCCTCCCGTACGGGCCCCCGCAATCCCCAGCGCCGCCAGAGCGATGAGAGCGCTCACGACCACCGCCGGCGTCCGAGCTCCACTCGGCGTGAGGACACACGCGAGGATCGGCAGAAGCGCTCCAGCCGTGAAGCTGAGCGCAGAGTAGACAGCCGCCTGGACCGGACGAGCCAGGACGGCCGCCAGGCCAAGCTCGTCGCGGGCGTGCGCGCCGAGCGCGTCAGAAGCGGTCAGCGCTTCGGCAACTCTGTTTGCAAGGTCCTTCGATAGCCCGCGGTTGATGTAGATGGTCGCCAATTCCTGCTTTTCAAATTCCGGGTGAGCCTGCAGCTCGCCCCGCTCCTGGTTGAGATCCGCTCGCTCGGTGTCCCGCTGCGAGCTGACTGAGACATACTCGCCGGCGGCCATTGCCATCGCGCCCGCGACTAAAGCGGCGATGGCGGCCGTCAGCACGAAGCTGGTCGATGCGCCGGAGGCAATCACCCCGATGGCAACGCTGGCTACCGAGACAATTCCATCGTTGGCGCCCAGGACGGCGGCTCGCAACCATCCGGCCCGCTGGCTCCTGTGCCGAACCTTGGTGCCCGCGGCGCGCGGTCTGCTCATCGGAGCCAGGATTTCAATCATTCCTTCCACCGTGCTCAGTGTTGGCTGCACCGGACAGGGCGCTGGGCCCCGTCCGGCTTGTGGTGCCTATGCCGAGGCTGTTACGGCAACCTTCGACGTTGTGCCGGCAGAGACTGGAGTGCCGACCAGAACGACCTTCAGAGCGTGAGTCTTGGCCGCGTCCGCGAACACGTCATAGGCTTTCATGGCCTCTTCCATCGAGAAACGATGCGTCGCCAGCACCGTGGGGTCGAGCCTTCCGCCCCCGATCAGTGACAGCAGCTGGGCGATGGTCCGCGTGTCCACCAGGCCTGTGGTGATCGTGACGTCCTTGATCCAGAGCTTCTCCAGGTGAAGGGTCACCGGCTTGCCATGTACCCCCACATTGGCGAGTGCTCCACCGGCTCGGATCAGCTCCGCGGCGAGCTCGAACGTGGCCGGAATGCCGACCGCCTCGATGGCGACGTCGGCACCAAGGCCGCCCGTCAGCTCGAGAACCCGCTTGACCGCATCTTCGCGGCCGTTGTTGATCGTGACGTCAGCGCCGAACTCCTTCGCCTTGGCCAGGCGGGCGTCGTCGAGGTCGATGACGACGATCTGCGCGGGCGTGTAGAGCTTCGCGGTCATGACCGCCGCCAATCCGATCGGACCTGCGCCGACGATGGCCACGGTATCGCCCGGTCGCACGCCGCCGTTCTGGACGCCGACCTCGAACGAAGTCGGAAGAATGTCGGAGAGGAACAGGACCTGCTCGTCAGTGAGTCCTGAAGGGACCTTGTACAGCGAGTTGTCCGCGAATGGGATGCGAGCGTATTCCGCCTGCAGGCCATTGATCAGGTGGCCGAAGATCCAGCCTCCGCCACCGGTGCACTGACCGTAGCGACCCTCTTTGCAGAATCGGCAGCGACCACACGAGGTGATGCACGAGACCAGGACGTGGTCTCCGATCTGGAAGTTGGTGACGGCTGCCCCGGTTTCGACAATGGTGCCGACAGCCTCGTGTCCAAGGATGGTTCCCGGCTTCACGGCCGGCACGTCACCCTTGAGGATGTGCAGGTCGGTGCCACAAATGGTGGCCGTGTCGATCTTGACGATGGCGTCGGTCGGCAGCTGGATGGTGGGGTTGGGAACGTTGTCCCAGGACCGCAACCCTGGACCGTGATAAACGAGTGCTCTCATGGCTGATACCTCTTATGACCTCTGAACGGACTGCGCTGGCGGCGTTTGTCGCCGGCTTTCAGCCTGTGCCCGACGCGAGAGCCATTCGAGGGCCAAAGGTCCCGTTCCTTTTGGGCCACATGGGCGGCGGGATGGCCGCCTAGATGGATCTGAAGACGCGGTCGACCGAAACCGGTTTCACACGAGCGGCGTCGGTGTCGTCCCAGCGGTAGCTGAGGTGATCCACGACTGCGACCACACCGTCAAGCTCCCTCGTCAAGCGGGTCAAGATCTCAACGTCACTCTTCCGACCCACCTCACCCGACAGCGTGGCGACGTTCCAGCTGACCTCGACTTCGACCGCGTCGTCCGCCGATATGAGGACCGCAGGAATCAACTTGCCCGCGATTTCCTCACGCAGGTCGTCGTCGGAGCAAAGGAAGACCTGAAGCAGGTCGCTCCGGCTCACGATGCCGGCGATCCGACCACGTTGATCGACCACCACCAGCCGCCGGACATTCTTTTCATGCATGAGCCGTGCCGCCTCGCCGAGACCCGTGTCGGACGGGATTGTGATCGGGGGGCAGGTCATCAATTCCGATGCGACGGTGCCGCCGGCCTTGGCCCGCTGCACGCGACGCTTATGAGCGTGCAGCAGGTCGTGCGAGGAGTCCAGCTCGGCGCGTCGTTCCTTGAGGAGCAGATCAGACTCTGAAACGATTCCGACCGGAACGCCCTGCTGATCGACGATCGGAATTGCACTGATCCGGTTTTCATCGATCAGTCGCACCAGGAGCTTGAACGGCGCTTGCGGGCCGGCCACGTGCACGCGACTTGTCATTACATCCGCAACGGTCCGGTGCCGAGGAAGTGTGGTCATGCCGGCACCCCATCGGCGACGGGAGCCGGGCGACCCGTCATGTGCAGAAGGTCGAACGACACGGAGCCGAGAAAGAGGCTGCCGATGTCTCCCATGCGGCTCGAGGCGACCACCATAAGGTCGGCGTCAGCCTCCCTGGCGATCTCGGCCACCGCCTTGGTGACGGGACCAGTGTGGGCGACGACACCCTGAACTTTCACCCCGGCGTCGCCGAGCAGCTTGCTGGCGTGCGCCATCGTCTCGCGGATCTCATCGCCGGATTCGAGGTAGGCGAACCGATGAAGTCCGGAGATGGTCTGGGCGACGTGCACGACCACCACAGACTCATCGGAGCGCCCAATCGCGACCGCCGCCCGCACGCCTGGTTCCAGGTCGTCGCCCGCCGCGATCGCGAGCAGTACCTTCCACTTCGTGATCGAAGGGCCGCTCGCGACGCCGCGAACAATCACCACCGGGCAATCCAAACCGCAAAGCATCTGGTTGGTGTCGCCCTTCACGGTCAACGCCTGCCAGTCCGAGAGGCCTCGCGAACCGATGACTACGAGATCGGCTTCAAACACCCTTGCCGCACACGCTATGGCTGCCGCGACATGTGTGCTGTCGGCACGGCAGATCTCGCGCTCAGCGATCACCCCTGCCCGGAACAGCTGTTCAACCGTCGCATCGACCAGCTTCCCCGCCTCGCCGCGAACTTCGACGTCCCACTGTCCGTGGCGGTGGCGCACTTCGAGGTTCCAGACCTGCGCGACCCTCACCTTCACAGTCGGTGATTTGGCGAGCGCGATTGTTACGTCGACGGCCGCGCGTGACTCCTCGCTGCCGTCGGTGGCCAGCAAGATTCTCTCGAACCGCCTGGAAACGCCCATGCCAACAGCCTCCACGACCAGGCACGGCCTCTATAGGGCCGAATGGCCATCTGTTTGTAGGACCTGCCCTGACCTGGGAGAGGGACGGCAGGCGGCCTGCGTGGGTGGCGGCGGCGCCAATGGGCGTAGATTCGCCACCGATGGGGCGCCCGCCGGACCGGAAGGACGTACTGCTTGAAGCGGGCCTGACCCTCGCATCCGAGCTGTCGTTGCCGATGGTGCTGCAGCGCATTGTGGACCTGGCTGCCCAGGTGGCGGATGCCCGTTATGGCGCGATCGGCGTGATCGGTGATGGCGGCGTGCTGGTGGAGTTCGTCACCACCGGGCTCTCGGCAAGGGAGCATCGGGCCATCGGGTCCCTGCCGCAAGGACGCGGAATCCTCGGGTTGCTCATAAAGGAGCCGCGACCGATCCGCATCGCGAACATCGCCCTCCACGCGAGCTCAGTGGGCTTTCCGAGCCACCACCCTCCTATGGGCTCCTTCCTGGGCGCGCCGGTTCAGGCCATGGGCAAGGTATACGGCAACATCTACCTCACCGAGAAGCGAAGCGCGGCGGAGTTCAGCGAGGAAGACGAGGAATCCCTGGTCATCCTTGCCACTCAGGCCGGGGTGGCGATCGCCAACGCGACGCTGTATGCGCAAACCCGGCAGCGCGAGCGATGGCTGGACGCCCTCAGGGACATCACGGGCAGCATCCTGGCCGGCTCTGACGCCGGCTCACTGCTCGCGTCGATCGCCGAGCACGCACGAGACCTGGCTGACGCTGATTCGGCGACCATCATCACGACCAGCGCGAGGCCAGGCCAGCTTGTGGTGGCCGCCGCGGTCGGGGCCTACGCGGACCAGGTTCTCGGGCAATCCGTTCCGGCTGCGAAGTCCATCTCCGGGGACGTCATGGAGTCCGGCCGGCCGCTTGTCACGGAGGCAGCCGCAGCTCATCGAGACGCCTACCAACCCATCCTCCAGCTCGGGCGCGTAGGGCCCGCCATCTTTGTGCCGCTTCGAGTCAGCGGGCGCGCCACGGGCACCCTGATGGTGGCCAACCTGTTGGGAGGGCGCCGGTTCGACCGGGGCACCGTTGGACTTGTGGAGACATTCGCCGACCAGGCTTCGGTGGCGATCCAGTACGTGCGCGCTCAGACCGATCTGCGGCGCCTTGGACTGATGGACGAACGAGAGCGCATCGCCAAGGAGCTCCACGACGGGATCATCCAATCGCTGTTTGCAGTCGGGATGAACCTGCAGAGCACAGCGCTGATGTCCGGCTCGCCTGAGACCTCGGCCCGTGTCGACCGCGCGGTGGAGGAGCTCGACCGGGTCATCCGCGACCTGCGTAATTACATCTTCGGCTTGAGGCCGGGGATCCTGGCCGACCGGCAGCTGAACCAGGCGCTCGAAGCACTTGGCGAAGAGGTCAGCTCGACGTCACAAATTCCGATTGCGGTCGAGGTGGACGGCGCCCTCTCGGCCACCCTTTCGTTCCGATCTCACGAAATCGTTCAGCTGACGCGCGAAGCCCTCTCCAACATCACCCGCCATTCTCAGGCCAAGCACGCCGCAGTTCGCCTCAGCCGCCGAGGGGGCAACGCGATCCTCGCGATCGAGGACGACGGAACGGGCTTCGATGCCCGTGGATCATCGTCAGGCAACGGATTGCGCAACATGCGCGAGCGTGTGGTCGCCATAGGGGGCACGCTCCGCATCAGCAGCTCGAATGGAAAAGGGACGAAGCTGCGCTTCACGTTCCCGGCCTGAGGCGCGGCCGAAAACCTCGATCCGTCGACGGCCTTTTCGGCCGCGCCTCTAGCCGGCGTGAGACCATAGCGCCCGTGTCGAAAGACAATCTCCGCGTGCTGCTGGTGGATGACCACGAGGTCGTCCGCGACGGCGTGAAGTCACTGATCAACGCGAACGCTGACCTCACGGTCGTGGGTGAGGCCGGGAGCGTGCAGGAGGCCATCGACCAGGCGATGAGGACCAGGCCCGACGTTGTCGTCATGGATGTCAGGCTGGCAGACGGCAGCGGGATCGTGGCCACGCGCGAGATCCGCGCCCGGCTCGAGAACACCCAGGTGCTGATGCTTACGTCGTTCGCCGACGACGAGGCTCTTTTCGCCTCGATCATGGCGGGGGCTGCGGGCTACGTGCTCAAGCAGATCCGTGGCGGCGAATTGATCCGCGCGATCCGTGAAGTCGGCGCCGGGAGGAGCCTTCTCGATCCCGAGGTCACGCGCTCGGTGCTGGAGCGGCTGCGCAAGGGCAAGACGATGCGCGACGAGAAGCTCGCGCGCCTGTCAGCCCAGGAGGAACGCATCCTGACCTTGATTGCGAAGGGAATGACCAACGGGCAGATCGGCAAGGAGCTGAAGCTGGCGGAGAAAACCGTCAAGAACTATGTCTCGACCATCCTGTCGAAGCTGGAGGTCGCCCGTCGCGCCGAGGCGGCGGCCTACCTGGCCCGGCACACCACGACACCGGGATCTCAGTAGGACAGCTAATCGGCCCTAGTCGGCCAGAGCCAGAACTGCGGCGATCCGACTTGCGATTGACCGTGCGAGGTCGGCGACCGTGGCTTCCGCCACCGTGTGCATGAAAGCATCATCAACCTGCTTGCCGAGCGATCCGAACGGTGGCTCATACATGCCGCAGACCGTCAGCTTCGTCGTCCGAGCGTCAACCGGTGACAACTCCACTTTCCCCGTCATGACCGGAAACAACTTCTCGATGAATGTCGCTTTCCACGTGATGGGAATCGCGATCCAATCGCCCGTGCTCACAAGTGGGCCGACCTCGACCGCGACCTTCTTACGGAGGCCGATGCCGGCGACATGCGGGCCGACCTCGGTCTCGCCCGAGTCATCGAGTTGCGCGAACCATGCGTGAGGACCCGCGGCGAGAACGGCCTTCACCACTTCAACCGGGTGGTCGATGTGGATAGATCGCTCAACGAACACATTTGAAGTGTTCGGCCGGCGGTCCAATGACACACGTGCCACAGGTCCCCGCCCAGTAGGGCCGATCGGCCCCGATGGCCCACCTTAGTGTCCTGCCCCGAAAGTTCGACGGAAATGCCAGGGGCGACGCTGCGCGGCGCCCGTGGCACCCTGCGGGCTCATCCGCCTAGGCGGCCGAGCTCAG
>Ga0209118_1000346_pt1 | contig 26874 bp, 17 predicted proteins | sample BlaSpr_A8_Ref_M1_FD_187988 | JGI IMG/M metagenome (GOLD analysis project Ga0209118, IMG submission 187988) | Forest soil microbial communities from Thunder Bay, Ontario, Canada - Black Spruce, Ontario site 2_A8_Ref_M1 (SPAdes) (version 2) | ecosystem: Environmental > Terrestrial > Soil > Boreal...
GGTGCTTTGCTCTTCGAGCGCTTCGCCCGAAAATAGCTCCTCCGTTGTAGCGGCCGCCTTCCTAGGCGGGCGCTTTAAGTTGTAGTGGCCGGTCTTTCGCGCCTTTTGCGTCCGCCGCCTTTTGGCGGAAGACCGGTGCTTTTCTCTTTCCCTTGCAGCGTCCGCGGCGCTTCTTGCCGCGGGCTCTTCTCACTTGCCGTCATGGCTACTTACTTCTATGCTTCCTCCATGTTCGGTAAGCCGCGCAAACTGGACACCGAAGCGGAGCTTTATGACGTGGCGGTTCGCGCGCTCATGCGGCGCGCTCATTCTGTTCACGAGATGAAGCAAAAACTGGAACGGCGCAGCGACAACAAACTGCTGGTGCAGGTGGTGATGGCGCGCCTGAAGGAAAATGGCCAGATCGACGACGCCCGCTACGCCAAACAATTCGCCCGCCAGCGCACCGATACCCGTAAACAAGGTAAATTCCGTATCGCGCGCGACCTCCGCGCCCGCGGCGTTCCTGACCGCCACATCGATTCTGCCATCGAAGCCGCCTCCGCGGAGACCGGCGAAGCCACTCTCATCCGCCAGCGCATCGAGCGCAAACTCAAATTCCTCCGCGGCGAAATCGACGACCGCAAAATCGCTTCACTCTACCGCAGCTTGCTCCGCGCCGGATTTTCCACCGACATCATCCGCCGCGAGCTCCGCCGACTCACCCACGACGACGTCCCCGACGCCAACGACACCCCAGCCGAGGTTAATTCTTGACAGCAGTTAATTGATATGGTATAGTACTTTGTGAATAGCCATTCAAGTCCGCTAACTCCTTTCCTTGCCACACATCCGAAAAACACGCCTGTAACTCCTTTCTTTGCCACACATCCAAAATCATTAGACTTAAAGTCCTTTGTTTGCCACACATCCGCGAAAAGGGGGGTGTCCCCCCGTCTGGTCAGACCAATCTCATCACAATGGCGCTCGATTGCGGCGTCTGCGATAATCATGGACAACCTGAGGGCAATGTGAGCGGCACCCAAACGCAGACAAAGTCTTGGACCGGGAACGAGATCCGGGAGGCATTCCTGCGCTTTTTTGAGGGCAAGGGGCATCGCCGTGTCCGCAGCAGCTCGCTCGTCCCTCACGGGGATTCCACGCTGCTGTTTACCAACGCCGGGATGAACCAGTTCAAGGATGTCTTCCTCGGCCTCGAGAAACGCGACTACACGAGCGCCACCTCGGCACAAAAATGCGTGCGCGCTGGCGGCAAGCACAATGACCTCGAAAACGTCGGCTTCACGAAGCGCCACCACACCTTCTTCGAGATGCTCGGCAATTTTTCCTTCGGCGACTACTTCAAGAAGGAAGCCATCGCCTACGCCTGGGAGTTGATAACTTCTCCCGAATGGTTTGGAATTGCAAAGGACAAGCTGTACGTCACAATTTTCGGCGGCGCCGAACTCCCACCCGGAATCCCACTGGGTGAGGACGAGGAAGCGAGGAAGTTCTGGCTTGCGCAGAATGTGAGGGCCGAGCGGATCGTTGCGATTCCCGGCCTCAAAGAAAATTTTTGGGCCATGGGCGACACCGGCCCGTGCGGACCGTGCAGTGAGATTCATTACGACATGGGCCCGGAAGCATCCGACTTAGGGCACGGCGTTACCACCCCAGCATGCACATTCCCCTGCGACTGCGGACGCTACGTCGAAATCTGGAATCTCGTTTTTATGCAGTATGACCGCAAGGCAACGGTGGTAGACGGCTTTCAGGTTGGCGAATTCTCACCACTCCCGAAACCGTCAGTGGACACCGGCATGGGCCTCGAGCGCGTCGCCGCCGTCCTCCAAGGCGTCATCTCCAATTACGACACCGATTTGTTTGTTCCGCTCATGAAGCGCGCCGCCGAACTCTGCGGTGTCGATTTCCAGAAAGAAGAAGCTCTCGAGGAGGGCAAGGGCGGCGCAGCTTCCCTGCGCGTCATTGCGGATCACGCCCGCGCCACAACCTTTCTCATCACCGACGGTGTTCTGCCCTCCAACGAAGGCCGCGGCTATGTCCTGCGCAAAATCATACGGCGTGCCACGCACCATGGTCGACTTCTCGGCCAAAGGAAGGCCTTTCTGTACCAGCTAGTGACAAGCGTCCGTGACTTAATGGAGAGCGCCTATCCAGAACTGACCGACGAGGCCGATCGGGTAAGCAAGACTGTCTACAATGAAGAGGCACGGGGATTGGAACATCTCGAAAACATGATTGCCGACGCCAAGCGTTGGCTAAAAGCACATACGGACCCTGAACTAGCCGCTATTCTGGAGAGCATTTCTGGCGAGCCTACGTCCGTATCGGACATCAAATATGTCCGCGCCGCTGGTAAGAAGTTGGACGGACAGGCAGCGTTTAAGCTCTATGACACCTATGGCCTACAACGCGATTTCATCAATGATGTGACGCGCGACGCGGGAGTGGAAGTTGATTGGGAGGGCTTTGAGCGAGCGATGGAGGAACAGCGGACGAGGGCGCGGGCGTCGTGGAAAGGTGGGGCGAAGGACGCGGCGAATCCGACGTATGCAAAGATTGCGGAAGCCTTCAAGACGGAGCCGGATTTTTATCGCGGCACAACGGGCAAAGACTGCCGCATTGAAGCCATCGTCACCAAGCTTGGACCTGTCAATGAATTGAAGCCGGGCGAGAGCGGCGAGGTCGTGCTCGACCGCACGGTCATCTACGCCGAATCGGGCGGGCAAGTCGCGGACACGGGTGCGTTCTACGACAACTCAGAATCGCAGATTCTTGCGGAAGTAAAGGGAGCGTTTTACCCGGTCGCGGGCTTGATCGCGCACAAGATTGTCGCCAAGGAGATGCTGCGCGTCGGTGATCGTGTCGCCGTTGTCGCCGATGCGGAGCGGCGTGGGAACGTCATGCGTAACCACACGGGAACGCACCTCGTGCACGCGGCGCTACGCAACATCCTGGGCACTCACGTCAAGCAAGCCGGCTCTTTGAATGCGCCGGAGCGGCTGCGGTTTGATTTTTCGCACTTCGCGCACGTGGATGCGGAAGAGCTGCGCGACATCGAGCAGCAGGTGAACGAAGAGATCCGTCTGAACACCGAGCTTGAGACCAGCGTCACTTCGCTCGAAGACGCGCTGGCCTCCGGCGCGCTGGCCTTCTTCGGCGACAAATATCCCGAACACAACGTGCGCGTGGTCACAATTCCCGACCCGAGTGCGGCTTGCGGCTTCTACTCCAAAGAATTGTGCGGCGGAACCCACGTGAAACGCGCCGGCGATATCGGCGTGCTGAAGATTGTCAGCGAGGAGTCCGTGGCCGCGGGTGTCCGCCGCATTGAGGCCATCACAGGGGATGTGGCACTCGCTCACTTCGAGTGGCTTGCTTCCGAAATGAACAAGCTTGCGAAGCACCTCAACTTGAGCGATGACGCTGTCCTCGCGACGGTCGAAAAGCTCTCCCAGACGGCCAAGCAACTGGAGAAGCAGCTAGGGGAGCAAAAACGGAAAGACGCCCTCGGGCAATTGGAGGACCTAGCCGCCCGGGTTCAGATGGTCAAGGGGGTCAAGGTCATCGCCGCGGAGGTCGCAAACGTCGACCGGGAGGGCCTGCGGCAGCTCGTGGACAGCCTGCGGCAGAAGCTGGGCTCTGGCGTAGTCGCGCTGGGAATGCCCGAGGACGGCAAAGTGGCTCTCATTGCAGGAGTTACGAAGGATCTGACCGCTAAAGTCCATGCTGGCAAGCTGATACAGGCGCTGGCCAAGCAGGTAGGGGGCTCGGGGGGCGGAAGACCCGATTTGGCCGAGGCTGGCGGAAAGGACACAGCTGGCCTAAAAATGGCCTTGCAGAGCCTCCCCTCCCTCCTGGAGCAGCTGCTATAATACCCTGCAGCGCCAGAAGCGTGTCTGGCAGGAGACAGTTCCCTGTCCAGACCAGGACTTTGCATCTAAGTCCGTAGTACCGAAGTCGCATTGACCCTGACGGGGTCAGGGTTAAAACTCTAACCAGTTTGTTTTGCCTTCCCCAAGGCACCTTATGAGCAAACGCACGGCAATCGCGGCATGGCTCGTTCTGGGAACGCTGGCAGTGTGTGCACGTTCGTCGAACGCCCAGATCACCCGGGTTACGGAGGAAACGGGGCGCCGGCTTTTCGTCAACGCCGAGCCTGCGCACTCCGCCAAGCTCACCGCGACAAAGCCGCGCACAACCATCTACCTCCCCGCTGAATCTTCTTTTACAGGGCACACGCGTCCCGCGATGAGCATTGACCGCGGCGGCGTCGAGAAGCTCGTGCGAGAAGCAGCGGATCGCCACAGCATGGACCCAGCATTGGTCCGCGCGGTGATCGAGACGGAATCACACTGGAATCCGGTGGCGGTCTCCAACAGAGGAGCCGCTGGCTTGATGCAGTTGATTCCGACGACGGCACAGCGATTTGGAGCGAATGACGTGTTCAACCCGAAGCAAAACGTCGACGCCGGAGTCCACTACCTCAAGACGTTGCTAGAACGATACAATGGCAACCTGGATTTGGCCCTGGCGGCGTACAATGCGGGTGAGGGAGCCGTGGATCGTGCTCACGGCGTTCCGGCGTTTCGCGAAACGCGGGATTACGTCCAGAAGGTGCAGAATGCTTATTTCCGGCCTGGCTCGGGCCGTCTTGGGGATGCATGGTTCAATCCACGCGCAATCCACAAAGATGTCGATACGAGCGGCCGCGCCGTCTTCACGAATGACTGAGCAGACCCCGGCATGACGGGGTCCTTCCAGGTCAGATAAGGACGCAGGGCGCGCATGGCGGTTGGGGGAAAGAATTTCAACAGGAGCTTCGCCCGTGTTTCGCCAGTTTTTGTGGCGTTGGCGTTTACGCTCGTCTTGTTGTGCGCTGACGCAACCGCGCCGGCATTCGCGGCCGGCACCGCCAGCGTAAAGCGCCAGGCCGCCGGAGCACAGTTCGCGAGAGCGGAAGAGCAGCGCGCCATCCTCAACAGCAAGCCCGCCAACCAGCGCACCCTCGCAGAGTACAAACAGGTTGTCACCAGCTATCGCCGCGTCTATCTGATTACACCGCATGCGTTGGAAGTGCCCGAGGCTCTGGTGGCCGTCGCCGAGCTGTACACGGAAATGGGCGACCGCTTTGGCCGCAGCTATTATCAATCGGCTGTGGATTCCTATCAGTTCCTGGTGCACGAATATCCGAAGAGCCGCTATTGCCAGGATTCGGCGTTGCGCCTCGCGCACTTGCAAAAAGAAGAGCTGGGCGACACGGCGCTGGCCACGAAGAGCTACGAAGATTTCTTGAAAAAATATCCGCGGTCGCAACACCGTCGCGAAGTGGCAGAAGCCCTGGCGGACCTGGCGCTGTTGCGGAACAGCGATGCCGCAGCGCCTGCAGCGGAATCGGCTCCGCCTCGAGAGAGAGTCGAGGAACTGCCGAAGACTCCGGAGTACACTCCGCAAGGCAACATTCCTCGGGTGCGGCGGATCACCACGATCGCCACAGCCGACTCCACGCGGATCACCATCGATCTCGAAGACAGGGTGCAGTACACGTCCGCGCGAATCAGCAATCCGGATCGCATCTTTTTTGATTTGCACGCTGCGCGGCTGACGCCGGAAATCGCCAGGGGCAACATCCGTGTGGAAGGCGACCTTCTGTCCGATGTCCGGGTGGCGCAAAACCAGGCAGGAGTTGTGCGTATTGTCTTCAATGTGAGCGGCGTGAAGGATTATACGGCTTCACTCTCGAATACTCCGCCGCGGCTCATCATCGATCTCTACGGAAGCACTGCTGCGTTGCGTGCGGCCAGAGCCAAGCAGGCCAAGGAAAAAAGCGATCCCGACGACGAGGACGCCAACGCTGTGGTGCCTGCTGGAAATAAGTCGGCAGTGCAGCGTGGAGCGGCGAAGAGCAGCGACGCTGACACGAAAGTTTCAACCGTCCAAACTGCGGGCAAGAGCACGGGAATAATGGATAACGCGCCCGCGGCAAAAAATTCACGATCACAATTGCTGAATGCATCGAAAGGCAAGCCCGATTTGCCGCAGCCGGCCACCGCCCCGCAACCCACGCGCGAAGGTCAAGCGACGCTGACGCGCGCGCTGGGCCTGAAGATTGGCCGCCTGGTGATCGATCCGGGCCATGGAGGCCACGACACGGGAACGATCGGGCCAACCGGCCTGATGGAAAAAGACCTGTGTCTCGACGTGGCGTTGCGGCTCGGGAAAATCATTGCGCAGCGCTTGCCGGGCGCCGACGTTGTGTACACGCGCTCGGACGATACGTTTATTCCGCTCGAAGAGCGCACCAACCTCGCAAATCAGTCGAAGGCCGACCTGTTTATCTCCATTCACGCGAATTCGAGCCGCAATCTGGACGCGCGAGGAATTGAAACGTATTACCTGAACCTGAAGGGTTCGCCGGAAGCGATGGAAGTGGCCGCGCGGGAGAACGCCTCTTCGCAGGAAGGCGTGCACGACCTCGAGGATCTGGTGAAGAAAATCGCACGCAGCGAAAAAATCGATGAGTCGCGCGAATTCGCCGCGGACATTCAGGATTCGCTCGCGAAGCGCATCCAAAAATCGGCCAGGACGGTTAGAAACCGCGGCGTGCGTAAGGCGCCCTTCGTCGTGTTGATCGGCGCGGACATGCCGTCCATCCTGACGGAGATTTCGTTCCTCAGCAATCCTTCGGACGAACAACTCTTGAAGAAACCGGAATACCGCCAGAGAGTCGCGGAAGGCCTGTATCAGGGAATCGCAAGCTATCTGCAAAGCTTGAACAGTGTCACGCTTAACCTTTCGGGTAAAGCCGCGCTCCCGCAGCCCGCTGCCGCCGCCCCAGTTGAACAAAGCCGGAACCAGCGCTAGTCTAGCAGTGTCTAATAAATCGTCAGGGATGCGGACTCTTCACTTCATTGCGGCTCCATTGTTGGCGCTCGTCGTTGCGCCGTACTCGGCCGCACAGCAACCTCTCCTGCCTGATCATTTCGGCAGCATGCGCATGGGGACATGCGCAGTGAAACCTGTGCATCCAGCCCTCTCGCCGGAAGCCGGTGAACAGAATTCCCTTTCTTGTGAGTTCTCCTCGAAAAGCCAGAACGTCTCGATCTGGGCTGGCAGATTCCGCGATCCGAGCAGCGGATATGAAGTGTATTCTTCGTTGATCAATTCAAGCATGCGGCCCTCGTTGATTGGAAAAAACTCGGCTGTGGATGGCGAACGACTGGTCGCCCTGGTCGGAAATATTGTATTCGAGGTGCGACCCCCGCAGGCGATATCCACTAAAGACTTACAAGACTTGGTAAATGTACTGGGAGCGGGCGCGGACCAGACGCCGTTACCCCCGTTGCGTACTTATCTACCGGAGCGCCATTTGGTGGATGGAACGCAGCGCTACGCGCTGGGCCCGGCGGCATTTCGCGCTGCTGCCGCGGAGTTGAACCGTGGCGCCTTCACAGCTTTGACAGAGGCGGTCGGCTTCAGCGATGGCGCCGAAGCCATGCTGGCGCAATACCGGTCGGGCAAGGAAGAGGCGGTGCTGCTGTTGATCGAATATCCGACGCCGCAATTGGCGGGATACCACCAGAAGCACCTGGAATCTAGGTTGTCGGAAATCTCGAAGCCGGATCAAACGCCAATCGAAAGAAAGGGTTCGCTGCTTTTGATCGTGCTTTCGCCGAGTTCGGCGGCTTATGCGGAGAGTCTGCGGAACGCAGTGAATTACGAGACACAGGTAACGTGGAACGAGCCGAGCGCGACGGCAACCGATCCGCCGTGGGGCACGGTGCTGGAGAAGATCTTCATCGGCACGGGGGTTTTCATGGTCGCAGCGGTTGTTCTGGGAATTGCGTTCGGCGGAGTGCGTGTGGTTACCAAAAGGCTTTTCCCCGGAAAAGTGTTCGATCGCCCGGACCAAATGGAGATCCTGCAACTCGGTCTATCCGGCAAGAGGATCGACCCGAGCGACTTTTACTGAGACCTCCCGTGAAATAACAAACCGCAACGCAGGCCGTCTAATCAACTCGACCGGTCCCATCCAGAGGTTGCGGCTCCTCTGCGTTTGGTGAAGCTCAAAAGGTGTCGTACCATTTAGGCTTACGCGGGTAAGGTATATCCAACGATGTTCCGACTGAATCGCAAAGATGATTCGAATCGCACCTGGCTGAGGCATGCCAAACACCTGCTTGCGCTGACCGCGCTCGCCGCCGCAGGCTGCAACCAGAAGACTGCTGCCGACGCGCCAGCGGGAGGCGGACCTCCTGCCATGCCCGTGCAGGTGCAAATCGCCCAAGCGGTAAAGATTCCAGAAACGACGGAATACCTTTCGATACTGAAGTCGCGGCATTCGGCAACCATCAACCCGCAAGTGGAAGGACAGATTACGAAGATTTTTGTGAAGTCGGGTGATCGTGTGACACCGGGCACGCCGCTGCTGCAAATCGACCCACTCAAGCAGGAAGCTACGGTCAGCAGCCAGGAAGCAAGCCGCGCGGCGCAGGAAGCGAACCGGCGATTGGCACAATTGTCGCTCGAGCGCGCAAAAAAGCTGTACGAGGCAGGAGTCATCAGCAAGCAAGACCTCGATAACGCACAGAGCGGCTACGACTCGGCGGAAGCGCAGGTGAAAGCGCTCGACGAGCAGGTGCGACAGCAGCGAGCCGAGTTGCGCTATTACACGGTGAGCGCGCCAATGGATGGCATCGTGGGCGACATACCGGTGCGCATGGGTGACCGGGTCACCGTTTCCACGCTGCTGACAACGGTGAATGAGCCGGGTGCGCTGGAAGCTTACATCTACGTTCCTGCGGACCGTTCAAAGGATCTGAAAATTGGTTTACCTGTCCGTCTGCTCGATGAAACGGGCAGCGCTATCGACGAAACGAGGATCACTTTCGTTTCACCACAGGTGGAAACCGACACGCAGACGGTGCTTGCCAAGGCTGCGGTACAAAATCCCAAAGCCAAACTGCGCATCGCTCAGCAGATGCGCGCGCAAGTGACCTGGGGCACGCACGACGGCCCGGTCGTGCCGGTGCTGGCGGTGAACCGCATCAATGGACAATTTTTCGTGTTCGTCGCCGTTAATGAAGGCAAGGGCACGGTGGCGCGGCAGAAGCAGCTCAAGCTGGGCGACACCGTTGGCAACAATTATGCGGTGCTGGAAGGATTGAAGCCGGGCGAACACCTGATCGTGAGCGGGACGCAGTTTCTGCAGGACGGCTTTCCGGTCGCCGAGCAGGTTCAGGGCACTGCAGGTCACTAGACCACACGGACCTCATGAGCGGGGCATCTCCAATTCAAAGCAGGATGGGACGCAGCTGTGTTCGTTGATTTCTTCATTCGGCGGCCGGTCTTCGCGACGGTTTGCGCACTGATGATCATTCTCGCGGGCGCCATCTCCATTCCCACGTTGCCGATCGCGGAATTACCCGATCTGGCGCCGCCGCAGGTCATCGTCAGCAGCGGTTATATTGGTGCGAACGCGCAAACGGTGGAATCCGCGGTCACGATTCCGCTGGAGCAAGCCATCAACGGCGTAGAGGGCATGAAGTACATCACCTCGACGAGTGGCAACAACGGGACGAGCCAAATCACGGTGGTGTTTGACATCACCAGGAATGTAGATTTGGCATCAGTGGACGTCCAGAACCGCGTGAATCAGGCGCTTGGCCGGCTGCCCAACGAAGTGAAGAACACAGGTATTATCATCACGAAACAGATCGGCGGCTTCGTTTTCGGCGCCGGCGTTTATTCCGATAGCGGGCAATACGACAGCCTGTTCCTCAGCAATTACCTCGATGTATACGTCAAGAATGCCGTGAAGCGCGTGAAAGGTGTGGGCGACGCGATTGTCTTCGGCGAACGCAAATACGCCATGCGTCTCTGGCTCGATCCCGCGAAAATGGCGCAGCGCGGATTGACGGCGACGAACGTATTGAGCGCTCTGCAGGAACAAAACGTCCAGGTCACGGCAGGCCAAATCGGGCAGCCGCCATCACCGGAGGGTCAATCTTTCCAGATCAGCGTGCGGGCCATCGGACGGCTGAGCGAGGCTTCTGAATTCGACAACATTATCTTGAAAACCGGTAACGATGGGACGCTGGTCCGCTTAAAAGATGTGGGACATGCGGAACTTGGCGCCGAGGATTACGGCACCATCCTGCGATTCAACGGACACGACGCGGTCGGCTTGGCGGTCACGCAGTTGCCCGGCGCCAATGCGCTCGATGTGGACAAGGCGGCAAAGGCGGAACTCCTGCGGCTCTCCAAGGATTTTCCTCCCGGACTAAAGGCCGCCGTCGCATTCGATACCACGACGGTCATCGGCGAATCGATTCGGGATGTGCTGATCACGCTGCTGCAGGCAATCGCGCTCGTCATTATCGTCATCTACGTGTTCCTGCAGGACTGGCGGAGCACATTCATTCCGGCGATTACCATCCCGGTTTCGCTGATAGGGACATTTGTATTTGTAAAGTTGCTTGGTTTTTCGATTAATACGCTGACGCTTTTTGGGATCACATTGGCCACGGGGCTAGTCGTTGATGATGCGATCGTGGTCATCGAAAACGTCGAGCGTCACATCAAGGAAGGCATCACCGAGCCGCACAACGCGGCCTCGGTGGCGATGAAAGAGGTTACGGGAGCGGTAATCGCGACTTCACTCGTTCTGGTGGCGGTATTCGTGCCTGTAGCGCTGTTCCCCGGGACGACTGGCATTCTCTTCCGCCAATTCGCGCTGACAATTGCATTCTCCGTCTCGATCTCCACCTTCAACGCGCTGACATTGACTCCCGCCCTATCGGCCATCTTCCTCGGGCATCATCGGGAACGCGCGCAGAGCCGCTTCTTCAAATTGTTCAATGACGTTTTTCGTGCGGGTACAAGCCTCTACCAGAGGAGCGTGCGCCAGGTGCTGAACTGGCGCGCGGTTTCGCTGGTTGTTTTTCTTGCTCTACTCGGATGTACCTACCTGCTCTATCAGCGCGTTCCGCGCGCCTTCCTCCCCGCGGATGACCAGGGCTATCTCATGTTCGTCGTCCAGGCCCCGCAAGGTGCTTCTCTCACCTATACGCGCGACATTTGCGGGAAGGCGGAACAAGTGATCTCGCGAGATCCGGAAATCGACGGCGTCTTCTCCATCGTTGGGTTTGGTGCCGCCGGTTCGGCCTCTAACCAAGCCATACTATACGCGAACCTACGTCCGTTCGAGGAACGCAAAGGAGATGTGCACACGGCAGCCGCTGCGATTCAACGGTTGCGCGGGTCTCTTTCAGCGATTTCGGGGGCGCTGGTGGTGCCGTTCAATCCGCCAGCGGTTTTTGGCCTTGGCCAATTCGGGGGGTTCCAATATGAGCTCGAGGATCTGGGCCGCAATTCGCTGCAAGCCATTTCGAAAACGGCAAATACGTTAGTTGCCAAGGGCAACGGAAGCAGGGATGTGACCGGGCTGTTCACTGCCTTCACCGCAAATGACCCCCAGTACCTGGTTCGCATCGACCGTGAAAAAGCGAAGAGCCTGCAAGTGCCTCTGAGCCAGGTCACCAATGCGCTGCAAGTTTACATGGGCTCTGTGTACGTGAATGATTTTGATTTCAACAACCGTTCTTACCGGGTGTACGTACAAGCTGAGAGTCGGTTCCGCGCGGAACCAAAAGATATCCGCCAATATTATTTGCGCTCGGACCTAGGCAAGATGATTCCGCTCGACAACCTGGTGACGGTCGAGCAGACTGCGAATCCGCAAGTCATCAGCCACTACAATTTGTTTCGATCCGCCGAAATTGACGGATCTGCTGCGCCAGGCCGCAGCACGGGCGAAGGCATCGCCGCGATGGAAACACTTTCCAAGCAAGTTTTGCCTAGCGGCATGAAGTTTGAGTGGAGTGGGCTCTCGCTGGAAGAGATCGAATCCGGCGGAAAGGCCCTAACCCTCTTTGCGCTTGGTCTTGTGGTCGTCTTTTTAACACTCGCGGCGCAGTACGAAAGTTACGTTCTTCCGTTCATTGTGCTGCTGGCAGTCCCGGTAGCGCTCCTCGGCGCGATCGGTACACAGGCCTTGCGCGGCTTGCAGAACGACGTGTATTGCCAGATTGGGCTGGTGATGCTGATCGGTCTCGCCAGCAAGAACGCCATTCTGATTGTCGAATTTGCGGAACAGCTTCGTGAACAAGGTTTTTCCATTGTCGATGCCGCCATCGAAGCGGCGCGCATCCGCCTGCGGCCGATTCTGATGACCTCGCTGGCGTTCATCCTCGGTGTCGTGCCACTCGTGCTAGCCCGGGGCGCGGGCCGGGCTGGGCGTATTTCTGTTGGCACCACGGTCTTCGGCGGGATGATCGCCGCGACAACTTTGAATCTGCTTTTTATCCCCGTGCTTTACGTCACAATTACGAGCCTAATCCCTGGTAAAAAACATGCCACGGCAGTGGCCGCAGAGCCTTCTCACTCCGATTGATTTCCGAATTTTGGCAGCTCAGTTATTTTCGGTCAGAGCGAGCACGGCAAAGGCCGTGGCTGCGTCGGTCATGAAGCGTCCGACATTCGAGGAAGGTTCACGCCGTTTGTTAACAGATGAGGCGAGCCAGAGACCTTCGGGCTTGTTCTGATTCTGGATCAGCCAAGCCCTGCCCTGCTTGAGCTGAACACTATCGCGGGAAACGCCGGCCTGCGGCAGTACGAATACGATCAAACCTGTGGCAAGCCCGTCGCTCTGCAACTCCTGCGGGGTTCCGTCCGCTCGTTTCCACTTGCCCAAGAAAGAAGAAAGACCCCAGTGTCGCGAAAACGTGAGACGGGTGTACTATGTTGCCGTTTTGAGGGCAAAAAACGAAACTCCGGCCAGCGTGTAAACGGAAAACTTGAATTAGGACCGCGGCATTACCTCGCTTCAAATCTTCATCTATGAGATTCGAGCGGATTGTAAGGAGGACTTAGGGGCCATGAAATCATCTCTTGCCATCCACTTTCTTGCGGTGATTTGCTTTTTTGGCGGCGCCGCGCCCTCACCGTCGGCCACAGCCTGGACCACGCACAATGATCCCTCGGGATTTTCCGTGGACACTCCCAGTGACTGGAATGTGGCCCGGGATGCCGCGACCGGGAGGATCACGATTCTGGGACAACACGGAGAGCGAACGGTGATTTGGCCGATGTTCCTCGAACACCAGCAACTCGATGTGCGTGGGGCCGCCGCTCTGCTGCAGCAACTTGCCCGGAACGTCGATGGCCAGATGCCCTGGGCCACACCGGAACCTTCTTCGAATCTGGTTCGCGTCACCGCGAAAACCGGACAACGCAACGCTGCGGCCATGCTGAGCTGGGCCGCCGGAACGGGCGGCACCTCGGTCTATCTGTACTGTGTGGAGGCTCCCGCGGAGTTGTACCGGAGTTCCGCGGACGCCTTTGTCGGCATCTTGAAAAGCTTTCACATCATTCAGGATCCATCCTTGAAAAACGCCGGGCCGCTGGCCAACACCGCCAGCGCCTCTGCTCTGAGTTTCGTCAACTGGAACGATCCCCACGAAGGGGCGTTCAGTGTGGCCGTGCCGCAAGGATGGCAGATCATCGGTGGCGCATATCGACTGAGCGCCACGGATGTCCGCTACGCCCTCAACATGGCCGCTCCCGACGGCCAGATTCGAGCGACCATCGGCGACTCCAACATCGGCATTTTCACGCAGCCCACTCCCATGCTGAATAGTGTCGGGCTGCGCGAAGGCGGATACTATGCTCTCGGCGACGGCACAAAACTCGAAATTCGCCGCTACATCCCCGGTCAACAGTTTGCGGGACTCTACGTGGAAAATTTCGTGCGCCGGCAATGCAGCGATCTGGCGATCACTTCCAACAATGTTCGCCAGGACGTCGCTGCGACGTTTACGCAAGCCGCGCGCAACGAAGGCGCGACCAGCGCGCAGCTCACCGCCGGCGATGCTTCCTTCACCTGCACCCTGAATGGCAACGCGGTGCAAGGGAAATATGTCGCGGTCACCGCCCTGCTCGCCCCCGGCCAGACTCCCATGTGGGCCGTTTACCGGCTCTACGGCTACCTGGCGCCTGCATCGCGTCAACCGGATGGGGAAAAAGTCGTCCTGCAGGCTCTCCAAACTTGGAAGTTCAATCCCCAGTGGGAGGCGCAACAGAGGGGCACCGCCAATGCCGCCTTGCAGCAGGACAATATGCGATCCCAACAGATTCGCAGCCGCGCATTGCAAGCCATCGCGGAAGATCAGCGCCAGACGACGGAAACGATTACCAAGGGTTACGAGCAGCGTCAAAAGATTTACGATGAAATCTCCCGCAAGCGGGAAAACGCGATTCTCGGCACACTGGATGTCGTGGATCCCCAAACGGGAACTCAATATAAGGTCAGCAACTACGGGGATTATCACTACATGAGTTCTGATAACTACATCTATAGCACGAACTCTGCGAACTCACCGGGACCCAACTTGCGCGAGCTGATCACCTTGCCGTGAATGAGAGGCGCTCCCTCCTCTCTTTGGATCGTACTCCAAGCCGCGCAGCTCTCGACCTGCAAAGGTGACATAGCTTTATTTCGCGGTTCAAGCCCGAGAGAAAGTGTTCGGAGAAGAGGAACGCAAAGATGCGACATGAACGAGACAAGGAAACGCAAGCGAGGATCGCTGGAGCAATGCTGACCCGACGCAGTTTGTTTGAACTGACCGGCCTGGCCCTTGCAACTGCGGCGCTTCCACCCGGAGTGACGATGACCAAGCTGTCCGCTGAGCCCGAGAGCGCCGCGCCAAACGCGGGCCCGGTTATGGAAAAGCTCAGCACCTACATGAGCGATGCGAGCGGCCGTGCCTTGCCTGATGAGGTGGTGGAAAAGGTGAAACATCACGTCCTTGACACGCTGGCGGCGATGATTTCGGGATCCGAACTGCTGCCGGGACGCGACGCCATCCAGTTCGTTCGCGCTTATGGCGGCAAGGAGGTCGCTACGGTGGTTGCCACGAACATCCTGTGCGGGCCCATCGAAGCGGCTCTCACGAACGGAATGCTGGCGCACGCCGACGAGACCGACGATTCGCACTCGCCGTCACAGGCACATCCCGGCTGCGCGGTGGTGCCCGCGGCGTTGGCGGCCGGCGAGCAGTTTGGGATCAGCGGGAAACACTTTCTGCGCGCCGTGACGCTCGGCTACGACATTGGATCACGCGTCACGATGACGCTGGGCGGTCAACAATTCGAAACGGAGAGCCACTGGAGCACGCACAGCATTGCCCCGCTTTTCGGCGCGGCGGCGGCGGCGGGGTGTGCCGCAGGGTTGAGCGTGCCTCAGATGCGATGGGTGCTGGGTTATGCCGCACACCAATCCTCCGGCCTTGGCGCATGGAACCGCGACCCGGAGCATATTCAAAAAGCATTTGTCTTTGGGGGGATGACGGCGCGCAGTGGCGTGACTTCCGCATTGGTGGTTCAGTCGGGATGGACGGGCGTCGAAGATATTTTGTCGGGAAAGGACAATTTCTTTCAGGCTTACAATTCCAAGGCCGACCCGGCGGGGCTGATTGAGAAGTTGGGCGAGCGTTATGAGATTACGCGGACGAACATCAAAAAATGGCCAGTGGGATCGCCGATCCAGGCGGCCCTAGATGCTCTGGAAATCCTGCGGAAGCAACGCCCGTTCGAGGCCGAACGAGTGCAGCAGGTGACGGTACATCTGGCTACGGACGAGGCCGGTATTGTGAACAACCGCGAGATCCCGGACATCTGCCTGCAGCACATGGTGGCGGTGATGCTGCAAGATAAGACGGTCACGTTCCGTTCCGCACACGACAAGGCGCGCATGCAGGATCCGGCGACGATGCGGGAGCGCGCGAAGGTGAAGCTTGTTGCAGAGGAGGAGCTGGAGCGGCTCATGCCCCTGCGCGTGGCGATTGTCGAGGTGACGCTGGCAGATGGGGTGCATCTCTCCCAACGCGTCGACAATGTCCGGGGCACGCCGGAAAATCCGATGAGCCGCGAAGAAATTGTCGCGAAAGCGCGCGACCTGATCACACCCGTGCTCGGAGCAGCCAAATGCACAAACCTTATTCAGAAGATTTTTGACCTTGAAAGCGTGAAGGGCATCCGAGAGCTGCGGCCTCTGCTGCAACGAAATTAAGCGAGATACATATTTCATCTGAAATGGTGAGCCGGTGAGGATTGTCGATATTCGCGAGACCGTGGTGCCGATCAAGTCGGAGATTCGAAACGCCTATATCGACTTTAGCCAGATGACCGTGAGCGTCCTCGCGCTGGTTACGGACGTGGTGCGCGACGGCCAGCCTGTGACCGGCTTCGGGTTCAATTCCAACGGGCGGTACGCGCCGAGCGGGCTTTTGCACGACAGATTTATCCCTCGTCTCAGAGCCGCCGATTCAAAAGCGTTGGTCGATGAAACTGGTGAAAACTTCGATCCGGCGCGGGTTTGGGACGTGGTAATGCGGAATGAAAAACCGGGTGGGCACGGCGAAAGATCCGTCGCCGTCGGCGTGCTCGACATGGCGGTTTGGGACGCCGTGGCGAAGATTGCCGGACTTCCGCTTTACCGGCTTCTAGCGGACCGATACCGGGGCGGGCGCGTCGAGCGCAAAGTCTTCGTATACGCAGCGGGTGGTTACTACTATCCGGACAAGGATTTGTCGGCCCTGCAGAAAGAGATGCAGGGCTATCTCGATCTTGGGTATTCCGCGGTGAAAATGAAAATAGGAGGCGCGCCCCTTGCGGAAGACTTGCGGCGCATTGAAGCAGTACTGAAAATTCTGAAGACTCCGGACCAACTGGCGGTGGATGCCAATGGCCGTTTTGACCTCGAGAAAGCGATTGCTTATGCGCGGGCGCTGGCCCCGTATGGACTGGGATGGTATGAAGAACCGGGTGATCCGCTGGATTATGAGTTACAGGCCAAGCTTGCGGCTCACTATCCGGGGCCAATGGCAACGGGAGAAAATCTATTTTCGATGCAGGATGCGCGAAATTTGATCCGCTACGCGGGGCTGCGGCCGGATCGCGACATCCTGCAGTTCGACTGCGCGCTGAGCTACGGTCTGGTCGAATATCTTCGCATCTTAGACATGCTGAAAGAATACGGGTGGTCGCCGATGCGATGCATTCCGCACGGCGGTCATCAGATGTCGTTGAACATTGCCGCCGGGTTGGGGCTGGGAGGCAACGAATCTTATCCCGGGATATTTCTGCCTTTCGGCGGATTCGCGGACGGGATACCGGTTGAAAATAGCTATGTCGGGTTGCCGGATATTCCGGGGATTGGATTTGAAGCGAAGAACGAGTTGTTGCGCGTCATGAAGCAATTGGTGGATAACTAGATGTCTCCAGCCGACCAGAAATGCTTAGTTGCGGTAAAAGAAAATTAATTCTACTTTCAGGTGTGTAAATTGGGAAGCAGAATAAGCTTCCAGCGCAGCGTTTGGCGGTGATTGGTAGATACCTGAGCCTGGTGGAGTTTGCAGAGAAGTGGCTGTGCGGAGGCAGACAAGCATGCGAGCTGACCAAGACCGCGGGGTGGCTGCGGGAGAGGGAAATTCGGGGCTGTCGCGACGCAAGTTGTTTGAGCTGGCCGGGCTGGCAATGGCTACCGCAGCGCTTCCAGCGGAACTGGCGAAGGCGCAGGAATCCGCGGGTCAGGAGAAGACTACGCAAGGTGTTAGTCCGGTCATGGATAAGCTCAGCACCTACATGAGTGAAGCGGGCAGCCGCGCACTGCCCGACGAAGTCGCGGAGAAGGCCAAACAACATATCCTGGACACTTTTGCGGCGATGATTTCGGGTTCGGAATTGCGCCCTGGGCGGGCAGCGATCGAGTTTGCTCGCGCGTATGGCGGCAAGGAAGTCGCGACCGTGATCGCTGCGAACACCGTGTGCGGGCCTATCGAAGCGGCGCTGGCGAACGGAGTGCTGGCTCATTCGGACGAGACCGACGACTCGCACGGCCCGTCGCGTTCCCATCCGGGCGTTTCCGTCGTCCCGGCGGCGTTGGCTGCAGGCGAGCAGTTTGGTATCAGCGGGACGCAATTCCTGCGCGCCGTGACGCTTGGCTATGACATTGGCACGCGCGTCACCATGAGCCTGGGCGGTCCGGGGTATCAGGCGGCAACGCACAGAAGCACGCATGGCACCGCCGCGGCTTTCGGTGCCGGCGCCGCCGCGGGGTGCGCGGCAAGCCTAAACGCGCAGCAGATGCGATTTCTCCTTGATTACAGCGCGCAGCAGACCTCGGGGGTCGGCGCGTGGTCGCGAGATGCGGAACACATGGAGAAAGCATTCCTGTTTGGAGGGAAGCCGGCGGCGGGCGGAGTCACGGCGGCTATGCTGGTGCGGTCCGACTGGACGGGCGTGGACGACATTTTTTCCGGCCCGGACAATTTCTTTGAGGCTTTTGCCCCTCGGGAAAACGGGGTGATCAAAGCCGACCCGTCGGTGCTGGTCGAGAGGCTCGGCGAACGCTATGAGATTACGCGGACGAACATCAAAAAGTGGACCGTGGGGTCGCCCATACAGGCTCCTCTCGACGCGCTCGCCGGATTTTTCAAACAGCGTTCGTTTGGCGCCGACGATGTACAAAAGGTGGTCGTGCGGATCGCCAGCGACGAAGCCAACACCGTGAGCAATCGCAATATGCCGGATATCTGCATGGAGCACATGGTGGCGGTGATGCTGCTGGATAAGACGGCGACGTTCCGGTCAGTGCACGACAAGGCGCGCATGAAGGACCCGGCCGTGCTGCGCCAGCGCGCCAAGGTTCAGGTTGTAGCCGACTCGCGGATTGACGCGCGGCGACCGCGGCGCGAAGCAATTGTCGAGGTTACGCTCACGGACGGCACACAGTTGACCGAGTGGGTCCGGGATGTGCGTGGCACAGCGGAGAATCCGATGACGCGCGAGGAAGTCGTGGCGAAAGCGCGCGACCTGATCACTCCGGTCCTCGGCGCCGCAACCTGCTCGGCCCTGATCGAGAAAGTGGTTGGACTCGAAGGCTTGAAAGACGTGCGCGAGCTGCGGCCCGCGCTTCAACGGAGCTGAGCGAATTCGATTTGTATAGCAGGCAGGGATGGACGCGCTGCAACAGCGGAAACAATCATGAAAAACCACAAGTGAGGAGCTCACGAATGAAAACATACCTGGCAATTCTCTGGACAGCGTGCATGGCAGTGATGCCAGCGGCGCAGGCTCAGACAAAAGAACCACTCAAGCTGATTCAGACGATCCCGATGCCAAATGTCGAAGGCTACTTCGATCATATGGCTGTGGACGTCAAGGGGCAGCGTCTGTTTGTGACGGGAGAGCACCAAAGGACTCTTGAAATTATTGACTTGCGCACGGGCAAAGTGGTCAAAACCATCACGGGATTCGGGGGAGATCCTCGCAAAGCGCTTTATCTCCCGCGGACCAACGAAATCTGGGTGGACGACGGAGATGCCACGTGCAAAGCGTTTAATGGGGATACGTATGAGCTAGTCAAAAACATCCCGTTGTCGGGCCATGATCTCGATGTAGATTCGCGGAAAGTGCCGGATAACGGCGTCTACGATCCGGTCGCGCAGCTATTTTATCTCGGTGACAGAGCGGATGGCCTGAAGAAAGAGGGTGTCAAAGGCTCCATCGAGATCGTGGACATCAAGAACGGCAAGTTCGCCGGAAGCATGGACGTGGATGGCCTCAATCCCGCGGGCCTGGTGCTCGATCCGTCCTCACCCAAAATGTACGTGGTGATGGGTGACACCAGCCAAGTCGTGGTCATTGACAGGGAAAAGCGAGCCGTGCTGGCCACGTGGCCCATCACGGGAGGCCCGGAGCCGCATGCGGTGGCGCTGGATGCAGCCCATCGTCGCCTGCTGATCGGGAGCCGCGTGAAACGCGGACACCTTTTCAAACCGGGGAAGATGGTGGTGATGGATTCAGAGACGGGAAAAGTGATTGATGCGATCGACACCGAAGGAGGCGTGGACGAAGTGGTGTACGACGTGCCGAGCAAGCGAGTCTACTATACCGGCACGACGGGCTACATTGATGTGTTCAAACAGATTGATGCGGACCACTACCGGCGCCTAGGGAGAGCGGCGACCGGGGCAATCGCCAAGACTTCGCTCCTTGTGCCGGAACTGAAGCGGTTTTACGTTGCCGTTCCGAAACACGTCATACTGACTCCGCCGATTCCCGAATCAAAAGAAGCAACCATCGAAGAAGCGAAAATACTTGTGTTCGAAGTGGTGCAGTAACCGCTTCTCGGATAATCAAAAGAAACGTTCATTAGTGGAAGTGGAATGGAATCGGAAAGGACTGGAGCCGAGGGCGGGACTTGAACCCGCGATCTGCCGATTATTCCAGAGGGTCCAGGTGGTTAAAACTCTAGTTTTTTCTGGCGTCGGGACGTCTCTCGAAAAGTAGGAAAAAAAGACTTGACAAGAGCAGCGAAAAAGAGCCAAATTTGGCGTGGTCCGATAAGTGAGTCATCGGACCATTAGCCACACCTGATATGCCTATCGTCAAAAGCGACGTTGATATAATACGTAAGACCAAGGTCTACGAGAAGATAGCCCATCAAATTCAACGCCTGATTCGAGATGGCTTGCTAAAGCCGGGCGATAAGCTTCCCCCCGAACGCGAGCTGGCGGAGATGTTCCAAGTCAGCCGAAGCTCTCTGCGGGATGCCATTCGGGCTCTTGAACTAATGGGCCTGGTGGAACCGCGCCAAGGAGAGGGAACGGTTGTTCTTGCGCCCTCGTCCGAGTCCCTAATTAACCCTCTGGCCGCGGCGCTGCTCCATGAACAAGATCTCGTGAGCGAGTTGCTGGAATTCCGCGAGATGATTGAGCCCACTTTGGCGAGGCGAGCGGCCACCTACGCTTCGCCCGAGGACTTGGACCATCTGGAAGACATCCTGCGCCGACAAAAGGAAAAAGTGGATCGAGGCGAGCTGGCTATCGAAGAGGATTCGGAGTTCCATTACGCCATTGCGCACGCCGCCAAAAACAGCGTGGTCCTTAGGGTCTTGGACGCGTTCATGGATCTCTTGCGAGAGAGCCGTGAAGAATCGCTGCAAGTGGAAGGGCGCTTGCAAAAGTCGCTTGCGGGCCACCGCCTGATCTTGCAGGCCATTCAGCGGCACGATTCGTCCGCCGCCGAAACCGCAATGCGACAGCACATCGAGGAAATTGAAGGCATTGTCTTGAATAAGATTTAACTTGAGTGGAGGTCAACTTATGGGCCAGCTCTTCGCAATTGAGATTATTTATCGGGGAATCTTTCAGAAAACCCTTGCTAAGAACATCAGCCGCGCGATCGTGCTGGCGGCGCACGAGGAAGGCAAGCGAGGCATTTCCTTTGGCCGATACGGCGACAGCCCGGAGCGGAACGGCATTCCAGCCAAGAGCTTCGCCATCGTGGCCACTGATGACCTGACGCTCGAGGAAGGGATGGCGAAGTACGAGCCCAAAGAGGTCGACATTACCATCGCCGTGGACGACACTCTGTGCAAGGGTGTGGAGTCCTGGGCCTGGTACGGGCTGCAGCCTGTTAACCGGCTATTGAAACCCGGGGGGACTTTGATCGTAACTTCTCGCGAGCAGCCCGAGGCCATCATCGGGATGGCCCATCGCAAGGCATCCCCGTATAAACTGGCAATTCTTAAGGGCACGGTCAGCTTTTCTGGCCTTTGGGTTTACAAGGACGACCACACGGATGTACGCCTCCTCGGCGCTATTTCCCGGATCCTGCCTGACCTGTTCAGCGTGAAATCGGTCCAAAAGGTTATCATGGACCAGTGGAAGGACCCGATCAAAGCAGCGTCCGCGGCGAAGGCCTACGAGCGAACCACCACGACAACAGTTCGACCCGACCAGGGTAATCCAGAAACTCCCTACACGTTTGAGCTGCCGAAGTGGCATGAAATGCGCGATGGCGTTACCATCCCCAGCATTCCCGCAGGCCGTGGCTTTGAAGACCCTACCACGCATGTCGTAGGGGGATTCCGGCCTGACCGCAATCCGACTTTCAAAAAGTTCTCTACCCGTACGATGCGGCCCGTGGTGAACTTCGATACCTGCATCAAATGTACGCTTTGCTGGCTGCACTGCCCGGACTCCTGCTTCGACGTCACTCCTGACGGCTTGTATGACGCCAATATGCAAGCCTGCTGCGGGTGCGGGGTTTGCGAGGCGGTTTGTCCCGTTAAAGAATGCGTCACCATGGTGAATGAGGCGGAGTTTAGCGATAACTCCAGCCAGTGGGAGATGTGGAAGGGCGATAAGAAGGATTACGGGAAGTGGCTTCAGGAGAAGATAGCAGGTCATACGGAACGCACGCACGGTTTTCGCTATCGCGGACAATACGAAGAGCAGATTCCCGAGATGTTAGAAACTGCCCGCGAGGACTAATTGTTCAGGGAGGAGAGTTGTCATGGTTCCAGTGGCTATAGAAATCGAGAAGCATCAAAAGATTGACGAAACCGCCCTCATCACCGGCAGCGAAGCAATTGCCGTCGCCTGCAAGTTGGCTGATGTGGACGTGATTACCGCCTATCCCATCCGCCCCTACGACACCGTCATGCAGTATGTGGCGAAGCTGGTGGCCGATGGTGAAATGGACTGCGAGTTCATCGTGGCGGAAGGCGAACACTCGCAATTTGAAATCGTGAAGCACGCATCCGCCTGTGGTGCGCGCGTGTTCTGCGGCAGCAGCGGCGTCGGCTGGATGTACGCGATGGAAGCGCTGACGGTCACACCCGCATTGCGCATTCCGATGATCGCCATGGTGGGCAACCGGGCCCTGGACGATCCAGGCGCGTTCGGTGTGGAGCACAACGACGCCCTGGCGGTCCGCGATCTCGGCTGGCAACTGGTGTGGGTGGACAACCCACAGGAAGCGCTGGACACTGCCCTGATCGCCTACCGGGTAGCGGAAGACCGGCGTATTTTCTTGCCGTGCGCAATCAGTTGCGACGGAGCCTTCCTTACCCACTCGCAGGCGCTGGTCAAGATCCCCTCGCAAGAGAAGGTCAACGAGTTCCTGCCTCGCTACAACCGCGCAGAACTGCTGCTCCACCCCGACAATCCCATTACGGTGGCCCCGCAGGGCAATGAAGACTGGGTCATGGAGATCCGGCGGCAGAACTACGCCGCCATGGAGCGCACTTACGGCGTCATCAAGGAAGCCTACGCTGACTTTGAGAGGATCTTCGGGCGCTCCTACGGCAATCCTTTCTTCGAGGAATACATGACCGAGGATGCCGACGTGGTGCTGCTGGGCATGGGCACGCTGTCCACGCCGGTAAAAGTCGCCATCCGCAAAATGCGCGCGGAAGGGAAGAAGGTCGGTTTCGTGCGCCTGCGCTGGTTCCGGCCATTCGCCGCCGAGGAACTGGCGAAGTGCCTGGGGCGCTTCTCCGCCGTTGGGGTCATCGACCGCGATTATTCATTCGGTTCGCCCTATCTCGGCGGCGTGGTGGCCGGCGAGGTTCGCCACGCACTCTACCCGTCGCCTGGAAAGAGGCCACCGGTGTTGGGTTTCATCGCCGGCCTTGGGGGCCGCGAAGTCACCGTGCCCGACGTGGAGAAAATCACCGCATCCGTCTACCGAGCTGGACAGGGCAAATCGGAGCCGCTTACACAATGGATTGGGGTGCGGGAATAGTTTGTTTTTGCTGAGCTGATGTGTTGCTACCGTTAGAAAGGATGGAAGAGCGATGGCTACCTATGTGCAAATCGATCCGACTCAGGAGTTGGAGGCCTTCAAGGCACTCAAGAAGCTCCCGCTGGAGGAGTTCTTCACTTCGGGTCACAGGACATGCCAGGGTTGCGAGTCCGCGCTGCTCATGAAAATGATGGCCAAAGCCGCGGGTCCCAGGACCATTATCCTGGGCAGCACTGGGTGCATGTACGTGGCCAACACCACCTACTACAGCACCTCGTGGGTGGTGCCATGGATGCACACTCAGCTAGGCAGCAGCGGAGCGGCCGCGCTGGGGACGGCTGCCGCTCTGAAGGCGCTGATGCGCAAAGGCAAGATAAAGAACGAGCCGATCAATGTAATTGCCTTCTGCGGTGACGGCGGCGGAGCCGATATGGGCTTGGGGGGAATCTCGGCGACTCTTACCCATCCCGACTACAACCTCCTCATCCTGATGTACGACAACGAGTCCTATGCGAATACCGACATCCAGCTTTCGGGTAGCACACCGTGGGGCGCGCACACAACCTTCAGCCCGCCAGGCAGAATGAAAAGAATCATGCACCATCGCTGGAAGAAGAACATGGCGGGCATGATGGCGGCCGGTCATCCCACCTGCCGGTACGTCGCCACCATCTGCATGTCGTACGGTCTGCAGGGCATGAATGCCATGCGCAAAGCTTTGTCCATCGGCGGGCCCACATTCGTACACTCGCTGGATCCCTGCCCCAAAGGCTGGGACTACGATCCTTATCTCTCCCACGAAATGGGCGAGTTGGCGGTAAATACGGGAGTTTGGCCGCTCTACGAAGTGGAAAACCAAGTGCTGAAGCTGACCGGCAAGACGCAGCAAATAGCTGACCGCCGTATCAGGCGGCTGCCCGTTCGGGATTATTTACTCAAGCAGGGACGGTTCGCACATTTTACGAAGGATGACATTGATTACTTCCAGAGTAAGGTCGACGAGATGTGGGAGAAGTGGCTAGTTCCCGGTGTGATCCCCTTCTTCCGCAACGAAGCCGAACTAAACGCAGACGCCCCGGCTGCCGACTAATAGATTCTTAGAACCACGGCGTGCCCGGAGTGAGGACACTCTTTTGATAAAAACGAGGCCGCTGGCCAAAAAACGGCAAACGGCCTCGCATATCCCGCCTGCCTCGAAGCTAATGCCCAAAAACTGATCGATGGTCGAGTTGATTTTTGGGGGAGGCTATTCTGCTCCCCAACGAAGCTATCCCTTCACGTACGTGTGCGGTTGGCTAGCCAATGCGGAGATGAGCTTTAGGTCGCAAGAGCAGCTTGCGCCTCTTGTCGTCGAAGTTCACGCACCCGGAGAGGGCGAACAAGAACGACCATCATCAGCGCGGCTACGATGTTGGCAATGGCCGCAATTTCAAGGGTTGTGGACCAGCTCCCGGTTCTGAGGGCGATGATGCCCCCAAGGGGCACGAAGAACGCGGCGCAACCTTTGGCGGTATACAGCAGCGCGTAATTTGTCGTGGCGTACTTCTTCCCAAAGTGGTCGGAAGTGAGCGCAGGAAATATGCTGAAGATATTGCCCCAGGCAAAAAAGACCAGGCCCGCCAAAATCACAAAATACACGGGATCTTTGCCGTACTTATTCAGGCAGAAAATACCGATTCCTTCGGCCATGAATGTCAGAAACATCGTGACCTCACGGCCGATCAAGTCCGAAATCCAGCCGAAAAGCGGCCGGCTGAGGCCGTTCATGAGATTGTTGAGAGAAAGGGCGAACGTAAGCGCCGGAATAGTGAAGCCAAGAAGGGTAACGGGCGTCTGCGCGATTCCAAAGCCGCTGGCGATGGGGGCAAGCTGGGCGGTCGCCATGAGGCCGCTCGCGGCCACCAACACGAAATCGATGTACATGATCCAGAAGACGGCGCTGCGAAGCGTCTGCAGCGGAGTGCTGTCGAATCTCGATTGCAACGCGCGAGGATTCGAACGTCGCGCCGCCGTGCCCTTGGGCGGTTTCTTCAGCGCGAAAGCCGCAAAGAAAACGACAAAACCTTGAATCAGCGCAAATTTGAAGAAGGTCGCCTCGTACCCTCGGGAGGCAAGAGAGCGGGTCAGAGGGATGACGGTGACGGCCGCGCCCGCGCCGAAGCCGGCGGCCGTCAAGCCCGCGGCGAGGCCTCGCCGGCTCTCAAACCATTTTACGACGTTTCCGATGCACGTGCCGTATACGAGCCCCGTCCCAATTCCGCCAATGATTCCCCCGGTGTATAAAGCAGCGAGAGTACTTGCTCGCGAGTAGTCAATCCAGGAGAGTGCGATCAAAAACGCTCCCACCATGACAAGGGGACGCGGGCCGAAGCGGTCCGCTAGGTAGGCCTCAAAGGGAACAAGCCAGGTTTCGAAGAGGACAAAGAGGGTAAAGGCAACTTGGATTGCCACTTTGCCCCAGTGGTATTTGGCGTCGATCGGGTTAATGAAAATGGTCCAGCCATATTGCAGATTGGCGATCATGGCCATGCAGATGACCCCTGCAATGAGCTGCACCCACGGTTTCGAACTGACGTTTGAGGCCAGAGGTGTGATGTTTATGTCCGTATCGCCGGACGAGTCCTCAGAATGCCCTGTCCGGTGGTTCGAAGACATGAGACCTCCGAGGGAATATTACCGCGAGTCCAGCGCTGAGGCAAAGCACACCAGGGAGAAAAAAACGAGATATCGGTGATCGTCGCGAAATTCAATGCAGTTGCCCTTACACCAGGTACTGGCAGTATTCCAGGATGAAACTGTTGACTTGATGCCCCGCTTGCCACTCGCCGCGGGATTCGTTGTGGCGCTATACAAAGAGTGTTCTCTACCTGAAATGCGGGATGCGAATCCGGCGTGCGTGGCGCGGTCGGAGTCGTCGGAGATGGTAGGCGACTTTTCTATCGTAACAATAAGAGGTACGTCGGCTTTTGCTAATAAGAAGAGTATTTCAGAAAATACAACGCTCCGGCTCACGCCCCAGCGCTTTGCACCTTGGCCAGCAATTCCACGAATTTCTGTTTTCGCTCGGCCTGGTCGTGGCCGCCTTCGGCCTCCGCCAGTTGCGTGATGTTCATCGAGCAAAACTTCGGCCCGCACATCGAACAGAATTTCGCTTCTTTATAGAAGTCATCGGGAAGATTTTCGTCGTGCATCGCCTTCGCCGTCGGTGGATCGAGCGAC
>Ga0209118_1000347_pt1 | contig 26690 bp, 26 predicted proteins | sample BlaSpr_A8_Ref_M1_FD_187988 | JGI IMG/M metagenome (GOLD analysis project Ga0209118, IMG submission 187988) | Forest soil microbial communities from Thunder Bay, Ontario, Canada - Black Spruce, Ontario site 2_A8_Ref_M1 (SPAdes) (version 2) | ecosystem: Environmental > Terrestrial > Soil > Boreal...
GCCGCTGCTTGCCACCTCGATGCAGATGCTGTGCGGCGGCGGGCTGCTGTTCGCCACCGGGGCGCTTACCGGCGAGCCGGCGCGTTTCGCGCTCTCTCGGGTGTCCACCGGTTCCGCGTTGGCGGTCCTCTACCTGATCGTCTTCGGTTCGCTGATCGGCTTCACCGCCTATACCTGGCTGCTGCGCTCGGCTTCGCCGGTCCTGGTGTCGACCTACGCCTACGTCAACCCGGTGGTGGCGGTGTTCCTCGGCTGGGCGCTGGCGAGCGAGTCGGTGACTCCGGGCATGCTACTCGGCGCCGCGGTCATCCTCGGCGGCGTGGCGCTGATCAGCACCGCCTCGAGCGGCAGTGCCGCGCGGCGGCAGGAGCACAGCGAGCGGCTGCGCCTGGAGGCCGCCGAATCGCGCCGCCGCCAGACCCTGGCCGCGGAGCCGGAGCGCCGGCACCTGCCGATGCCGGCGCCGGCCGCGGAAGAGGTCGAGATCGAGACCTGCGTTTCGGGTTGATCTGAAGCGACTTCGCGGTGGTCCCGCTCCCGCGGAGGCAATTCTCACCCCCGGCTCCCTGTCTCCGCGGCGATCATCGCTCCGGGGGTGACAGGCTCGCGGTCTTGCTCGCGATCGAGCGACAGCGATATCGTTGGCCGGCTTATGCGGACGCTCCCTGGTTGGCTGGCTCTGATGGCGGTGCTCGGAGGGTCGACGCTGGCGCCGGTTGCGGCGGCGGCAGGTCCTCTACCGCCCTGCGAGCAATGCGGGCAGCGCGTCGAGCTGCTGGCGCCGCAGGCCGCGATCCCGCTCGCCGCCGGCTCGACCGCGGTGCTGCAGTGGGCGCCCCTGTCCGGTCTGGCGGCCTTGCCGGCCAGGGAGGAGTGGGAGGCATTCCTCTCGCTCGACGGCGGCAAGACCTACAGCTTCCGCATCACCCCTCATCTCGATAGCGATCTCCGGCGCACGCTCTGGGAGGTTCCCGGCGTGCCCTCGGCGGACGTGCGGCTCCTGCTGCGCTTCGGCGACGAGCGGCGCGAGACCGTGATCGAGCTGCCCCAGCGCTTCACCATCGCGGCGACTCCCGACCCTCTCCTGGGATTGATGCGGCGCGCGGCGCTCGCTCTCCGACGGGGAGAAGCGGCGCGCCCGGGCGACCGTGGAGTCGTGGCCTGGACCGAGGGGTCGCGGCGGGGCGCCGGCCAGCGCCAGGTGGTCGCCGCCGGCGACGCCGCGCTCCGCGACGGCCTACGGCAGCCGGAACCCGCCCACGAGCCGGTGGCTCTGACCGTCAGGTCCGCAAGGACCGGCCCGCCCGCCCCTACCCGCGGAGCCGCTCATAGCCCGCCTCGCGGCGGCGCCGCCGCGGCACCGGCCCAGGCCCGCCAGGACCCGCCGCCGCCGATCGACACCATCCTCCAGACCAGCCGGCTGAACGAATAGATCTCGGCAGCCCTCGCGCGATCGACGCCCGGTCGCGGCGGTTGTGCATCGCGGTACTGCGGATCGCGGAATGGCGATATCGCGGCATCACGGCATCGCCGCACGCCGGCATCGCGGTGATCGCGGTGAGCATAGTGATCGCAGGCAGACCGCGGATGCGGCGCGGTCCGCGCCCGCGGCCTCACCACCGCGCACCGCGCCCTGTGCCACCGCGACGCCACCTTGACGCGCCGCCCGCAAGACATCTCAGCCGCATCCTCGCCATGGCGAGGAGCTCAGCTCTTCGAGGAGGTCTGCCATGCTTGATCCAATGACGGGCCGGCGCCTGCCGCCTGCCCTGCTGCCGCTCGCCGCCGTGCCGGCGTTGGTCTGTCTGTCGTTGCTGTCGCTGCCTGTCCTGGGGGTGGCCCAGGAGCCGTCCTCCGGCCAGGAGCAGGGGGGCGCCACCGCCGGCGAAGTGCCCAAGGTCTCCGAAACGCTGCAAGTCACCGCCACCCGGGTCCCCGAAGACGTCGAGCCGGTCCCGGCCTCGGTCACCGTCATCACCGGCGAGGAGATCAGGGCGCGCGGCGCCACCGATCTCGCGACCGCACTGTCCACGGTCGCGGGAGTCGCGGTAGCTCCCGGCGGCGACGCCGGCTCCGCCAGCTCCGTCCCCGAGCTCTGGGGGCTGCGCGAGTTCGACGCTTTCCTGCTGGTGGTCGACGGCGTGCCCTGGGGTGGCGCGTTCAACCCGGCGCTCGCGACCCTCGACCTGACCGACGTCGATCGCATCGAAGTGCTGCGCGGCTCGGCGCCGGTCATGTACGGCGCCACCTCCTTCGTCGGCGTGATCCAGGTCATCCACCGCCAACCGGGAGCGCCGGGAGTCAACGTCAGCGCCTGGGGCGGCAGCTACGGCTCAGGCGGCGGCGCGGCCAGCGCGCCCTTGCCGGCGATCGGCAGCTACCAGCAGTCGCTGATCGTCAACGGCGAGCAGCAGGGCTTCAGCCAGAACCGCACCGGGTGGGGCCGCGGTCACCTCCTCTATCGGGGCAGCCTGGTGACGGCCGGCGGCGGCACCTTCCACGTCGATTTCGACGACGCGATCGTGGACCAGAAGCCGTTCAGCCCGGTGCCGCTGGTCAACGGCGTGCTCACGCCGCTGGTGCCGATCGACAGCAACCAGAACCCGCTCCACGACAAGATCGACGTCAACCGCCAGCAGCTCAACCTCGGCTACGACCAGAAGCTGGGATCCGGCACCTGGTCGACGCTGGTCTCCGGCACTCACACCGATCAGACCGTCGGCCGCGGCTTTCTCGAGAACGTCACCGGCGCGAACCCGGACGACCACGGCATCCGCCAGCATCTTCATCTCGACGACCTGTACTTCGATACCCACCTCGCGCTCGATCTCAACCGCACCCTGCGGCTGGTGACCGGCGTGGACGAGCTGTACGGGAAGGCGCACAACGCCTCGAGCGACTGGGACTACTTCCAGAACGTGAACGGCAGCAATCCGCCGGACATCAACAGCTTCTCGCCGTTCGGGGCCACCGACCTGCACGACACCCGTAGCTTCTCGGGTCTCTACGCGCAGACCGAGTGGACGCCCACCCGCCGCTGGCGCCTGCAGCTCGGCGCCCGTCTCAACCACACTCACGAGAGCCTGGTCGCCACTTCGGTCAGCTTTCCGATGGCGGCGATGTCCTCCGGGTCCGCCGGCTCCGCTGCGACCGCGGCAGCCGGCGCCGCGACGACCGCCGGTGGGACGCCGATCCCCAAGGACGTCTCCGTCGGCCCGGGCAGCGCCACCCGCACCGTCACCCGCGGCAGCGGTGTCGCCGGCCTCAGCTACCTGGCCTGGGAGGGTGCCGACGGCGCGATCTGGGTCTACGGCGACTACCGCAACACCTTCAAGCCGGCGGCGCTCGATTTCGGTCCCGACGTCAACGGCGTGATCCTCAAGCCCGAGACGTCGCAGAGCTACGAGGTGGGGGTCAAGGGGCGGCAGCTGGCCGGCCGCTTCGACTGGGAGGCCAGCCTCTTCTGGATGGACTTCAGCAACCTGGTGGTGGGCCAGGTCGACGCCATGGGCAACCCCGAGCTGATCAATGCCGGCAAGGATCGCTTCAAGGGCTTCGAGCTCGAGGCCGACTATCTCCTGGCCGGCAACCTGCGGCTGGAAGGGGTGTACAGCTATCACGACGCCAAGTACACCGACTTTCTGGCGCTCAACAATGCGGGAGTGCTCGAGCAGCTGGCCGGCAACCGCCTGCCGCTCTCGGCGCACGACCTGGGTGCCATCGGATTCCTCTACCGCCCGGCCGCCGGCTTCACCGGTTGGGCGACGATCAGCTACACCGGCAGCCGCTTCCTCGATCGGGAGAACACCGCCCTGGCGTCCTCCTACGCGACCTGGGCGGCAGGAGTCGGTTACCGTTTCGCCGCCTGGGAGCTGCGTCTCGACGGCTGGAACCTCAACGACTCCCGAGCGCCGATCGCGGCCAGCGAGTTCGGACCGTCGCAGTACTACCGCATGAACGGCCGCTCCTTCCGCGGCACCCTGGTATTTCGCTTCAAGTGATCCATGGCGGGCAGCCGGCGCCGTCTCGAACGGCGCCGGCTGCCTGGTCGCTGCTGAAGCTGCTCGCCAAGCCTGCCGGGCACGCGGACGATCAGGGTTGCTGGCAGCGAAGTCGAGGCCGGGCGGCGCCCTGTCGGCCCTACAATAGGCCTCCCATGCGTCCCGCCCACGAGCTCATCCGCAATTTCTCGATCATCGCGCACATCGACCACGGCAAGTCGACGCTTGCCGACCGCATCCTCGAGCGGACGGGGGCAGTGTCGCAGCGCGACATGATGGACCAGGTGCTCGACGACATGGAGCTCGAGCGCGAGCGCGGCATCACCATCAAGGCGCGGGCGGTGCGGCTCCACTACCAGGCGGCGGACGGCGAAACCTACCAGTTCAACCTCATCGACACTCCCGGCCACGTCGACTTCGCCTACGAGGTGTCGCGCAGCCTGGCGGCGTGCGAGGGCGCGCTGCTGGTGGTCGACGCGGCGCAGGGCGTCGAGGCGCAGACCCTCGCCAATGCCTACCTGGCGATCCAGAACGACCTCGCGATCGTGCCGGTGCTCAACAAGATCGACCTGCCCGCCGCCGACGTCGAGCGGGTGCGCGAGCAGATCGAGAACGTCATCGGCATCGACGCGCACGACGCGCTGCTGGTCTCCGCCAAGGCCGGCATCGGCATCGACGAGGTGCTGGAGCGCGTCGTGGCCGCCCTGCCGCCGCCGCAAGGCGCGCCGGACGCGCCGCTCAAGGCGCTGCTGTTCGACTCCTGGTACGACCCCTACCGCGGAGTGGTCTCGATGGTGCGCGTCTTCGACGGCACCCTGCGGCGCGGCGAGCGGGTGCAGTTCATGGCCTCGAAGCGGGTCTACGCCGTGGACGAGCTGGGGATCTTCACCCCCAAGGCCGGCCCCGTCGACCAGCTCTCGGTCGGCGAGGTGGGTTTCGTGTACGCCGGCATCAAGGACCTCATCCAGGCCCAGATCGGCGACACGCTGACCCATGCCGACCGGCCCACCGCCGCCCCCTATCCCGGCTTCAAAGAGGTCAAGCCGATGGTCTTCGCCGGCCTCTACCCGGTGAGCGCCGACGAATACGAAGGGCTGCGCGACGCGGTCGACAAGCTGCGGCTCAACGACGCCTCGTTCTCCTTCGAGCCGGAGAGCTCGTCCGCCCTCGGTTTCGGCTTCCGCTGCGGCTTCCTCGGCCTGCTGCACATGGAGATCGTCCAGGCCCGGCTGGAGCGCGAGTTCGACCTCGACCTCATCACCACCGCGCCGGGCGTGCGCTACCGCGTGCACCTGACCGATGGCACGACGCTCGACATCGAGAGCCCGGCCAAGCTGCCCGACCCCGGCCGGGTGGACCATCTCGAGGAACCGTTCATCGCGGCGACGATCATCACCCGCGCCGATTTCGTCGGCGGCGTTCTCGGGCTCGCCGAGGAGCGCCGCGGCGAGCAGCGCAGCCTGCGCTACCTGACCACCGATCGGGTCGTCGTCGAGTACGACTTTCCGCTCGCCGAGGTCATCCACGACTTCTACGACCGGCTCAAGTCGGTGTCCCGCGGCTACGCCTCGTTCGACTACTCCTTGAGCGGCTATCGCAGCGGCGACCTGGTCAAGCTCGACGTCCTGATCAACGGCGAAGCGGTCGACGCGCTGTCGCTCATCATTCATCGCGACAAGGCCTATGCCCGCGGCAAGGCGCTGATCGAGAAGCTGCGGCAGCTGATTCCGCGCCAGCTGTTCGAGGTCGTGCTGCAGGCCGCCATCGGCTCGCGCATCATCGCCCGCGAGAGCATCCGGCCGATCAGCAAGAACGTCATCGCCAAGTGCTACGGCGGCGACATCACCCGCAAGCGCAAGCTGATCGAGAAGCAGAAGGCAGGCAAGAAGCGCATGAAGCGGGTCGGCCGCGTGGACATCCCGCAGGAAGCCTTCCTCGCCGTCCTGCGGACCGACTGAGAGCGGCGCTGCAGCCGGCGCCGCGGCACCGGCCCCGGCTTACCTCGCGCCCCTTCCATCCGGCTGGGCAGCTCACTCAGGAGAGCAGCAGCTCGAGGTCCTCGCGGGTCAAGCGGCGCAGCAGGCTGTCATCGGCGGCGACGATGGCATCGGCCAGCTGGCGCTTGCTCTGCTGCAAGGCGAGGATCTTCTCTTCGACGGTGTCCTTGGCGACGATGCGACAGGCGAAGACCTGGCGCGATTGGCCGATGCGATGAGCGCGGTCGATGGCTTGCGCCTCGACCGCCGGGTTCCACCAGGGATCGAGCAGATAGACATAGTCGGCCGCGGTGAGGTTGAGGCCGAGGCCTCCGGCCTTGAGGCTGATCAGGAAGAGGTTGCACTCGGGATTGGTCTGAAATTGCGTCACGCATTGGGCGCGGTCGCGGGTGCGGCCGTCGAGATAGGTGTAGGCGAGACCTTCGCGGTCGAGCTGCCGGCGCAAGATCGCCAGGAAGCTGGTGAACTGAGAGAAGACCAACGCCTTGTGGCCCTCCTCGAGCACTGCCGCGAGCTGCGGCAGCAGGAGATCGAGCTTGGCGCTGGGCTCCTCGACGCGGCCCTGGTCGAGGAGACCGGGATGGCACGCGGCCTGGCGCAGGCGCAGCAGCGCTTCGAGGACCAGGATCTTGACCCGCCCCAGCCCGCTCGTCTCCACGCGCGCGCCGAGAGCGGCGCGGTAATGGTCGCGCAGCTCGTCATACAGCCGCCGCTGGCGGGCTGGCAGCTCGCAGAAAATGGTCTGCTCGCTCTTCGGGGGCAGATCCGCCGCGACCTGCTCTTTGGTGCGGCGGAGGATGAATGGCCGCAAAGCCCGGGACAGCTGGGCGCGGGTCGCTTCGTCGGGGTCGCGCAGTGCGCCGGCGGATCGTAGGACCGACGACGCGCCCGTGATCCCGGGATTCAGGAACTCGAGCAGGCTCCACAGGTCGCCGAGGTGGTTTTCGACCGGCGTCCCGGTCAGCACGAGGCGGTAACTGCCTTTGAGCAGGCGCGCGGCTTTGGCTGACTCGCTGTCAGGGTTCTTGATGGCCTGCGCCTCGTCGAGGACGATGTAGTCGAACTCGGTCTGGCGCAGGCTGGCGACGTCGCGCCGCAACGTGCCATAAGTGGTGAGCACGAGATCGCAATCGGCAAAGCTCTCGCCCCGCCGGTCGCGTTCGACCCCGGTGTGATTTCGCACCCGCAAGTCCGGCGTGAAGCGGGCCGCTTCGGCGATCCAGTTGAAGATCAGCGAGCGGGGCACCACCACGAGTGACGGCCCGAGGCCGTTGCCCTGCCGCAGGTTGCGGCGGGATTCGAGCAAGGCAAGCAGCTGGACGGTTTTTCCCAGGCCCATGTCGTCGGCCAGGCAACCGCCGAACCCGAAGTCGCGCAGGAAGTGGAGCCATCCCAGCCCTGCCTTCTGGTAGCCGCGAAGCTCCCCCCGAAAGCCGCTCGGCGCCTCCGCTGCCGCGAGGCCCGCAAAGCTCTTCAGCCGGTCGCGGGCCTGGGCGAACGCGGCATCGAAGGTGGACGTGGGCTCTGCCGCGAGCAACGCATCGAGCAGCCCCACCTGGGCGGCACGGAACCGCAGGTGATCGCCGGAGGGCTGGCCGAAGGCGGCGAGCGGCGCGACGCGGAGCAGCCATTCCTCCGGCAGCAGTCCCGAGGTGCCGTCGCCGAGCCGGATTGAGCCCTCGCCTCGCCTCAAAGCCGCCAGGATCTCGGGAACCGGCGCCGCGACGCCGTCGAACTCGACCTCGCCGCGCAACTCGAACCAGTCCACCTGCGAGCTCACCGCCAGGTGGAAGCGGCTGGCAGCGCGCAGGCGCCTGCCCTCGGCCTCGACCAGCCAGCCCTCGGCCAGGAGCGCCCGCGCCACCTCGGCGGCCTGCCGACGCTGGATCTGCAGCCTGTCGCCATGGCGGCCATCCGCGGCGCCGCCGGCCGCCGGCCGGAAGCCTAGTTCCCGCAGCCGCTCGAGGGCCCGCGCCTCCGCGTCGCGGGCGCGCAAGACCAGCTTCCGGCTCGCGGGTTGGTAGAGGCAGCGCCCCGCGGCGCCCGCCGCTACCTCGCCGGCGCTATAGCGGAACGACGGCGCCGCCAGTTGCCATTGAGCGGATCCGCGGTCGGCCGCGAGCAGGAGGAGCCGCGGGCTGGGCGCCTCGGCCACTTCTTCACAGCGCAGCTCCTCGGGCAAGTCCACCGGAGGTGCGTCAGGGAGCGTGAAAAGGCGCGCGGTCAGCTCTTCGGCGTCGGTGGCCGGCACACGCAGGCTGCGCTCCTGGCGCAGCAGCACGATCCAGCTGAAAGCACCGCCATGGTCGAGACGCGCAACGCGATCGGCGATGAAGACGAACCCGGCGCGCAGCAGAAGCACCGGCTTCTCGATCGGCATCCGCTCGTCGCCGCGGCGCAGGCTGCCGGCGACCGAGTAACCTGCCGCGCCTTCCAGGCGCCGGACCTCCAGCCAGAGCATCCACGGGTCGCCGTCGTCCCAGGCCAGGGGCGGCCCTTCCCCTTCCTGCGGATCGCGCCACAGGCGCGCTCGCCCGCTGGCGCAAAGCAGCGGCAGCAGCGGCGCCAGCAGCGCATCCGGCACCTCGCTGAGCGCCGGAACGGGGTCGTAGGCTCGCCAGTTTTGCCAAGCCTGCCAGCCCGGGGAGCCAGCCAGGTGTGGCCTGGCCCCGGCGAGCAGCGCCAGGATCTGCCGGTCGATGCTCGAGGTCAGGCGCGGGGTGATGTGCGCGCGGTCGAGCTTGAGACGGCGGAACTTCCCCCAGTCGCCGCTCGCCTTGCGGCTGCGCTCCAGCAGCTCCAGCACGATCGTGCCGCTCTTGGCAGTCGCCCGCAGATCGAGCACGTAGTGGAGGTCCTCGATGGGCGGAGGGGACGACAACGCCTCCGCGGCGAGGCGCGCCAGGTGATCGCGCCAGCCCGCCGGCCGCTCTGGCAGCCGCTGGAATCGGCTCGGCGGCGCCGGCACCGGCGAAGGGCGAGCGCCGGAGCGGTGGGCAGCGCCCGCGGGCGAAGGCGCCCACGGGTCGGCGTCGGTGTCGAAGTCGTCGACGCCATCCAGGTCCCACGGCTCGGCGTCCGCAGGCTCGATCCGGCGCGGCGGCTTACCGGCGCTCGAGAGCAGGTAGCCCTGAGCCCCGGCGGCGAGCACGGCAGCCCAGATGTGCTTGCAAGTATCGAAGTCGCGCTCGTAATAGGGGCACGTGCAGGAGACGGCGAGGGATCTCGACGTCCTTTCCAGGTCCACCTCATACAGCTGGGTACCGGAGACCGTTGCGCTGACGAAATCCTTGCCGTGATCGACAATCCGGACGCGTCCCTCGCGGAGATAGGCTTCTCCGCGGCGGCGCACCTCGCTGGCGACCAGTGGCGCGAGCGCGGAAGACAGGTCCATCGCCTGGGATGTTAGCATCGCGCAGCCGTCGGAGCCCGACCGGCGCCGCGGAACCTCGTGGAGTCGCGCGGAGCGGGCGGCTGGCGATCGACGCTACGGGAGGCCGCCGGGATCGAGGGCAGGGGCGGGCGCGGCCACCGGCCTTGGTTTCTTCGCTCTCGCCGACCACAGCATCGCTACCGCGGTGTAGAACACCACGCAGATCACCAGCCAGCGAACGTAGTCTAAGGAGAGCGACCCCACCACGATGGCCGCGAGGAGCACGGCGGGGATCCCTCCGAGGGCCAGCCACAGGGCGGCGCGCCGGGCATAGCTCCGTTTCTGGATGAAGCGGATGCTCCCGACCGGCATCAGGAAGGCACAAGAGCCCATCATGATCGGGAAGGCCACTTTCGGGTTCATGCCCAGGAGACTCACCAGGATCATGCAGGGCGCGTAAAGGCCGATCCCCAGGGTCATGAGCGCCCCAAGCGCGAAGTTACCGATGAGCGCGATCGCCAGTCGGACCCCCAGAACTCCCAGGGAGTCCCCACCGAGAGAAACGAAGAGCTTGAGCTGGCTCCCCAGCATGAGGCCCGCAGCGAGCAGCAGCGCGATACCCATGCCAATTTGGACCTTCCGGCGCGACCAGCCGGCAACGACTCCTGCACCCAACCAGGCGCCGGCCACCGCCGCCACGATCATCAGCACCAGAGTGAGCATGTCCACCTTGACGATCGAGATGTAGATCAAGGCCTGTGTGACGGTCGGCAGGGCAAGGCCGACGTTCAGCGTCCCCGGGATCAGCCGATCCGGAACTAGGCGCCAGAGTTTGAAGATGGAGGTGGTGGTTGCGAACGAGCCGATGCCCAAGGTATCGAAGAAGTTGACCACGTAGCCGATGGCGCTGAGGAACGGCTCCGGAGTGTCCCGTTCCCTATCCTCATCCGGTCCAGGCAGGTCGGGAGCGAAGGGTCCAGGCAGGTCGGGAGCGCGGCGGGTAGGGCGCACGCTGCCTACCCAGACTGCCACATACTCCACGGCGAAGAATCCGAGAGTCACGAAGAGAATCGCCTTGACACCCAGCATGGATCGCTATCTTAGTCGAACTCGGCCTCACCAAGAACCTTTCCGGCGTTGCGCTTGACTAGGCGGCCCTTTGCGCGGCAGTGTCGCGGCATAGTTCTTGTTGGACGCCCGCCGCCGGGGACCTAATTAATGTTGGGGCTGCGGCGCAACCACCTCCATTCCGCAGGCGGCTGCCGCACTTGCCAGCACAGCGTCGTAAATCGCCATCGCCCCCAGATCGCCGCCCAGGGAGAGGGCCGAGGCCAGGTGGATGGCGTCGAGAGCTCGCAGTGTCCGCGGTTCCAACCGGGAGGCCCGGTCGAGGATCTCGTCATCGATCCTCAGCAGATGGATGGCCGCCATCACCTCCTCGGCCCGCCGCTCGACTGCCGGATCCGCGGCCGCGCGGCGCGCCGCGCGCACTACTTCGACGCGGGCCAGCTCGCTCGTCACGCGGACCGGCCAAGATTCGAGGCTCTTCACCAACGCCGTGCTCTCCGCCTCTGGCAGCACCAGCTTGACCAGCGCCGACGAGTCCAGGTAAAGCAGCTCGTGGCTCACCTCACCCCTCCCGCCGCTGCTCCGCGAGCGCTTCCGAGATCGTTCTCTCGCGAGGCCTGTCCGGCGGCGGTCCCAGCTTGAGGAGATCGAGTCGTGCCGGCACCACCTTGCCGGCAGCCGTCAATCGTTCCACTGCTGAGCTCTGCCCCGGCAGCGGCGCCAGGATCGCGACCGGCAGGTTGCGCTCCGTGACTTCGAAGCGCTCTCCGGCGCCGACCCGCCGCAGGTACCGGCTGAGGTTCTGCCGCAGCTCACGAACGCCGATCCGGTTGGGCTTCATTGACTGACCTCCTAGATGTAGCACATTGTAGCACATCCTGCCTGTAGCCTACTCATCAACAGGCCCGAGACGTCGGCGCGCCGAGCCGCCCCGAGCGCGATGTGTCGTGAATTTCGCGATGTCGCACAGTCAGGATTAGGGCCGGCCACAGCTCTCGGGGGTCGGCCGGCGGCGACCGGATGGAGCCCGCCAGCGATGATCTTGATCCTCAGCCAGGCGCATCTCGAGCCCTCGATTGAGGAGGTGATGGACTGGATCGAGCGTCTGGGCGGCCGCTGCCTGCGCCTGAACGGCGAGGACTTCGAGGGCGACGCCTCCCTCGCCTTCACCCTCGACGGCGATGGCTCGCGGCTGCGCATCGAGATCGGCGGCGAGGGCGACGCGGCCCTCGCGGTGCCGCTTGCCGAGGTCAGGGCGGTCTGGTTCCGGCGCTGGCTGTCGCAGCAGCGCCACGAGGCCGCGGAACTGCTCGATCTGCCGCCGCCCGAAGGCTCCCCGCTCGACGCCGATCCGAGACTCGACTACCGCCTGCGCTCCCACCTCACCCGGGAGTCGCGCAAGCTCGCCGACTTCTTCTTTGCCAGCCTCGCCGGGCGCCCCTGGCTCAGCCACCCGTCGCGGGCGAGCCCCGCCAAGCTGGACGTCCTGGCGCGCGCCGCCCGCCTCGGCCTGGCGATCCCCGCCACCTTGTTGACCACCGAGCGCGACGAATTGATGCGCTTCTGCGGCATCCTCGCCAGGCATCGCGATGATCGCGGCTACCGTGATCATGGCGGCGGCCCCGGCCCCGGCGGCGATCGCGCCGATCGCGCCGATCGCCCCGATCGCCGCCATGCTGAGGTGATCACCAAGCCGATCGCCGAGGTGGAGCTGTTCGTGCACGGCGGCCGGCGCCACTTCATGTACACCGCGGCGCTCGATGCCGCGGCCGTGGAGCGCCTGCCGGAGCGCTTCGCGCCGTCGCTGTTCCAGGAGCGGCTCGACAAAGCGTGCGAGCTGCGCGTCTTCTACCTCGACGGGGAGTGCCACGCGATGGCGATCTTCTCGCAGCGTGACCCACAGACTCGCGTCGACTTCCGCAACTACAACCACGAGCGTCCCAACCGCAACATCCCTTATCGCTTGCGGCCTGCCACTGCCGCGGCGCTGGCGCGGCTGATGCGCGAGCTCGAGCTCGCAACCGGGTCGATCGATCTCATCCGCACCCCTGACCGTCACGAGGTGTTCCTCGAGGTCAACCCGGTGGGCCAGTTCGGGATGGTGTCGAAGCCTTGCAACTACCACCTCGAGCGGAGGATGGCCGAGCATCTCTTGCGCCTTGCCGGCGACCCGCCGGCCGGCGGCATGCGAGGCGACGCATGACCGGTCCCGGCCGGCAGGGCGAGCGCGGGGAGACGTTCTTCGAGCTGCTGTCCGCGGACGGCCGGCGCCTGACGCCGGCGCTGTACCGCTTCTTGCAGAGCCCGCCGGCCGGCAGCGAGACCCCGGCGCGCCTCGCCGCGAGCCGTCCTTATCGCGCCGCGGGCTACGTCTGCTATAGCTTCCACAAACCGATCTCGAAATGTCGTTCGCGCCCGGGGCCGGCGGGAGAAGCCGACGCCGGAGCCGGCGGCGATGGCGACGCCGACCAAGACACGCGGGCGCGGCGCGACGGAGGATCTCGCCGAGCCGGCGGGGCCGGTGGCAGCGTCCGCGCCGCCCGCCGCGGCGCCGCCCGCGCCGGTGGTGTTCGTGCTGTACGCCTACTGCCTGCCGGTGCGCGGCGCGCGGCGCAGCGTCGTCTGCGACCTGCAACGGCAACTGCTGCACTTCATCCCGGATGCCCTCTACGAGATCCTGATCGAGCATCGCGGCAAGACCGTCGCGGAGATCAAGCTGCACTACCGGCACGAGTGCGACACGGAGATCGACGAGTATTTCGAGTTCCTGGAGCGCGAGGACCTCGGCTTCTGGTGTGACGACCCGGAGAGCTTTCCGGAGATCGACCTGTCGTGGGACCCGCCTGAGCGGATCACCAACGCCATCCTCGACGTCGACGCCGACTCCGTCCACGACTACCCGGACATCCTGGGCCAGCTCGACGACCTAGGCACCAAGGCGCTCGAGGCGCGATCCTTCCATCGCTGCCGGCTGGACGAGCTGATCTCGCTGCTTGCCGCCGCTGCCCACGGCAGGCTGCGATCGATCGAGCTCGTTGCCGGCTATGGCGAGGAGCTCACCTCGGAAGCGCTGGAAGGGCTGGCCGGGGACTGGCGGCGGCTGAGCGCCATCCTGATCCATTCGGCGCCGGCCTGGCGCCGGCGGCGCTGGACGATCGCCCGGCTGGGCACGAGCGTCGAGTATGTGACCGAGACGATCGACTCTCCGCGTTGCTGCGGCAAGATCCATCCCGGCCAGTTGGCAGTCAATCTCGAGACCTTCGCCGAGGCTCGCCGCTTCAACACCTGCCTCAACCGCAAGCTCGCCATCGATGCTCGCGGCGAGATCCGCAACTGCCCGTCGCTGCCGCGCTCGTTCGGCAACGTGCGCGAGGTGTCGCTGCACAGCGCCCTGGCCCACCGCGACTTCCCCGCGCTGTGGTCGGTCAACAAGGACCAGATCGCGGTGTGCAGGGACTGCGAGCTCCGCTACGTCTGCACCGACTGCCGCGCCTATCTGACCGACGCCGCCGATCGGTACTCCAAACTTTCGTCCTGCACCTACGATCCCTACACGGCCACCTGGAACTCCCCGGCGGCGGATGCAGCCGCCGGTTCCGCGCACGACGCACAAGGAGAGATACGATGACAAAGAAGATGGAAAAACTCACCGGACCGCTGTTCCACCAGCTCGCGCCGCGTCAGATCCAGCGCACCGTGGGCGCTACCCCCACCACCATCTACGAGACCGGCGTTCCGACCTCCGACTTCCAGAGGGACGGCGAAGGCCACAACTGATCCCCATCGCCCAGGGCGGCCCGAGCGGTGGCTCGCCAAGGCCTCCGCCGGGCCGCCCCGCTTCGCCGCTGGCCGACCCGCAGCACTGAGGAACCCGCTCGCAGCTAGACGAAACTTTTCCCTCGGCGCAGCAGTATTCATGGGCGCATGAGCGCGCCCAACCGCAGGCGAGAGTGCCACAGCGATGGCGCCCGGCGATGCACGCTGGCCGTGCTCCTGGCGGCGGCGCTGTGGGGCGCGGCGCAGCCGGCGCGGGCGGCGGACGACCCTACGGCGTCGCCGGAGATCCGCATCCACCGCGCCGCCGGCCCGATCACCATCGACGGCGACCTCTCCGACCCGGGATGGCAGGGGGCGGCGCGGGTCGAGACCTTCTTCGAGACCAACCCGGGCGACAACATCCCGGCCAGCGTCAAGACCGTCGCCTACCTGACCTACGACGATCGCTACCTCTACGCCGGCTTCGAGTTCTTCGATCCCGACCCGGCGAGCATCCGGGCGCCGCTCGGGGTGCGCGACTACGTGCCCAGCTACACCGACTACGGCGGCATCATCCTCGACAGCAAACACGACGGCAAGACCGGGATCCTGATGCTGGCCAACCCGCGCAACGTCCAGTACGACGCGATCAACGACGACGTGACCGGCAACGAGGACTCCTCCTACGATCTCTACTGGGACTCGGCGACGCGCATCAACGCCCAGGGCTGGGTGCTCGAGATGCGAGTGCCCTTCTCGTCGCTGCGTTACACCGCGGCGGACCCGCAGACCTGGGGCATCCTGCTCTACCGCAACCGGCCGCGCAAGTTCCGCGTCCAGATGTTCAGCGCCAAGCTGCCGCGCGGCGGCAACTGCCTGATCTGCCACGCGAATCCGCTCACCGGTCTCTCCGGGCTGCCGAAAGGCGGCCACCTGGTCGCGGCGCCCTACGGCAGCGGCAAGGATCAGCGGCTGCCCCGGGGAGGCGCCGGGTCGGCCACCCCGCTCGGGCCGGCCAAGGCGCGGGTCGACGGCGGGCTCGACGTCAAGTGGACCCCCAATGCCAACAACGCGGTCGACGCCACCATCAACCCCGATTTCTCGCAGATCGAGTCGGACGTGGCGCAGGTCTCGACCAATCAGCGCTTCGCCCTCTTCTACCCCGAGAAGCGTCCCTTCTTCCTCGAGGGGCTGCAGCTCTACTCGACCCCGATCCAGGCGGTCTACACGCGCAGCATCACGTCGCCGCGCTGGGGTGGCCGCGCCACCGGCGAGATCGGCAACACTAGCTACACGGTCCTGGTCACCGAGGACCGCGGCGGCGGCAGCGTCATCGAGCCGGGACCGCTGTCGTCGTCGCTGATCAACCAGGACTTCGGCTCGCGGGTGGCGATCGGCCGGGCGCGTTACGAGGTCGGGCGCTCGTTCGCCAGCGTGCTCGTGACCGACCGCGAAGACGCGGGCGGCGGCTACAACCGCGTCATCGGCCCCGACTTCCAGTGGCGGCCGAACGACGCCAACGTGTTGACCGGGCAGCTGCTGCTCTCCGACACCCAGAACCCCAACCGGCCCAACCTCAGCGCGGCCTGGACCGGGCAGCATTTTGTCTCCGAGGCTTTTGACCTCAACTGGTACCGCTCGACCCGCACCTGGGACAACTACCTCGAGGCCAAGGACTTCGGCGACGGCTTCCGGGCCGACGACGGCTTCGTGCCGCAGGTCGGGTTCCGCGAGCTGCGCGGCTCGACAGGCTACAGCTTCTACCCCGTGCACTCGCTCGCCAACCACGTCCGGCCCTTCCTCTTCGGCGACTACGTCACCGGCCAGAGCGGCGCCCCGCTGCTGCGCCGGGTGCAACCCGGCATCGGCATCGACGGCTTCTGGAGCAGTTACACCGAGCTCGACTTCAACGACGACCGGGTGCGGGCCGGGTCACAGCTGTTCAACCGCCGGCAGATCCTCTACACCCTCAGGATGACGCCCACGCCGCGATTCTCCGTATCGCTCAGCGGCTTTTTCGGCCAGGAGATCGACTTCGACAACGTGCGCCCCGGCCACGGCGGCAGCGTCGTGAGCCAGTTCACCGTGCGGCCGACCGATCACCTCGCCGTCGATCTCTACGGCACCTACGTCTGGTTGGACGTGACCGCCGGAGGACAGAGCGGCCGCCTGTTCACTGCCGACGTCGCCAGGGTGCGCGTCGTCTACTGCTTCGACGCGCGCACCTTCCTGCGCCTCGTCGCGCAAGACGTGCGGGTCGACCGCCGTCCCAGCTTCTACCTCGCCGCCGTCAACCCCCGCGACGATGCCCGCTCGCTCTCGGCGCTCTTCGGCTACCGCCTCAACTGGCAGACGGTGCTCTACCTGGGCTACGACGACGAGCGCGCCATCGTGGACGCGAGCGGCCGCCTGCTGCCCGGCAGCCGGACCCTGTTCTTCAAGGTTTCCTACGCCTTCCAGCGCTGAGCCGTGGCTCCCGGTTGCTGCGTGATCGCTCCTAGAGGGTATCCTCTCCAAGAGAACCAGTCGGCCCTCCCGCGGGACTCACACTGAAAGGGCCACGCGTCGGGGTTGGCTCAAAACCGGAAGGGCGCGCGCTCGTACACTATCCGGCCCGCGCCAGGGAGATCTCGTCATGGTCAAGAAACCAAGGAAGATGCAGCTGACCCGGGAAACGCTGCGCAACCTGGGCGAGCAGGACTGCCGGCAGGTCGTCGGGGACGGTACCGACACCCGGTACAAGACCTGTACCTGCGATCCGACGGCAGTGTGCAGCATCTCCTGCTTCTGCTGAGCTGATCTGGAGTCGCTGCAAGGCCGGCGGCTGCTGCGCTCCAGCCCGAGCGCGGAGAGCAGCTCGATGCCATTGCTTCCGGTTCCGCGAACCGGACTGGCCGGAGGCTGCATCGGGACAAGGGGACAGGCGCCGTGAATGAACTGCCGCAAGACATCCTGCATTGCATCGGCAACACCTCTCTTTTGGCCTTGCGCAACATCGTGCCCGGCAACGGCGCCCGCATCCTGCTGAAACTCGAGAACGAGAACCCCTCGGGCAGCATGAAGGACCGGATGGCGCTGGCCATGATCGAGGCTGCGGAGGCGGACGGACGTCTCACGGCCGAAGGTTCGGTCGTCGAGTACACCGGCGGCAGCACCGGCGTGTCCCTGTCTTTAGTCTGCGCGGTGAAGCGATATCCCCTGCATATCGTGTCTTCGGACGCCTTCTCCCGAGAGAAACTCGATCACATGAGAATTCTGGGAGCCACGCTGCAAATCGTGCCCAGCGAGAGCGGGGGCATGACGGAGAAACTGACGCGGGACATGATCGAAGCCGCCCGCATCATCACGGAAAAAACCGGCGGCTTCTGGACCGATCAGTTGAACAATCGAGACCAGATTGGGGCCTATCACCAAATCGCGGAGGAGATCTGGACTCAGACCGGCGGACGGGTAAATGGCTTCGTTCAGAGCGTCGGCACCGCGGCATCCCTGCGCGGTACTGGTGAAGCCTTGCGCCGCCACAATGAACGGATCCGGATCGTTGCAGTGGAACCTTCCGAATCTCCGGTCCTGTCAGGCGGCAAGGCAGGCGCTCACAAGATCGATGGGGTAGGAGCGGGCTTCGTGGTACCCCTCTGGCAGGAGGGTATCGCCGATCAGATCGAACAGGTTTCCACGGCAGAGGCCATGGCCATGGCCATCCGGCTGGCCCGGGAAGAAGGCCTGTTTGCGGGGACTTCCACCGGCGCCAACGTCATCGCCGCCCTGCGCTTGGCCGAACAGCTGGGACCTGAAGCGACCATCGTCACCATCATGTGCGACACCGGGATGAAATATCTCAAGACCTACGGCGCCGAGCTGAGCAAAGGAAGCTTTGCTCCTCACGATGCCGAGAAGTAACGCCTCTCGCCTGCGACGAGTCTCCAGCGCGGGTGATGGCGCTGGCTAGGCCTCCTCCTCGAGCTTCACCTCTGTCGTGATGTCGATGGCCTTGTAGAGAAGCCCAGGCGCAAGCTCACCCGTTCTGAGGTCTGCGCTCTGGTGCAGCGAGTCCACCGCGCTCTGGACCGCGGCGTGCCGGCGATCGCAGCCGAGCGGCCCGGCGGCGGCAGCTACTGAGCGGCGGCATCTCCCGCCGACGCCGCGAGCCAGGGCGGCGGCCGTAGGAATCGAGGAATTCCATGCCATGACCCCCGGAAGCGTCGAGCTCAGCGCTGGACGGCCGTGGCGCCAGGCATGCCGGAACGTGGCGAGCTGCCAGGCGCGGCGCCAGCCGGCCGCGGGAGACCGGCGAGGAAGGCTTCGATCGCCCGTACCGTGGCCGCGGCAGGCTTCTCCTGCAGCACGACCGAGGAATGCGTGGCATCCGCGATGACGATCGGTCCTTCGCCGCGGCTGGTTTTCGCCGCGATCCCTGCCAGGTGGCGCAGGTACCGCCCGTGCCAGGCGATCACGTCCTGCGCCGTCTCCTTGCCTTCCGGCTGGCGGGTGGCCGAAGTCGCCACCATCAGGATCGGCAAAGACCCGAAGCTCCGGATGTCCAGGCACTGCCAGGCGGTTTTCGGCAGCACGTCGAGATAGGCTCCGACGGTGCCGATGCTCGAGCTGCGGGCCAATCCGGCGCGATATTGGGCAAGGGCCAGAGCATCGCCGGCGAACCCCTTGGCGCCGGAGAAATGCGACAAGATCCGCGTGACGGCGAGATGCCCCGCCATCCTGCCCGCAACGCAGCGCCAGCCGCATTCCGGCAGCGCCATCGCTTGCCGGCGCGAGCCGTGGAAGTCCTCGAGCAGGTCCTGCGGGTCGCCGGGCTCGATGAGGATCAAGGCCTCGACGTCCCGCGGATACCGCGCGGCGTAGACCTGCGCGAAGTTCGCGCCCAGCGAGTGGCCCACGTAGACGAACGGCCGCGCGATCCCTGCCGCGTCCGCGATCCGGGAGAGGTCGGACGCGGCGGCGCCGGCGTCGAAGGCGTCGCCGCCGGCCTCGCTCCATCCGAGGCCGGGCCGATCGAGCGAGCACACGCGCCAGTGCTGCGCCAATGCCGGTTGCAGGCGATACCACATGGTGGACCATCCGCCGGCCCCGGAGTCCAGCACCAGGGTCCGCTCGCCGGCGCCAGTGCAGAGGACGTGAATTCGCCGTCCATCGACGACCACCATCCGTCCTGGCGGAGGCAAGGCCCGGGCGTCGATCCTGGTGCCGACCTGCTGGTAGATGGCGCCCGCCAGCAAGGCGGCCAGCACGACGACGCCGAGCCACTTCAGGATGCGGGCCACGATGCGCATGACACCCTCATCGGCGCTTACTCGTCGGCCCAGCTCCGGTAGAGACCCCAGAGCAGCGGCGGCGCCGCCAGCAGCACGGCCGCCAACGCCAGACCTGCCGGGGTCATGGCGGCCGCGGCGATGGCCGCTGCCGGCGCCCGCGGCGCGGCTCCTGGCGCGGCCGCGGCTTCGCCCAGGGCGCGCAGCAGTGCGCGCGGCCAGGCCGCAGCCGTGGTGCCCTGGCCCAGCGTCAGCGCGCCCAGGACCGCTGCTGCCGCCGCGTAGCCCAGCTTGTCGAGCAGCGCGATGGGGCGCACGGCGCGCTCGGCCCGGTCCGCGCGCGCCCGCAGCCGGGCTCGCCAGCGGACCGCCGCCGCATCGGGCAGGGCCGGCGGCGCCAGCTGCTGGGCGGCGGCGCGCAGCAAGCCGTCCACCAGCCGCGTGTCGGCGCACTCCCGGCAGGCGGCGGCGTGGCGCTCCAGTTCCGCCGGCAGCGGGCAGCCGGCGGCGCGCAAGATCTCGTCGAGACGCGGGCAAGGCGGCGGGCTCATGGCTTCTCCTTGGGGGCGAGGCCGGCGGCGCGCAGCAGGCCGGCCAGGCGCCGGCGGGCCCGGAACAGCAGCACGCGGATGCTCGCCGGACCGAGGCCGGTGATCGCGGCGATCTCCGCGTGGCTGCCTCCCTCGACGTGCGCGAGCCACAGGATCTGGCGCTCCCGCGGCGGGAGCCGGGCGAGCAGCCGGCGCAGGTCGATCCGCGCCGCCGCATCGGGCGCCGGCGCCGGGCCCTCCGGCGCCGCCGCCAGCGGCAAGAGGCAGCGGCTCCCACGCCGGTGGTCCTGCAGGAGGTTGGTGGCGATGCGGAACAGGTAACGCCGCAGGTGCTCGTCGCTCTCCGGCCGAATGGCGGCATGCAGCAGGCGGATGAAGGCTTCCTGGGTGAGATCGTCGGCGAGCAGGCGGTCGCCGGATGCGGCCGCCAGGTAGGCCCAGAGGCGGCGCGCGGTGCGGTCGTAGAAGTCGCGGAAGGCGGCCTCCCCGAGCCAATGGAGGCTGGCCGCGCCGGTCTCCTCACCCGCGGTCGTCACCCCTGCCACCTGGCTGGCTGCATGCATCATCGGCCCCGCGCCCGCCGTCTTGCCGGCCTACGCGCGGTCCGTGGCGCCGGCGCCTTCTGCCGGCGTCCCGAGCAGGCCCCAGGCCTTCGACAGCCGGTATGCCATGTAGGCCGAGGCCAGGAAGCCGATGCCCAGCGACGTGCTGATCGCGCCGACGAAGGTGAGGCCGTGGACCTCCTCGGCGCCGAGCTGGCCGCGAAGCGCCAACAGGGCGGCGCCGACCGCGGTGAGGATCAGCCCCGTCTGCACCGAGCCCAGGATGCGCCGATACGGGTTTCCCCGCTCGAGGGTCACCGCTTCCGCCAGGCGCTGCCCGGCCGGGCTCTCGAGGTAGGCGAGCAGCTCCTGCGAGGTGCCGAGCTTGTCCAGCAGGCGGGTCTGCAGCTCGGCCTGGAGGCGCGCGGTGTTCGTCCGCCGCCGGTTGGCCAGCAAGGTGAGGATCACCGAGGCGAAGAGCGAGTAGACGCCAAGGATCACCAGCATCGAGTAGACATTCATCGCCGCTCTCCTCGTGCAAAGCCCGGCGCGCCGGGTAGTAGGTTTCATCCGCACTACGCGCCGGGGAGCGGTAAGGTTAACCGGCAGTAGAACGCGCCGCCGAGATCCGCGGAGCATCGGGGATGGAGCCGGCGAGCGCTCCTCGAGGTCTCGCCGCCCGGTCGCGGCTCTTCAGCGAACTGTCACCGGGTGCGGCACCGCGTTGTGGGAATCGCCGCCACCCGGCCGGTCGCCGAACATCAGGCCGAACTTGTTGAACGCCGGGAGCTGGTCGGGGTCGACCACCGGCACCTGGATGCGCCCCGCGGTGTCGCGCGCCCGGGCGATCAGCAGGTGATCGCCGGCGGTGGCGTCCCACTCCACCTCCCAGCGCACCCAGGAGAGGGAGGGATTGGGAGGCACCAGGCGCGCCTGCCTCCACCCCTGCCCACCATCGAAGCTCACCGCCACTTCGCGAATCGCCCCCTTGCCCGACCAGGACCTGCCGCGCAGGACCTGCCGGCCGCGCGGGAGCTGCGCGCCCCAGCCCAGCTCGAAGGCGCTCTTGACGTTCTGCACCCTGACCGGCGAGCCCCAGGCGTGACGGAGGGCGTCCGCGGCAGGCGTCCCGTACTCCTTCCGAAAGGCGTCCCAGCCGGGCTCGTAGTCGGGGCCCACGAGCACCGCATGATGCGCATCCCAGGACGAGTAGATCGGCTGCTTCGAGACCACGATCCGCCGCACCCACTTGACGTTGGCGATCCCCGCCCAGCCCGAGAACAGAGCGCGCAGGGGGGCACACGGTGAGCGTGACCGACACCGTCTCGGGCGCCCGCAAGGACTATGTCAACCTGCCGGGCGAGCTGCGGAGCCGGGCGGACACGGCTTTCTGAGCTTTCGGCTCTCACGGGTAGAAGGGGGTGCGGTCGAAAAGGTTGCGCGGCCGCAGGTCGAAGCCGCCCCACATGACCAGCGCAACGCCATGCCAGGCATCTCCCACGGTCTCGCCGTCCTCGCGCCGCGGCATGTGGTGCGCCGACGACACGTACCAGAGCACCACGTCGGTATCGACCACCGGCTCGTGTTTGGCGACGTAGCTGGGAAGCTGGGCGAAAAAGAGCTCCGTGGGACGGTAGCGCGTGACCCAGAAGTCGTGCTGCATGAAGTCTTCGAAATGTCGCGCCGAACCTTCGCGCAGCGGCATCAGATCATAAGCGATGCTCTCGCCGCGGCCGTTCTTGCTCACGGTATCCATGACCTCGACCTCGGTGAACTGCAAGGGGTCCCAGTCCGCCGCGCCTTCCACGCCGCCGTTGAAGGGCACCACGGAGTCGTTGGCGGTGAGGCTCCCTGGCGGCTCAGAGTGCCGGTGGAGCAGCGCCGAGTCGTGGGGGAAGCCGTCGAGGTCGACGTCCACGCGCCACAAGGCGTTGTGCATGTGGGGCACGCTCTCGGCGCCGGGCAAGTTGTGCGATGTGGGACCGAACCGGAAGGCAATGGTGCCGTCATCGCGGAAGCTGTACTGGATGATGTAGTTGTAGTTGTCCGCTCCGAGCGTGCTCCAGAGCACCAGCTCGGTGCCGCGCATCCCTTCCTGGTCGGCTTTCCACAGCATGCCGCGGTCCCGCACCTCTTGTACGACCCAGTCGTCGGCTTTCCTTCCGCAGCAGCCCAGGTCTACGGCCGAGACCGGCACGAGATCGAATTGAAATTGGGTGAGGTCGTAGTAACGCTGCGAGTTGTCGTGATAGGGCACGAAGATGTCCGAGATGCGGGCGTCCCAGAGGACGCGCATCCAGGGCGCGCCGGGCGCTTTCTGGAACCAGGCGCCGGTGATGAACAGCCCTTTGCTGGTGGCATGGCCGAAGCTCACCTTCCAGGCGGTCTGCATGGGTCCGCCGGGAGGGAACGTCTGGGTAACCTCGTTGCCCACGGCGGCGGAGAGCGCCGGGCAGCAGGTCTGCGTGGGGCCGGGGCAGGCGGCCAGGACGGCGAAGGCGGCAGCGGAGCAGGCGAGCGTGGCGAAGGACCGGCGACGGCGTGGTTTCATCGGTGTTCCTCCCTCGGTTGGGGCTTTGCGGGCTGGAGGCTGACCTTGCCCGCCGTGAGGTCCACGAGCACCACCGGTTGTGAGAGATAGTCGCGGCCGACCTTGAACAGCAGGCGGACGACCCGGTGCCCATAGATCGGGTCCTGAGCCGCGGCCGAGCGCAACACCAGCGCCTGGACGACGACTTTGTCGAGATTGCGCCCGAGCGCGCCGCGCACCGCCGGGTCTGTGAGCGCCATCTGCCGGGCGCGCTTGAACTCCTCTTCGGCCAGGGGGACGGAGAGGTGAGGGATGGTCTCGACTTGTAGGATACGGCTTTCGGCGAGGTCGATATGCGTGATGATCGCAAGGTCTCCCCGATAGCGGTAGTGGGTGACCAGGGCTCCGCGCCGACCTACTTCCGAGCGCGCCACCTTGTCCCGGATGAGGTCGACGTCGACGACGAAGATGGGGCCGTCGGCGATGAGCTTTCGTTCGCGCAGCGCGCGGTCGGCAAGCTCGACGGCGCGGGCTCGCTCGTCGGCGGTGAGGCTGTAGGCCCGGGCTGCCGCCGACGGTTCTCTGACAGCCGGCTGTCCGCCGCACTGTGGTGCGCGGTTTCGGCACCGACCAGGTGACGTGAGACTCGGCCTGGGAAGTGGTACTGCCGCTCTGGTAAGGAGTATGCTCACGAAATGTCCCGGACGTTGGAGCAGATCGAAGACGAGGTGCTGCGTCTCCCCGAGGAATCCCGCGTGAGGCTCATGGAGCGCCTCCTGTCGAGCTTCCAGGAGCAAGCAGGAAGCGAAGAAGAGGGGATCGCCAGAGCTTGGGTGGAAGAGGCCGAACGACGGGATGACGAGATGAGCAGTGGCAAAGAGGAGGGGCTTCCTGCCCAGGAGGTCATCTCCAAGCTCCGCTCCTCTCGTCGATGAAGAGCGCCACCTTCAATCCCCTCGCCGCGCGCGAGCTCGGGGAGGCGGTCGAGTACAACGACGAGGCACGACGGGGCCTCGGCGAAGAGTTTCTCCACGAGGTCGAGCGGGCCATTGCCTTCCTGGATCAATATCCTGAGGCTGCGCCCAAGGTGGGCCGAGAGGTGCGGAGGCTCGTCCTTGCTCGATTTCCTTACTCGGTGATCTATCGCCACCTGGGTGCCGGCCAACTCCGCATCCTGGCTGTCGCACATCAGAAGCGCCGACCACGCTACTGGACCAAGAGACACTGAACCCGGCCGAAATCCTACCCCGCCGGGCCTGGGTCGCAGGTTGAGACGCGCCGACGCTGAGCGAGCCACGCTTCCAGCTCCGCGACCGAGTACAGCACCAGCTTTGCGGAGGGCTTGCAAAACGGTGGACCGTCTCCGCGCGCGCGAGCGTGGGCGAGGTACTTCCGCGAGAGCCCGTAAAGCTCTTCGACTTGATGGGGCCGAAGAAACCGAGGTTGCGGGAGCCGCGGAGGGGAAGGCGTTTCCATGAGCAAGCCACCTCAGGATTGAGCACCGTTCAGCGATTCCGGAGCGTCATCAGGAGCATCAGGCGTGCGGACAGGTCTTGGCGATGAGGGAGGGACCGGGGTCCAGGCGCACATCCTCGTCTGCTTTCTCGCCTACGTGCTGTGGAAGACCCTCGAACAGTGGGCCCAGCGCGCCGGGCTCGGGCATAGCCCCAGAACCTTGCTCGCCGAGTTCGGCCAGCTGCGCAGCGCTGACATCGTGCTGCCGACCGCGGAACCCGAACCACGCGAGCTGCGCCTGCGCTGCGTCGTCCGGCCCGACCACGCCCAGGCCCTGTTGCTCGACCGGCTTGGTCTGCGCCTGCCCACCCGCCTCCAGATCTCACCCTCCCACGCCGAAATGTAGTGGCGACTTGGCCTCGATTCTGAGGCTAAGTGTCTGAAAACACTAGACCGGACCTCGGCAAACTGCGGAAGTTGGGCTAGCGCTAGCATAGTGGCCAGATCGTCGGGCCCCTTTGCTCGGCCGGCATTACCCGACTTCTTCGCTCCTACGAGCCCGTCCGCCCCTCCGCCTCGCATCGGTACTCACGCTGACGTACTCGGCCTCGTAGCTGCGCGTTTCGCGGGCCTCTCGGCGCTCCTCGGCCAGGCGCTCTCCCGGCCGCTGGCCGCGTGGCACCCGCCGGCGCCGCAGCCAGCCGTGCGCCACCATGTAGCGCCGCAGGCTGGCATAGGAGGGCAGCGGACCCCAGCTCGGCTGCTCGGTGGCCAGGACGGCCAGATTGTCGAGGTGCAGCTGGTAGCTCCAGCTCGGATGCGCCGCCTGCTGGCGTCGCAGCGCCTCGCCGAGCCGCACGCCGAGGGCCTGCTGCTGGCCGCTGTCGCTGCGGACCTTGCGGCGCAAGACGGCGACCGGGTCCAGACCGTGTCGCGCCTGGTAGTACCAGCGCTCGATCGTCGAGACGGCAAAGTGCACCGGCTGGCCGGAGACCGGATGCTGCCACACCCTCGCGGCCAACCGGGGCAGCTCCATCGTGAGCTCGCCGGGAGCCGGCGGCGAGGCCAGCAGCGGTCCCACCACCGCAAAGCGCAAGTGCGCCCAGCGCTCGTGAGAACGCACCGCGTGCTAGCGCGGCATCGCGCCTCCCTTCGCCGGCATCCTGGGATTGCTTGCCGGCGAAGCCGAGGCTACGACGGTCGACCGGGACCTGCCAGACGCATCTTCTGCGGGTCGGCGGCGGACCTCACTTTCCATGCTCCGACAGGTCCGCGCCGGCGGCCAGCGGCGCCAGCCACCGCAGCGCCGCAAGCACCTGCTCGCTCGCCGTCGTGAGGTGCGAGAACCCGGCCAGCAGGGAACTCGGCAGCGACTCCGGCGCCACCGGCGACGCCCAATCGCCGCGGCGTGCTTGCCAGAACCGGCTGCGCGGCACCACCTCTCGCCACCACCGCCGCCAGCGCAGAAGCGTCCGCCGGCTCACCGCGAAGACCGCCTCGAGCCGGCTCAGCCGCTGCGGCGTCGGCCCTTCCCGCGGCACCGTGCAGCAGCAGCACCCAGAGGCCGAAGAACACTTTGCGGCCCAGGAACCGTAGCGACGGCGGCGTCGCCCGCCGCCGGCAACCGTCGACTGCGCAGCAGAAGCTCGGCCGCCGTCTGTGCTCGGCCCCGAGTCCCTCGGGACCTCCCCGCGGCTTGCGGGGGTAGCGGGCGCTATGCAGCACGCCGCCGCACGCCATACAGCCGGCCAGCCGGACCTCGGCGGCCACATCCTCGTCGAAACGCAGCAGCAAGGCGAACAAGCTGGAATCCCGCAGCAAGGTCCGGTACAAGGGGCGTCTCCTTTCGCGTTAGCAACGAAAGCAGACAAGCCCTCCGGGGGTGCCGTCAACCCCTTGGAGGGCTTCCTTGTCTGGAACAGCGCGCCCTTCGGGCGCGGATGATGCCGACCTACACAGCTGGTCAAGCTATTTGATGGCCGCCACCCCCGAACCATCGATGACCGTGATCAGGCGACGGCCGCTCTCCATCGATTAGCTCGCTCGCTCTCACCTCTACAAGATCTGGAACCGGATGTCGTCGGGGTCGTACTTGCCGCCGCCGGTGCGACTCGTTGAGATTCCGAAGGCAAGTGGCGGCACCCGACCTC